>Ga0209500_10000002_pt1 | contig 317487 bp, 283 predicted proteins | sample S_140212_EF_Meta_FD_187323 | JGI IMG/M metagenome (GOLD analysis project Ga0209500, IMG submission 187323) | Freshwater microbial communities from Lake Simoncouche, Canada to study carbon cycling - S_140212_EF_MetaG (SPAdes) (version 2) | ecosystem: Environmental > Aquatic > Freshwater > Lake...
TTACAAGTCAGGTAAATATTACTTGGTGAGAACAAATGTAAAGAGTCATAATAGCACGCCATTTGTTAAGATCTATAATGAAAATGAGGTCTCTTTAACGCCAGAGGATATTAAGGATGGAACAAATATAATTTCAATTTTAGAAATACAAGGAATAAAGTTTACATCTAGAAATTTCCAAATTGATATTGATCTTAAGCAGGTAATGGTGCTAAATGATGAGCCTTTATTTGATAACTGTTTAATAAAAACAACAATTAACAGGCCGAATGAAGTTACTAACCATTTGGTACATGAACCGCGGGCTTTAGAAACATATGTTGCAACACAAGAGGTGTCGCCTGTAGAAAAAGGCTTCGCAACACACGAGCTACAGGATTTGAATATTATAGATAATATAGAGAACGACTCATTTATAACTGTAGATCCAGTTGTAACTAGTTTAGAAGAAACTGATGTTTCTGCGGGTTTAGAAGGAGTTGCATCTGCGCAAATATTGACAACATCCGAATTTTCCCAAGACCCCGAAAATATTTCCGTAGAGTTGGAATTTGAAAACTTGGATACAGACATTGAGGAAAACCCGGACGAATTAAAGGAGATAAATAATTTAGATTTAGCTTTAGCTTTAGAGAATAATTTAGAAACTATTCAACTTAAAAAACCGAATCAGGTATATTTTGAATTATATAAGGAAGCTAGAAATAAAGCAAAGACAGCAAAAAAGAACGCACTTCTAGCTTATTTAGAAGCAAAGAATATTAAGAAAACTTATATGTTAGAAAATTTAAATGACAGTGATAGCGACATTGACGCAGAAATTGATGAGGTTTCTGAAAGTGAATTAGATGGTCTCTAAGTTTTACAACCAAATTGACAAATGTTTAGAATAATTAATATGTATTCTAAAAATTATTTTATCATTAATTTTATATAATGACAGTCTCTTTGAAGAAACTCTGGAATGACTATGGAATTGGAGCCATTATTGTTTTATTAATTATAGCATATGGTGTTAGCATGTTCGCAGGCTACCTAGGTGCTAAGGGTATGCCCGGCTCCGAGTCTAATGCTCAAATGCAACAACAGTACAAGAATACTAACATGCAGGCTTCCGCAGGTATTCGTCCCTCTGACCCTAATGGCAACGAGGTCTTTGCCTCCGCAAATGGTGTCCAAACCAGTATGCCTGGTATCCCGTCATCTTGCTCCCAGCCAAATATTCAGAACCCCGCTGAACTTTTACCCAAGGATTCCAACTCCCAATGGGCCCAATTAAACCCTTCTGGTAAGGGCGAGCTTGCCAACGTGAATCTTCTCAAGGCTGGTTACCACATCGGCATTGACACTATTGGACAGAGTCTAAGAAACGCCAACCTCCAGATTCGCTCTGAGCCCCCGAACCCTCAGTTGTCAGTGGGACCCTGGAACCAGAGCACAATCGAGCCTGATTTTATGCGCCCTCCTTTGGAAATTGGATCGGGCGGACAATAAACAGATAATTTTATAAATAATTTGTCTTCAATTTTTATTACCGGAAACAAATAAAATTGAATAAGTTTTTTAATTAGTATTTAAAATACATAATAATTAAAATGAGCAAGAAGTTACTGATAGAAGAGGACGATGGGACCCTTATCGATTTACATTCTGGAGAGAAAAAACCAATGGTTGTTACAGAAGATTTGGGTAAGATTTTTGAAATGGCTATATGTTTGCTATATGGGACACCATACGACGGCAAATTTAAATACAGCATGTTAAGGGCAGAACAGCTTAGAGATAAAATTTCTAATTTAAAGGTTGCGTTTCCTCATACGCTGATCCATACTGCGAAAAATGGCGCAAGATATGATTTTACGGGAGTTGATTCACTAGACATCAAATTAAGCGCAAAAACCACCAAAAAGGATTTTAAAGTTTGCCCTCAGGTTATAGGACAACCAAGTAAAAAGAAATTTTGTGAACACTTTGGAGTGGATACTTCATCGACAAACGAACAAATCAAGGAATATATTCAACTAAACATAGAAAAATTATTAACTGAATATCTTGAATACACATTTAGCAGTCCAATTGTATATTATAACGAGCATAAGAATATTTTATGGTTAATTAAAAAAAATAAGAATATTGATTTTGAAAATTGTATTATTAAATTTAGTCATATTAACAAAAACAAAAATTGGAATGAAAGTTCATCTATAACAATTAATGGACTTTCAATGGGAGAATTCCAAGTTCACAATCATAGAGATAATATCAAATTTAGATGGAATCTTGGTAATTTAATGTATGGTTTTCATCACGGTCACGATGAAGAATATTTTGAAGTTATCGATTTGCATACATTGGAGAAGAAGACTTGAATTATTTAATCAATTCAATATTTTTTTCTTCGAAAGTATCTCCTTTTTTGGTAATATCTACAACCCACAAATATTCTTCTACAAACTTTTTTTCCACTCCGGCTTGAGCTTTAAATTTATTGTATTGAATTTTATATAATTTGACTTGTCCTCTTTTTAAAAGCATATTTTTAAATTCTTCTGTAGATAATAACCCTTCGTTGTTGTAAGATATAATTAATTGATTACATTTAACACCATTTATTAACTCGGTGAATGCTTTCTTTACTTCTGTTTTTTTACAAAAATCGCTTTTATTGTAATTGTCTATTAGGGCCGTTTTGCCTTTCAGAACAATATCTTTGTTATAATGAGCAATATAATTTAACGGCGAATAATTTGCGCTATATTGTCGCTGATTGTAGGGAGGGTCCATATAAATTACGTCATAATATTTACCTTCAGGTGCGGCAAATTTTTCAGCTAGTCCATTATAAACATTATTTGCGTCGGTTGCTTCAGCTCTCGTGTGAATGGGTTGAAGAATCACATTTTTTAGAGCGGTCTTTTTAAATGCTTTTAGATATGCGCCATAAACGCAAGATGTATTTGCTACCTTATCGATTGACACTAATAATGAAGCTAGCAAGAAATGGTATTCTTTTTCTGTAATTTCACCAGATGTAAACACACTACTAAGGTGTTGTCTTATAGCGTCCACCTTTTTAGCATTATTGTTTGTAAAGAACATTCTCTCACACGCAGTAGTTGGCGAAAAGTTTTCGTATATTAAACCTTCAACCATATTTAATTGGTTACAGATTATTATTTGGTTTTTTATATTTTCAGTATAACTACACTTTAACAGAGCATAATTAATTATATAACTGTAATATTCAAGGTCGTTTGCGTCACAAGTTTTAAAATTATCCAACATATTAAATCCGACAACTCCGGTTCCGGCAAACAAATCCATAAAGGACTTGCTTTTCATATCACTTATATTCTCATTACACACGTGTAATAATGTTTTTAGTAACGTATGTTTACAACCGATATAATTTAAAGTGTTCATTCCTAGCGATAATCTAAATACATTTAGTCTTTTATATTTCAATTTTATTTAATAGTATATATTATGGAAAAGCATAGCATATTTTTTTACATATTTGTAGCGTTTATTCTTTTCTTTTGTCTAATGATATATTTTCAATCTGACGCCTATAATCTTAAATGTATTATTGCTTCCGATGATGGAAACAGATATTGCGTCCGTGAAAGAGAGAAACTAGAGCTCGCAGCCAACCTTTTAGCACAGGTCACACAAAAAATGAAGGATATGGTTGCATATATGAAGGAAAAGCACCCTAAAGATCCGCGCACTATACGCCTAGTAGAAGGCTTCAATCCAAAAACTATTAGCGAGACGTTACCAACAAGCGAATTAACTGCCTTCAGTGAAAATAAAGGAGAGAAAATAGCATTCTGTTTAAATACAACAAAAGAGGGAAATAAACTAATTGATATTAACACACTTACGTTTGTTGCTTTACACGAATTGTCGCATGTGATGACAGAGTCTGTTGGACACAAACAAGAATTCTGGCAAAATTTTAAATATATGCTACAAAACGCAAAAGAAGCCGGTATATATGACCCGATCGATTACAAGAAAAATCCCCAACAATATTGCGGTATGGATATAAATGATAATCCATATTATGATTTAGTATAATTTTTTTGTGCATATATATTACAATGGAAGGCGCATTAATGATGTTAGTTCACGCTATAATTATAGCTATTGTTTTGTATTTTATAATGAAATTTGCGTTGAGTCAGTCCAACGAGAAGGCAATCGATAGAAGTGTATTAATTGGGGCACTTGTGCTAATTTATATGATTTTGTTTGGTCACGGATTACCAACACATATGAATAAAAATATAATGTAGTTATTTCGTTAAGAGAGATCGCTACAAATATGTATTCATATTAAATACCAAATATATACTTTTGGTATTTAATAAATATCTTTGAGTGATAATCAAATTAAAAATAATAGTATCGTTATATATATGTCAAAGTCATTATCAACAAAACAACCTTTAGCTAGTAATATATATAAAGTTAAACTATTCGCTAATGGCAGAATAAATACGATTTTTGTATTTACTGGCAAACGATCAGAAGAAACTGAAACTGAATTATTTGGCAAAATTTTTACTGATCGCGAAAATGAACAAATCAAAACAGATAAAATTACAGTAAAATTTTCCGAGCAACAAATTCATTTCGACGATTCAATTGGAACAATTAAACTTAAAATACTTAACGAACTTAAACGAGAGATTTCGTTAGACGAGATATATCTATATTGTCAAAAAATAGAAACATTGAATGCTGTCTCTGTGTATGAATCGCTCACGCAAAACAGCAAACTTCCGTTAACACAAGTCAGATTAGATCAGTTTATTTCAAATATTGTTAGCGATGAAAAGGGTGCTCTTTTTGAAAAACCGGTTGAAAAAGACGTATACACGTTTGATGATATTTTTGAAATGAGTTTTGATAATAAAAACTACATTTTAAACAAGGTTTTAGGTCAAAAATTTTTTATAGTCGAAAATGAATACCCTTTTGTATGCGACCCTTATGATGTTACAGAGTATGACAAGTTCTTTGAAAAATCCGCACGTAAATCGCTAACAACATTGAATAGTCATTTGTTATTGAATAGCGGTAATATAATTGACAACAGTATTTATTTATGCCTTGCGGAGGATGTTCTCTCTTATGTTGACCAAAAGGGGCTATCAGTGGAAACAACTATTAAAATCTACTACCCAACATTATATAATAAAAATATTAACAGCATTGATGATTTGGATGATAAAAGAGTCACTTTAGTTGAAAATACAAAAAAGTTATTGGATAAAAAGACATTCACCGCATTTAAAACGATTGATATGTTTTACGATGTGTTTATGCTGAAAACAACCGAGTTAAATTACGTTGCTAAAGGCATAAAATATATCAAGGCTGTACTAAGACCCGATTTCAGCATTAAAATCCCACTTGAAATTATATTTAAGATCATTCATGCTACACAAAATAGTCCACTAATTAAATACAACCCATCGGCAAGACAAGAAAACGTATATCGTCTATTTACGGACAAACTCGCAACAGATGGCAGAAAAATTCCGCTTCTTAAAAAGACAACTATTTTCAAGCTAATTAAAACGATTGCGCGAAACAAATCCGTTGCGGTTTATATTGAATCTGAGTCTGCCGATACAACTGACTCGGTGATTTGCGAGTTTGACGAAGAGGGCTTTATTACGGTTAGTTCAGAATTTAAAACTGTTGTTGAAATTGATGATATTGACACCATATTTAAAGCGACCATTAATCCTATTATTAGTCAAATTAAGGGGTTTTTAGAACAAAGTGGATATAAATTAAACTTATTCACCAGTTTAAATGATGCGAATGTTGAAATTAAACAACTTACATATGAAACACAAATTAAAATCAACAAGCCGCTTGATATTGACGCATACAAGGGTTGTCTATCAAGCGTATTTATTAACGAAACGAATGCGTTTAAAGATGGCAAAATCAATTTACGATTCAAACGTGTCTCAAATTATAGTAAATTTAATAGCATAGAGGCCTTCATTTTGGAAAAGGCCGATCAGGGGCTCAGAGGAGACCAGATTATAGAATCTCTCTTGGAAAACTTCCCGGAAGAATTAGATCGCCAGCAAGCGGTAGAAATGGTGCGCAAAATTGCGAATGAACTCGAGGTCGAAAGAGGAGTTAGAAAATCTGATATTAAAATTAAAAACAGTCCTGGGTTTAAAACCGAAATCTCTCTTGATAAGGAAACTGGAGTTGTCACAATTGCTACTGAAAACATAAATAATATTAATTACCTACAAACCTTACCAATTTACTTGGATACAATGGTTCGTTTGACACAGGAAAAGAAGAGCACCAAATATCCCACAAAAGAAATAAATGATTTATGTGCTGCCGGCGCGAAGGGAGAGATAATAGTTGAAGATATTATTTCGCCTGTCGAAGAATCTGTGTCTAAGTCAGTAGTTCCTTCATTGGATTCAGATGATGAAGAAGTTCAATATACTAAATTTAAAACAGTAGACGTGAATAAACCCAAGGGTGCTCTTAGTTTGTTTTATGATGATGACGACGAAGATCAAATAGATTCGTATGAAGGTGGTCAGACTGGGTCAGAATCGTCCATTTCGAGCGACATTTCGAGCGAATCCAAGGAAGAACCTCCGGCGCCGTCTCAAAAATTAAATATGAGCTCTGACTCTTCAGAAAAGTCTATATCTTCTGAAGCTGCGGCAAAATCAGATGAAAAATCAGTGTCATCTGAAAAATCAGTGTCATCTGAAAAATCAATACCTTCTGAAGAAGAAAAATCAGATGAAAAATCAATACCTTCTGAAGAATCGGCTGAAACTGTGAAACCAGTTGAAAAATCAATGCCTTCTGAAAAGTCGGTTGAAACTGTGAAACCAGTCGAAGAATCGAAATCTTCAGAAAAGTTGGTTGAAACTATAAAACCTTCAGAAAAGCCGGATGTAGAGGCAAAGTCTGATTACGCCGACGAATCTATTGCTTCTGAGAAAGTTGTTCTAGAGGAACCGGAAGAGGAAAAAGACGCAAAATCCGAACCAGAACCAGAATCAGAATCAGAAGAGGAAGAGGAGGATATCGTTAGAAATATTGATGGGATGAAACTTAACAAACCATATTACTTCCAAACATTGATAGAGAAAAAGGACCCCATATTAATTTTAAAAGAGGACACTCCACAATTCAATTCATACCCCAGAACTTGTAGTTCAAATATGAGAAGACAACCTGTTATTTTAACTGACAGTCAACTCGACAAAATTAACAAGGATCACCCAAAGTTCTTACGACCAGAAGATGTCATCAAATATGGTTCTGATGAAAAACATCAATTTAATTATATATGTCCGCGTTTTTGGTGTTTGAAAACCAATACATTTGTTGACCCAAATGATTTGAAAGAGGTTATCGGAGAAGATGGAAAGAAAGAATTAGTCCACCCTACGTGTGGAAAGGTTTTGCCCAAAGGTGAGAAACAGGTAAAACCCGGATATTATGTTTACGAATTTTATACACCAAAACCCGGTAAGAAAGACTATAAAAAATATCCTGGGTTAATACCTGATTCACATCCAAAGGATCTTTGCGTGCCGTGTTGCTTTGAAAAGTATAATACCGAGGGCAGAATAAAGGAAAACAGTAAATGCTTGGGTAATAAAACAAAAGAGCCCGCACCAAAAAATGTCGCAAACAAGGCTGAAGATGAATACATAAAAGGTCCCGATAAATTCCCACTTGATCCTGGTAGATGGGGATATTTGCCCCCTGAAATACAAACAATGCTCCACGAGGTCAATGCGGATTGCCAAATTAGTAAAACTAATACGAATCTCAAGGAAGATCATCCCTGCTTATTGCGACACGGTGTAGAAGTCAATAATAAACAGTCTTTTCTTGCGTGCATTTCAGACGCAATTTTCTTTGGCAAACGAGTTATAAATGAGAAGGATAACACAAAGAATGAAACAAGGATATTGAGTATCAAGGAATTCAGACAACGCATATTGAGAGCAATTAATGTTGATTTATTTACAAAATATCAAAACGGTAACTTGGTAATAGACTTTTACGACCCAGAGAAAACAGTTGATGTCGATAAATATAAGAATACTGTGCTCTTCTCCAGACTTGATATGAACAAACCCGAAGACAAGGCATATTATTCAAAGGTAATATCCGCGTATGAAAACTTTAATAGTTTTTTAAGCGACGATGATATTATCATTGACCATACCTATTTGTGGGACATAATAAGTATGCCAAATAAATATCTCTTCCCTACTGGAGTGAATCTCGTGATATTTCAAATCCCGAAGGATGACATCACAAATAACGTCAGTCTATTATGCCCAACAAACCATTATTCAAGCGAGTTTTATCAGGCTAGAAAGCCCACTATTATTTTAATGAAGGAAGACGGATATTACGAACCCATATATTCGTATACGACACATAATAACAAAATTTCGATCATCAAGGAATTTAAAGAAATGGACCCCACTCTTTCAAAAACAATGAGAGCTGTATTCAAGGAAATAATTAAACCATTCTTCAATACTGTATGTAGGCCATTAGATAGCATGCCGAATGTCTATAAATCAAAGCGCGCACCAATTCTTTATGACTTGGTTCAAAAGCTAGACAAATATGAGTATACAATCAAAAAATACGTTCTAAATTTTGGTAACAAGGTGATCGGCGTTATTGCGGAAGAACCTCCACCAACCGAACGAAGTGGATTTGTCCCCTGTTATCCATCTTCTCTCGAAGATATAAAGAAGGATGTTGATGTCGTATTTATGACAGACTTGACACTATGGAATACATATACAACCACAGTGCAATTTTTAAATAAATTATCCAAGAGAAGCGGAAAACGCAGAGAGAATCCAGATATTCCGTGTAAACCGGCCTTTAAGGTTATCGAAGATGAACACGTTGTGGGAATTTTAACAGATACGAACCAATTTATACAATTATCTCAGCCAATTCGCCCTGATGAAATTGAATCTGGGTTGGACATACCATCTATTGATAATGATAACTATATTGTTAATGTAAAATCAACCCCAATGGTAGCGAGCGAAATCGCAATTACAACACAAAAAGACGTTGACACTGAGCGTGTTGAATACATTAAAAAGATTCGTCTTGAAACGAGCTTCTATAATGTCTTTAGAAATACGATTCGAATTCTAGTAAATAATTACGAAAATGCGAAGATTCGATTGAAAATTGAGGAGGAATTAGCAAAGGAGTATATTATATATACTGAAAAATTAAAAAATGTGATTGGCTTGTTACGCGAACTAGTAAAGGATAAAATACAGTTTACAGGAGACGAAAACTTTTATAAGTTAATTGATAATGTTTCGGCGTGTGTTGTCAAGGATGCGGCAGCCTGCTCAGATACACCGAATTTATGCGTTACTGAGCAGGATAGTTGTAACCTAATTCTACCAAATAAAAATATTATTACAAATAACGCCAACGAAACAAATTATTATGCTAGAATGGCAGACGAAGTTATTCGATATAGTAGAATTAAATCATTTGTGTTTCAACCCAAATCATATTTATCCTTCGGCAACGTCGGTTACAATTTAAAAGATGACGAGATTATACTAATTCAGTCGTTGTTAACGCAATATTTTGACGTTTTAACTCCGGCAGTAACTAACAAGTATATACAATACATTTCTTACGATGAAGCAAACCCTCGATTGACTCAGGTATACGAGAATATTATTCCATCGCTGGACCACGCCATCGTTGATCGAGATAATAAACAAATTTGCGAAAAGGTTACAAAACCACATATTAGTTCCAGTATATGGAAAAAGTGTTTTCCAAGCGACTACTCAGAAATTGAATATAGCAAGACGATACCGTGCTCGTTTACCATTATCATCGATTTAATAGAGAGAAAAACAGGCTCAAAATTATCAGTGAATGAAATAAAGAACATATTGTTTGAAGAATACAAGCCTCATCTCACTAAACACCACGATAAAATTGTTGATATTCTAAGCATAGAGGGGAAAAAGACTCTTGGGGACCAAGTTCGCGCCCAAACGCTTTCATTCGCAAGTTTTATATACACTGATAACTACTTTTTGACAACATTAGATTTGTGGCTTCTGGTTTTGAAATATAAAATCCCAACCATCTTCATATGTCAAAAATGGATTTTACAGACTAAATACGAAATGCACGAATTTGTTGGATATGGAGATACTGAAGATAATTTCGCCTTCATTATATTACCTGGATTTAGACCACAAAATATTCCAGTCTACAGACTAGTCCAATCAGACACCAAAGATGTATTTATCTCCATCAATAAATTAAATGAAGAATGTCTAGGGAATATTAGATCTGCTATAAATAATAAGGTTGCCATTTCAGAATATTTGGAAACATTTGAAAAACCAACAAAAACAAATTATGAAAAGAGAAAACCGGCAGGCCTTATTATTGATGACACGCCTGACGAACAGCCCAAAAGGAAGGGCAAATTAGTTATTGAATCAGACTCGCCAATCTCAGCAGAAGAGATTCTTGTTCCTGCCAAGAAAAAACGTACTAGGAAGAAGGTGCTCGTAAGAGGCGGAAACAAAAAAACCGCGAAAAATAAAACAAAATAAATCGTTAAATTATTCAATTACACAATTACATAATTTAACTTACTGAATCGTCTTCTGACATCTCGTATTCATCGTTATTTACAAATGCTTCCTCTTCGCTCTCGGTATCACTTTCATTTGCGTTATCATTTGCGTTATCATTTACGAGATCTACTATGCCATTTTCATTTATGATGCCTAGTATGATCACATTTTCTTCTTCGTGTTCTTCTTCCTCTTCTTCCTCTTCTTCCTCTTCTTCGTGTTCTTCCTCATTTTCCACCACATTTTCCTCATCCGTATCATAATTAAATATGTGTTCATTTTGAATTAATGATGTTATCTCGCCGGCGTGAAGATCTTCATATTCCAAATGATCTAATAAAAATTTGGCGTTTTGTTTATCTATCTCGTTAAATTTAATATGGGCATCTTTAAACTCAACTCTTTTTCCACATATTTTCCTACCAAATTTTGCACCTGGTTTATACTGTATTCTTACAACTTTTCTTCCAAAATTCGGGTTAAATTTATAGAACCGATGCATATTACGTATAAAAGATACCCGATTTTGCTGCCTGATGAAACCTACAAACGCGTAGTTGGACGTCAAATACAACAAAAGATACGGCTTAAAAATTTTAACTAGAACATCTTCCGGAAACTCTTCATCAATTGCTATCTTATTTTTTATGCTACCTTTTATACAATAATTGTTGTAATATTTGATCATCTTCATTATTTCAGGAACAAGCGTGTCTGCCGAATTTGTGTAAACATAATTGCGGATAGAGTAGTCTCTCAATATATACTCGTGTTTATATTTAAAAATAGAAAGGTTAAAATCACAATTAAAAAAATGAAAATATAAATCAGGATACAGATTCGTTTTATGTCGAATGAAAAAATAAATGTTGTATAAATCCGATTTTTTAAAAGGGATATTATTGTATGGGTTTTTAATAGGCAGCGGTTCTGAAAAAAACATGTAAGCATTCGTCAGTGAGGTATAACTAATTCTAATTAAATCATTAATATTAAACAGATATTTTGAGTTGTCTTGAAATATGCATATAATATTTTTGTCATTAATATGTAACTTGTTCAGAAACATATCTGTATCTGTGACGATCTTTGCTTTCTTGAACTTGTAATTAAATACAACCCGGTTCAGTATGTTATATGTTTTTTGTATTTTACAAAAATAATTAATAAATTCTGTTTCGTGACCCTTGATTAAAAACCCGTTTAAAGTATCATAAAAAAATTTATATTTAGCAGCAGTTGTCAAGTTTACACCCTGTATAATACTAAATGCTAACCTGATAAATGGGTCGACAACGGATGCCCTGTAGTCGGGTGAAAAAAAATCGATATCGGTGTGAGCGATATTCTTTATAATCAAATTGTATGTTATCATTGGGAGTGCTTGTGTAATATCATAGCTTATATTTAATATATTATATTAACTATAAATTTAATTTTTTTATGTGGGGGTTGAATATTTTTAGAATCCAGGATTATATGTATTGTCACCACCCATATCTTCACCTTTGATCGTGTTGACGTTGGTTTGGATGGAAATTTTATTCGTGCCACACGGGTCATCCGGATCTGTGACAGTTCCAAAGAATTTATCTAATTCGTCATCGGCATTCATTGGTCTATATTCGCTGGCTGCCTCTAGTTTCTGAAGCTCCTCGATATCTAATACCACTTGAAATGCTGCGGTTCCAAATAATCCTTCTTGACCACACATTACATTTGCTGAAATTCCACGCATCGTATCTAACTCCGCGTGTCTAGCTGCTCTCAAGAACATCTCAGGCGTCTCCTCAAAGGATGCCTTCGCGATAGGACCAATGTTATCATTATTAATACCGTGTCTGAAGATTGAAATCAGCTTTTCTGTGTATGTCATTCTATCAACTAACACGCTGTAGTTATGAAAGTTAATATATGTTCCATCAAATTCTACAACCTCAACTAACTCGTTGTAAATCGCCTGTCTTGCGGCTTCAATACCAAGAACATTGTATATCTCGACAATATCATTACTAACGGTTCTTTTGTTGTCGATAAAATCTAGTCCGAGAACGGCCAACAAATTTGTTCCAATGGTATCAAGAACCCAAATTTCCTGCTTTTTATATACTCCATTCTGTTCGACCATATTATCAATAATCTTTCTAAGAACGACCTTGTTGATCCCTTTTGTGCCTCTCAACACGACATTCTGTAGGAGTTGATCCTGGAAATTTTTCAAGAGGTAGATTTGGTCAGATTGGTCAAGGGGATTCACCTTTGCCTTCTTTTGACCGCCTCGTCCTCCACCCGACTTTAGCACCTCATTCATTCTAATTCTAAATATTAGTTTGTCAGAGTTGAAATCAGAATAAACACACTGGATTTGCTCATCGAAACAATTCTTTAATGTGAAGTTTACATCATCCATCGTAATATTTTTCTCAAGCATTACCTCCGGATCCATAACCATTCTGATAATCCACTTGGACTTTTCATTTTCGTCCGTTTGAAGCGAGCCTTCAGAACATTCTGTAACCATGTTTTCGAAAACCCTATATTGTTCAATCGTGTCTTTATCTTCATTAATTAGCGTGTTAAGATCATCAGGATCGAAACATACTTCAATTGATTTCACAACGTCTTCCAATCTAGTATGTTCCAACATATACATAATGGTATGTGCCTTGTCCTTTTGTCTTTCATCTTCCGGTTTGAGATATATACTGAGCGATGGATTTTTAATCTCACTTGACAATGACAATATTTCTTCAATTCTTGGCACACCACGAGTAACGTTCGACTTGGACGCAACACCCGCAAAATGGAATGTGTTTAGAGTCATCTGTGTAGAGACCTCACCGATACTTTGACCCGCAATCATACCAACCATTTCTCCAGGCGCAACGATTGATCGCTTATAATCAAGTGTAATCGTATCAAGAAGCAATGTTAGGGCCGCGCGATTAAACCTCTTTACAACTAACAAATCTTTTGGCGATAAATAGAAGAAGAACATTGTCTTGAACAGTTTTGTAGGCGGCGCATAATAGATTTTTTCTAGATTACTGTAGCAGTTTTCGATCATTTCTAGAGCCTCTAAGAATGTAATATCAACTAAGGACGACATCGTAATATTACACTGTCCTTGAATATTGTTGATTATGTAGTAGAACGCAACAGGAATATTTACAGACGAGTCACCCTTATTTTTGAAGACGTTTTTAATGATCTGCTCTCTTGCCGTAATCATACTGTCAATATACGTCTGCGTTTTATCAAGAAACTCTTTTGTCTGCTTCTTGTGTCTAGTTAGAACATTCTTCAAGAATATATTGCTTAGCGTCTTAACCTTTCCGTTTTCTTCGGGAATAAGATAATGCGCATAAATATCCTGAGTGCTCATTGACACAATTGGAATAGCTTGATCTTCGACCTTGGTGGTGTCGATATTATCATCTCCATACGCAAACTGGACAAGCTTATTTTTATTGGTTCTAACAGTCATATCGTAGCTAACCATAAGATCTTCTAGACCCTTGATCAATCGTCTTTGAATATAACCAGTAGTAGATGTTTTTACAGCAGTATCGATAAGACCTACACGACCACCCATTGCGTGGAAGAATAATTCCTGAGGCGATAGACCGTTGATATAAGAACTCTCTACAAATCCGCGGGCGCTTGGAGAGTCGTCGTATTTAGTAAAGTGTGGTAGTGTTCTGTTTTCAAAACCGTATGGGATACGCTTACCATCTACGTTCTGCTGACCAAGACAAGAAATCATTTGCGAGATGTTCAAATCTGAACCTTTAGATCCCGCATTTACCATGATTACAAATCTATTGTCCTTGCCCAAACTCTTAAGACCAATCTTGCCCGCTTCTGACGTAGCTTGATTAAGAATACTATTTACTTGAGTTTCAAACTCTTCTTCATTGGTTTTACCCGTATTATTTTCAAAGATGCCGATTTGAACTTGGTTAATCAAATTTTTCACATCCGTCTTTTTCTTTGTAATTACCTGAATAATCTCATCATTTGTCTTTTGGTTGGAAATCAAATCGCTAACACCAACACTGAAGGCACTTGACTTCATATACTCAGTTACGACATTTTGTAGGTCGTCAATAAATTTCGCGGATGCCATATTACCAAAGTCGTTACACACGCGCTGGAGTAAACCCTTAGTTCTCGCGCCCATAACACTCTTGTCCATTTGTCCGCGAATATAAGCACCATTGCGGATTTCAATAATCGCATTTGATGTTTTTGCGTCGTCCTCCTCCTTGAACGCCTTTGTCTTATATTTCATCGAAAGAGGAGGCATTATCTGACTCAAAATGTCAAAGTTTGTAATTCCGCCGTCCTTCTTCACATCATCTAGTAATTGTTTCTCGTTTACGCCATTAAACATCATCAGAATATTCATCGCGTCTCGTGGACTAAAACGAATATTTGGTCTGGTGAATTGGTATGAACCAAGCATAGAGTCTTGATAAATACCAATAATGGACCCATTATTTGCAGGGCTGACAATCTGATATGGGACTGCCGCCAAATTTCTCAATTCTGCCTCAGATTCTGGATCCTGAGGCATATGTAAATTCATCTCGTCTCCCGACGTGTCCCCCATGTTTCCAAGGGGGTCGGACTGTATCTTAAGCAAGCTCAGGGTGGTTATTCCTTCATCGCTCACCAACACCGGTGCAGTCTCTGAGTGCCCTCCAGTAGTCTACCAAGCGACCTTAGGAAGTAACACTGCGGATTGCCCAATTCTTCAACATTATTACCGCTGGGTTCGGCTATTAACCGAGTTCCCTCAAAATGTTTCCATTAAGAGGTGGTAGTTGAAGACTCTAAGGGGTTTCCCGCATCAGGGTGTTTCGCCAAATGATTCTTTAAATTATTAATAAATTCTATTGCATCTTTTCTACTTTTTTCTAAAGGAATGTGAACTCCACCAAAATCTGCTTTACATTTTTCAATGTAAACATACCAACCATATTGTTCGTTATTTCTATTTAAAGGTCTTATGTATTTTTCAATATCATCGTCAATTTTGTCGACACCTTTAAATCTTTCGGCTTTTTTATCCTTGAAATAATTAACCACACCATTAGACAACCTCTTTTTGCTTTCGTCACTGTGAGTAAATACGCCTCCACCGTTCTTTAGATTATACCCGTTGGGAAATAAACTATTAAACTCTTTGATGTAATGTATTTCTCGTTCATCGGCTTTTTCTATTTCACAACGTTCTATTAAATCAACTTCAAAATCAGCAACACCATATTTTCTTATAGCGTTGTTTAAATAGTGCGATTGGTTCTTTTTTGTTGAGAAGGCCTCTGAAATGTGACATCTAAATCTTCCATGGTGTCCATATGGTCTATATCTTTTATGGTTTAATATGTGAGAAACGGACTGTCCCACATATATCTTGCCATTAGATAGGTTTGTAATTTTATATATTTCACAATATCTTTCGGACGAATCGTCAAGAATTTTGTTTGATAGTTGTTGGTATTTTGATGGTTCCATTTCTATATATTAATATTTTATTTTTATATTGTTTTATATTTTGAATCATTTGACTAGGAGGTTACACGTTTTTAGCGCCTCCTGTTTTCGACAGAGCATTTATGGTAACAAAATGTGTGTTTATCGAAATCGGCATTGTATGGTTTAGTGTCTGCAACGTTCATTCTAAAAGTATCACCTCGCTTCATAATACGTGCGATATGACACATCATACTCATTCTATGAAGAGTTGGTTGACGATTGAATAGAATCGCGTCACCGTCCATCATATGACGATGAACAATATCGCCATCTTCTAAGATAATAGAGTTTCTATCCAAATAGTATCGCAAAGTGATCACTTCACCATTATTTTTCTCTAGCATCTTTGCGCCGGGCCATTGTTCAGGTCCATTTTGAATCAGCTTGGTTAAGAACGCCTTGTTTATTTTGTTCACGGTAACCGGTTTGGTAATATTCTTGGCGATCTTCATCGGAATACCTAATTCGCGAATTGAGATATTTGGATCGGCAGTAATTACTGAACGAGCACTAAAATCAACACGCTTCGCCATCAAATTACCTCTCATACGTCCACCCTTTCCATTCAATCTATCCTTGATCGATTTTAAAGGTCTACCTGAACGCTGAGCAACTGACGCGACGCCTGGAATATTATTATCAACCTGCGTAGCAACGTAATATTGTAAAACTGTCGTCCAATCGTCAATAACGTTTGCCTGCGCGTTGTTTTGAATTTTATCCTGTAGCGTTTTGTTCGTTTTGATAATATTTACCAATATGTGACTTAGATCGTCTTCGGAGCGCTGTTGAGCATCGTGCTTAACGGACGGTCTAACCGATGGCGGCGGCACCGACATTACTTGACAAACCATCCAATCAGGTCTCGAGTAAACCGGGCTAAATCCCATAAAACTAACATCATCATCCGAGATGCGCTTGAAATTTTTCAACACAATTTCTGGGGTTACTTTAATAATAATTGGCTCTGCTTCGGCATTGTCGTTCTTCCATTCGGCAAATATAGTAGCAAGGCCCTCTTTTCTAATTTTATTTGGTTGTAATGTTCCACAACCGTCCTCACTGTCATCACCGCATCGCTTAACTTTACTGCACAAGGAAAACACATATTTCCATCTGGCCTCTCCCTGCATTTTCAAAGCCTGCTTATATTTCTCCTTGCTGATTAAGAGTTTGCTACACTTGAAGCAAACACATCTTAAACATTTTTGTATTGTAGTTAAATATTGAATATAAAACACGGGACGGGCTAATTCAATATGCCCCGCATAACCGGGTGTTTGCATATAATCCAATCCATCTGTGGGACATATTAGACCAGGTTCTAAAACTCCCATTCTAGGATCAAATAGCCCTCCAATCACTGGCTTATTATTTATATATGTATCTCTGCTGGTGATTTCAGCAACGGACGCCTTTCTAATTTCCTCCGGCGACATGATACTAAATTGGATGCCAATTACCTTTGAACAGTTTATCGACATATTGCTGGAACTTGTTAGTTTGGACATCTTCTCTTATATAATATAATAGATTTATATTGTTTTTTAGTCTCAATTTTATTTTAAAGAGTGACATTCTTTTTGCGTTTTTATTTTCACACATTGTATGCAAATAATTATGATGATGATTTGTTTTACACCTTTTCTCATTGCACTTCGTAATAAACACCCATTATCAACTATAATAAAATAAATATATCAAGATTGATTTTTAGCAATATATTGTGAACCTTCTTCTCCACACACATATTTATCTAATCTACAAACCGCAGCTAAATCATATTTAATTGCACCAGTAACCAAATTCATCTCACCAAATTTTTTACATCTATAACCATCATATGGATTTGTATTTGTAGGTTCGATAAAATGTAAACAATTAGAACAAATAGGGAATTCTTTATTCCTTATGAAAAATCTTTCAGTAGATAATTTTCGATTTCGTATTAAAAAATTAATAGACTTATACATTTTATTATATTACATAATATATCTTTAACTTATTTTCGTTGATAATGTGCGTTTATTACGAAGTGAAATGAGAAAAGGTTTAATAACTTAATATTTCTTTACGGCTGAGTTTATCAATATTTATTTTATAAAATAAAATTGATTTTAATTTAAACATAAATAATTACAGCATACAGAGAATAGAAATGGCGCGTGACAGCAAAATTAAATCAAATAAACCCGAATATCGCCGTTCAAAGCGTATTGAAATGGCGACTAAGAAAAAGCAGGTTGCAGATTCTGATAGTGATGACGGGGATGAGAGTAATTCAGATGATGACGAAATGGACGTTCATGAATATCGTAAATTCCTTTCACAAATATTTCCGTCTAAACATCTCAGTAATAAAATTAAGGCAGGTGAGAAATTGAAGAAGGCCGCTGAGGAATTTGACGATGAGCCGTCTCCCACAAAGAAGGGTTCTGCTAAATCTAAAAATAATAAAAATAAGTATGAAGATGACGAAGATGAGGACGAAGAGGATATTTGCGACACGGAATCCGACGAGGAAGATTCTGATGAAGTGGTTCGTAGAAAGAGTAAGAAGACAAAGAAAGGTAAAAAGGCTAAGAAGTCAAAGAGAGTTATAGAGGACTCTGATGATGAGGAAGAGGAATATGACGAAGACGAAGATGACGAGCCCGTTAAGAATAAAAATTTGAATATTATATTTACGATTGGTGGTATGGATGAAACTGAAGATGAGTGGGAGGATTGCGACTCTGACTATGAAGACGAAGACGATGAGGATGATGTTACCGAAGATGAAGATGAAGAGGTCTCAACCGATGAATCCGACGATGATGAAGAATCTGAAGAAGAGGACGAATCTGATGAAGAGGAGAATATTGTAATTAAAAGGTCAAAAAAGACTTCTGTTAAGAGCAATTCTACCGCAACTATAACTCCATCTGAAGCTTCCCCTAGTCAAACCGATACTCTTCAACAACTAAGAAAACTCTTGGAGGCAAATCCAACTGATAAATCTATTAAAAAATGTATCTCTGTCTACGAGGATGAAATTAAAACCCAAAAGGTGAGATTAGAAAAGAAGGAAACCAAGCAGAAAGATAAAAATATGCGAATTTTCAAGCGGATTATAAAAGACAAGAACACGATGAACGACTTCTCATTCTACGAAAAGTTAGAGGTAGAGCAACAAAAGAAGATCATCAAGGAAGCGAGGGAGATCAACAAGATTACGCGAATTGAAAAGCCCTATCGAATGACTTTGCTCGAATCCACAATTCCTGTCGAATTCAAATCCGCCGCAATGAAGAAGATCAACTCACTTAAATATATGGAGCCTGGAAGCGGTGAGTTTTATAAAAGTAAAAATTGGGTTGATACGTTTATGCGCATTCCATTTAACAAGCACGATGGATTACCAATTAGTATCGAAGATGGCGTCGATAAGTGCCACGACTTTATGGAAAATGCTCAAAAAACGTTGGACCAGGCCGTGTATGGTTTGAATGACGCAAAGATGCAAATTATGCAAATGTTGGGTCAGCTATTGACCAATCCAAAGGCGATTGGAACGGCTATTGCGATTCACGGACCCCCCGGAACAGGTAAGACAAGTTTGGTAAAGGAAGGAATTAGTAAAATTCTAAACAGACCATTCGCGTTTATTGCTCTAGGAGGTGCCACCGATAGTAGCTTCTTGGACGGCCACGGATATACGTATGAGGGCAGCACTTGGGGTAAAATCGTTCAGATTCTAATTGATAGTAAATGTATGAACCCAGTCATTTACTTTGATGAGCTCGACAAGATCAGTGATACCCCTAGAGGCGAAGAAATCGCAGGCATTCTAACACATCTAACAGACACTTCTCAAAATTCTCAATTTCACGACAAATATTTCGCGGAGATTAACTTTGATTTGAGCAAATGTTTATTCATCTTCAGTTACAATGACGAGAATAAGGTGAATCCTATTTTAAAAGATAGAATGTATAGAATCAAAACAAAGGGTTACAGTCCAAAGGAAAAGACGGTGATCAGTAATAATTATTTGCTACCTAAAATTCGCGAGCAAGTTAGATTTACAACTGATGAGATTAGTATTCCAAATGATGTGCTCAGTCATATTATCGATACGCACTGTAATAAAGAGGACGGTGTAAGAAATTTGAAGCGCTGTTTGGAGATTATTTATACCAAGTTGAATCTTTATAGATTGATGCGACCTGGAACGAATTTGTTTGAGGGTGAAATGTCATTGAAAGTGGAATTTCCATATGCCGTCACAAAGGAAATTGTTGATAAGCTAATCAAGCGTGATACGGATGGTCTAGAAACTTGGCGTAGTTTGTATAATTAAACAACGGACTTACATAATTGTAAACATTTGTAGAACCTATTTAAAAATTTAACACGAGTAAATTAAGTAATGAGTTTGGATTATTATTTAATTTGTAGAAGATCTTACGATAAAATTTTAGATCATATTGAAAGTATAATATGCTCCTTTGAAGATATGAACGATTCAGAGCATGATATATGTGAAATTAGCGACGAATATATTGATATAAAATGTAACAAACATTTTTTTTTCGAGCGAAAGCTGGCCATAGAATCTTTAAGAACACAATGTACCAATAAAATTTACGGTTTATGCTGCCACGTTTTCGTCGAAGATACGATAGATGTTTCGCCTGATAGAAGTATCAATATAAAATACTGTAGTGTCTGCGAATATACGTCAAATACTCCGTGATTTTAGGTCTATTTTCCTACAACCGTGTAGGATTTTTAAGAAAAACGCGCAAAATAAATTCCCTACACATGTAGAACGAAACATGTTATTTTGGGGAAAGTATTTTGGAAAAGTCAATTTTGGACATTTTTTTTGTCCATTTTTGAAAACCTAAAATACTTTACTAGAAATAACATGTTTTGACTGCATAATTGAATTTTATGGTGTGGTCACCAAAAAAATACCTCAAAATTTGTGACGATAATTTTTTATTCTTTTTTATGAAAAGTATATAAACTTAATTTCTGTTGTTATTGTATGACAACGATTGACAACGAAATTAAGCAATTTTTAAGCAACAAATATTACTGTTCAATTTGTGACTATGGAACGTGTCGTAAAAGTAATTTTGATACACACAACCACTCGAATAAACACAAAAATAACGTTTTAACAACGAATGACAACGAAATTAAGCAAATTTTAAGCAAAAATTATCACTGTCAAAATTGTAGTAAAGATTTTAAGGATAGAGCTGGATTATGGAGACACAAAAAAAAATGTGAAAGTGTTCATTTCGAGAATAATGACGATAATGGCGATATAGATGCTGAAACAGGAGATAAAGACCAGCTTATACTGATGCTTATAAAACAAAATTCAGAACTAATAAAAGAAACATCTGATTTTAAAACTATTATGATGGAACAGTCAAGTATGATGATGAAGGTTATAGAAAATGGAACCCATAACACTACAACTCATACAAACTCACATAATAAGGCATTTAATCTTAATTTTTTCTTGAACGAAACGTGTAAAGATGCGATGAATATCACGGATTTTGTTGAATCTATAAAGCTTCAATTGTCCGACCTGGAGAGAGTCGGCGAAGTAGGTTATGTGGAAGGAATTTCCAATATTATTGTAAAGAACTTGAAAGACCTTGATGTTACTCAGAGACCGGTTCATTGTACAGATAAAAAGAGAGAAACCATGTATATTAAAGATGAAGATACATGGGAAAAGGATGATGAACAAAAGAAAATGCATAAAATGGTAAGAAAGGTTGCGGATAAAAACGCACGAATGCTGCCAAAGTTCAAAGAAGCACATCCAGATTGTACTAAAAGCACTTCTCGCTACTCCGACCAATATAGTAAAATTATCATGGAAGCCATGGGTGGAAGAGGTGACAATGATTTTGAGAAGGAAGAGAAAATCATTAGGAAGGTCTCGAAAGAGGTAATGGTTGACAAAGACCCGTAAAATAGCAAAAATACTACAACCGTGTAGAGTTTTTAAGAAAAATAGATGGTAAAAAATCCATACACATGTAGAAAGAAACATGTTGTTTTGGGGAAAGTATTTTGGGAAACTCAATTTTGGACATTTTTTTTGTCCATTTTTGAAAACCTAAAATACTTTACTCGAAATAACATGTTTTGACTGCATAATTGAAAATTATGGTCTGGTCACCAAAAAAATAATTTTCAATTTGTTACGATAAAATTTTTCTATTTATATTGAAAAGTATTTAGGAACTTTTTTCGGTTGATTATATATCAACGAATGTCAACTGAAAAAGTTCCAAAAGGTTCCGATAAGTTTTGCTGTTCTAAGTGTGACTACTATACGTCACGAAAAAGTCAATATGATAGACACTTGACAACCGATAAACATAATTTAGGTGAGGCGTCAACCTTTTTCAACCAAAAGGTTCCAAAAAGTTCCAATTTGTTTAATTGTGAATGTGGAAAAACGTATAAGGATAAATCTGGATTATGGAGACACAAAAAAAAATGTGAAGGTGTTTATTTTGATAATAATGACGACAATAGTGATACAAATGAAGATAAGAGTGAATCAGATGTTAAATTACTTACAAATATGGTATTAGAAGTTGTAAAACAAAATAAAGAGTTAGTTAGCCAAAATCAAGAATTACAAAAACATATGATTGAGTTGTGTAAAAATGGAACGCACAACACCACAACTCACACTAATTCACATAATAAGGCATTTAACCTTAATTTTTTCTTGAATGAGACGTGTAAAGATGCGATGAATATTACTGAATTTGTCGAGTCAATTAAGTTACAATTGTCCGACTTGGAGAGAGTCGGTGAACTAGGTTACGTAGAAGGTATTTCTAACATTATTGTAAAGAACTTGAAGGATCTTGATGTTACTCAGAGGCCGGTTCATTGTACCGATAAAAAGAGGGAAACCATGTACATTAAAGATGAAGATACGTGGGAAAAGGATGATGAACAAAAGAAAATGCATAAAATGGTAAGAAAAGTCGCAGATAAAAATGCGAGAATGGTACCCAAATTCAAAGAAGCACATCCAGATTGTGGTAAAAGTGCTTCACGATTTTCGGATCAATATAATAAGATTATTATGGAAGCCATGGGCGGAAGGGGTGATAATGATTTTGAAAAAGAAGAGAAAATCATTAGGAAGGTTTCGAAAGAGGTAATGGTAGAAAAGGATTGATGCTTAGGTTTCAAAATATAAGTGAATTATATTATAATTTGAAATGATTATTTTACCATATGGTGTCTGTATTATGCCACCACATACCATCCTGCTTCTGAACGTTATATAATGCTCTAAATACCTGCGAGCGTGACAATGGAATATTACATCTATATTTATCGAGAGGATGAGGGTTTGTTTTCAACTGCGCCTTCAACGCCTTTTTACGAATAATTTGCCTCTGTTGGAACGCGAAATATGTATAAAACCCCTCATAAGATGACTGCCTAATAGGTATCAAGTCCTCGTTTTTATCCTGAAAGTCTTGTAAATATTCGTTACAAATAGCCATTCCAGAAATGTCTGCCAAGTCTTCGCCGATGCCAATAGATGCGTCGAATTTAATTCCATCTCTGGCAGCAAATTCTTCGTATTGCTTGACCACGTCATTTTGTAGCTGTTTAAAATATTGTTTATCCTTATCCGTCCACCAGTCATTCATATTGCCATCCCAACCATATTTGCTGCCCCAGTCATCGAACGCGTGCGACAATTCATGGGAAATCGTGAAACCAATATGCGCAAGATTGTACTCAATTCCTCTTTCATCTAAATCTACAAACGGCTTTTGAATGTATCCAAGGTTAATGTAAATGGAATTTTTAGAGGGGGTATAAGAGGCATTTACGATATATGCCTGTGTTCCGACCATTTTAACGGGGTATTGACTCCAATCCATCATTGGAATATCAATAACACCCTTTCCTTCAAGTTCTATAAATTTGTGGTGTCTCCAATCATTTATTTTTTGCATGTTATCATATAACAATGTTCCGTAGTCAAGGTCAGGGTCCTCGCGCAGCCCTTCAGGCTTACCATAAACGAAATTAAAATGGTCGAGTTTCTTTAATGCGTATTTTTTTGTTGACGGTGCTAACCATGTGTTACGTGCCAATCGTCTTTTAAACACCTCTTTAAGATCGTTACATAATATTCTGACGTATTCTACTGCCTGTGGATTTTCATATTTCTTTACATATTCATCCGTTAAAAATGTGTTGAATGGAACAGACATGTATAATGATGCGCTTACAGCATCGCTTCTATTAATCACCTCCTGTCCTCGTTCAAAGTCTCCATTGAACTCATAAATAACATCTTCCCAGCCGCGAGTAATTCGAATAATTCTCTTTAATAAAATGTATAACCAATATGTTTTCCATTTAGGGCTATCCCAATTTTTCAAGAATAAATCCGTCCCGCATTTAAGGAAGTTCAGACTACTTGTGATAAAAAAATCGGGCGCGGTTTTAAATCCGAGGTATTTTGAGAACTTTACCCAGTCAAAGCCATATTTAGATAGCGCCTCGTGCGCATATACCCTGTTATAGCTTTCTTCTTTCGTTGTAACATCAATACATCCAAGAGCGTTGAAAATTTCAACCTCAACATCAAACACATCTTGTGGGTTATAATTGTTTTTCCCAAGGGCAACGTTAAAAATCTTTTTGGTATTTTTTATGTAGGCGTCCTTGTATTTTTTTTTGTACGCCGCTTCTGTGCCGTCGTCAAAGTAGACATTTAAGTCTAATAGTTCGAATTGGTGAGATCCAACGTAGCACCTATAATTTTTAACATCTTTGTCGTCGGGATTTAGTGACCACGTGAACGGTGCTCTAAAACTCAACATCTCGTCGCTGTTAAAAAATGCCAATATTTCCCATGGATCCTTTTTGGCAAAAAACTTCTCAACTGTAGTTTCGGCTTCTCGCGCCAATCTTCTAGAATACGGTTTAGGGTTCATTTCAACTACAGACGTGTAATAGTTTTTAAGGTTTTTCGCTAGTGCGTTGTTATTGTGTTTAACGTAATCTAAAATGATCTCATTGAGTTCTCTGTAGACTTTATCCTGTGCCAACCTAAAATCGTCGATTTGAACGATATATTTTTGCTGTTGCTCTAAACTGACATCTTTTAACCATTGGTAGTTGATATAATCATAAAAATTGTCCTCCGGTTTGATACTATTTGGCGCGAATTTACTTAATAATTGTTTTGCGAATTGTTTTTTGTTTAATACGTCTTTATTTTTTTTGACTGATTTACTAAATTTAACCTCAAATGGCTTTAATCCTATTGGGCAGCTTGTAACCTGATTTTTACATTTTTGACTACGTATTTTTCGGCTTTGTTTACGTCTCTTGGAATGCTTTCTGGTTTCTGCCATATTATATATATATTAATACGATTAAAATATATATATTTTGCGATTTTAATCTAAAATAATATTAACATATTATATAATGAGATACGACTATACAAGTTTAGCGAAATTCGCAGAAGAAAATAATATCGCTTTTTCTGATGATTATTCGAGTCAAAATGTAAATATATTTACAATAATTTCTGGAATTTGTAAAAATGAAAGTTGCGAAAATGTGTTTTCTAAAAGTTTTCGATCGTTAGTGAAAACGAACGGGTATTGCTTACTATGTTCAAAGGAACACGGAAAGGAAAAATCAAAAAAGATATTCTTGGAAAAATATGGTGTTGAAAATCCTCTTCAAAACGAACAAGTTAAAACTAAAATTAAACAGACGAACTTACAAAAATACGGAGTCGAATATGCTAGTCAATCTAACGATTCTAAAGAAAAAAGAAGGAATACAAATTTAGAGAAATATGGTGTAACTTGTAATCTTCATAATAAAGATGTAAGGTGTGAAATACAGAAAAAATGGTTAGAAAAGTATGGCGTAGAAAGTCCAAATCAAAGCGACGAAGTTAAAGAAAAAAAGAAACAAGCTTGTTTAGAAAAATATGGCGTGGATCATCCTTCAAAATCGGAAGAAATAAAACAAAAAAAGAAGGTTACGTGTAAAACAAATTTTGGTGTTGAATTTCCTACGCAATCGAATACCGTTTTAGAAACAATGAAACAAAATAATCTAGAAAAATATGGTGTAGAACATACACTTCAGGTGGACGACTTTAGAGAAAAGGGTAAGATTACGTGTTTAGAAAAATATGGTGTAGAAACTTACTCACAGACGGAGGAATTCAAGGCAAAATGTAAACAAACATGTTTAGAGAAATATGGTGTAGAAAATGCGAATCAGAGTGACGAAGTTAAACAAAAAAAGAAGCAAACATGCTTAGAAAAATATGGTGTTGAATATTCTAGTCAGTCGACAGAAGTTATGGAAAAGGCTTCAAAAAATGCGTATAGGTTAAAGGGATATGTTTTTTCATCTGGAAATGAAATTACATGTCAAGGTTATGAACCTTTTGCTCTAAATGATCTTATTAAAAATGAATTAGTTAATGAAAATGATATATGCGTTGGGGCAAAAAATGTTCCGACTATATGGTACAATGATGAAAGTGGGAAAAAACATAGACATTATGTTGATATTTTTATAAAGTCTCAAAATCGTTGTATAGAAGTTAAATCAACATGGACCGCTCAGAAGAAAAAGGACAATATATTTCTAAAACAAAATGCCGCCAAACAACTAGGCTATAAATATGAAATATGGGTATATGATAATAAAGGGGTCGTGGTTGAAAAACACGAATAAAACATTAAAGTAAATTAATTAATGTTTTATTTTAGATGCTAAAAATTTAATATTCAGAGTAGGGTACGTTATTTCCAGCGCGCGTTATTAAAAAATTGTACTGTTTACCCGTCATACAGGCGCAGCCGGTGCTAGTGCTAAATGTGTTGGGGCAACATTCGGGTTTGAATGGTGTGTTGGCAAAAAGCAACATTTCGCCTTCAGGTAGAGGCACTGGTTGGGGTTCGCGAGCCAAAAATTTCTTAACAGCCGCATTCAATGGTTGACCGGGAACAACTGTCATATTAGGAGCACTCCATGACGAGGTATCAACAGGCATATCGCTACTTAAATCAAAAACAGACGATTCGCCGTAATTGATGTTTGCTCCTGTGAAGCCCTCTTTGGTAGGAGTTGTCGGGACAGATGGCGGGGGGGTGGCGGCCATATCAGAATCTGTTCCTGCGGCGACCTGAGTATGTAAATTCGCCTTTTTCGAATGTGCGTTTTTCGAAGCACTGTCAGCCATTGCGGCGGTAGCGGCAGTGGTAGCGGCAGTGGCAGCACCCTCCATCATCGAGAGTCCCTCCATCATAGTAAAGTTGCAACATCCACAAAACATATGTCCCACCAAAATTAAGTAAACAACGCCAATTAAGATTAATATTTCGACATTAAACTTATATCCTAGTATTGTTATATCCATATTATACATATTTCATAGATAATAATTTTCCTTTATTCTTTACTAAAAATAGATCAATTGCTGCGTTGTAATCGTAAAATTTAACTTTGTCCACATAAAATGTTTTTGTGTCCGTTAATAAATGATATAATTCGTCGTGTTTTTCAGCTAAATTTTGTTTGTTATTCCGTCCTAAATATATGGTGCTTTTTACTAAAATATTCTTGTCGCATATTGCCAAATTGGGTCCTCCCTCGACAAACGCGTTTTTGCCTAAATTATATTTGGCCTGTTCGTTGACATTCGCACCATTTATTTTAACTACTCCATATACATTCTCTCCTCGTTCAAGAACATCATCTACTTTAATATCCCTAATATCCTTTACTTGACCACTCTTGAGTTTTATTTTAGTTGACCCTATAAAACCACCATCAAAATATGTATGAATATCTGCTAATTGTTCAATATTAACAAGCCCGTTGTTTTTAATTTCTTTAATGTCATCGTCATATATTTCATCCCAGTCTGTAAAGGTGATTCCGTTAATCTCGATAGTTTTATTTGCAGTGTTAAGGCAATATAAATATGGTTTTTCATATGATACATATTTGATGGCGTCTGGATGTTCGGACACAGGTATCCATTTGTCGTTATATTTCAATATATGAGAATCGGAAACAACAATCCCATTTAAATTATACATGACCGAATTTTTTGCTTCGAGTTTGATCGTAGCAGTAACTTCATTATTTCCGTGTAAAACGTCACCGTTTTTAATGTCGGATATTTTTGTTTTCGTTCCATCATTCATAACAATTAATGTATCTATATCAAAGCATTTCACACGTGGCATAGGTCGATCTGAACTAACATTTAATACGTCGTTCATAAAGACCAATATAATTATCATCGGAATCGAAATAGCGATAAATATGATAGTATTTGCGATAGCGGCAGCCCATCCAAAAAATGGAATTGCCCAAAATACGGCAATAAGAATAGCCAATGTTATCAAAATGGTTATAATAAATTGAGTTATTGCTCCCATCAAGGATTTTAATGTGTAATACGAGCCCAATAATGTAAACAAGGCCGCGGTCATTGATCCCTGTATTTTGCCCATTAAATCCTTAAAACTAATAATTATTTGTTGAAGTGGAATCATAATATTCATAATGCGCCCCATTATTTCCTGTGATATTTGTAAAAACATGGTTCTAACCTTGTCGAACATTCCTCTAATATTTTGGATGGAGTTTTTCATTTCTGATGCCATATTTTTTAGCGTATTTGTTACAAAGGTCAAAGGCTGAAGTGCTGTTCCAGTAATACTAGAGTTAATGTTCTGTATGCAATAGTTAAAGTTTTGAGCGGTGTATTCAAACGCCGACATACCGGATGGGCGAGTTATAAGGCCGGCGAACGGAATTATATTTGGTTTACATCGTTGATTCGCCCAATCGGCAATGATAGGTTGGGTATTTATCATAATGAAACAGTATGCTACAAGGAAACAAAGAACGATGGTAATAATAAAAAATAATATAACTGATCCGCTGTATTGATCAAAGTAGTTTAATTTTTCATACATTTTATTAATATTTTCTAAGTTTGGATTGTCCATATAGTATATATGTTTAAAAAAAGTGTAGTAATATCTCAAATATCATAAATATAGAAACTGTCTATACTTATGAAATTAATTTCTCTACATTTGTGAAACTCCGTATTTTAAAAAGTGGTCTTCCCAGTCCCAGAATGTCTCTGCTCCAATTTGAATCTTATGGGTTGACGTTATTAAACAAGTAAACCATTTTGTCTCAATGGTGGACACTTTGGCGTTAGAGTAGTCCTTTACTTGAATAAATTTGAGCGCGGATTTATCATAAACAAGATGTGACCCAGTAACATAAATGGAATCTTCTCCGTCTTTAATCTCGTATAATGCTATGGGTTCGCGTGTATTATCGATTTTCATAACTGATTCTACAAATGACCCATCCTCTAAAATATCTCCTAAATTAACATCCTTCATATGCTTTACTATACCATTTTCTAGTTTAATATTTGTATCAGGATGGAAACATTTACCAAGTGCTCGAACAAGTTGACCGGGTGGGCCATTCCATGTGCTATTCATTGTTTTAATACTTCCGTCCATAACATACATGAGACTTACCATAATACCAATAGTCTTTCCGATTAGGTCCTTAATACCAATTATTATTCTTTGAAATTCAATAACCAAATTAAGAAACACACCAAAAATCGATTGAACTATTTCGGTGAAGAATGTTCTAATCTTATTGAACATGGCTCGAATGCTATTTATTTCCTCCATTACCCCACCCATCATACCTCCAAGTGAATTTGTTAGGAACGTCAATGGTTGCAACAAGTATCCCATAAAATTTGTTTGCATCGATTGAATACAATATACAAAATTTTCCTCCATATTGTCTGCTAAAGGCATATACATCGGATTACATCGGTATAGAGGCCAATTTGCTTTTATTTCTGCGACTCTGCTATAATAAAAAACACCCGCAATATATATTGCAAATGCTAGATTTACATATAAAAAATTAACCCAGTTTTTTCCAGATGGCATAACTTATATTATAAATATAAAATTATTCATGGAACCAAGTTTATTTGGATGAATAATAATATGTGTCATTATTATTATAATGAGTAGATTTTCGTTACAGTTGTTTAATTATAGCAAACAAACAGTTATACCGTATCAAGAGAAGAGAGACGCCATCGCCCAAAATTATTTTAATAAAGATATGAATTATTTAGTTTGCAGTTACGGTGGTTCGGGATCGACAGTTGTATTTAATTATCTATCTAATTTTGGCAATGTGTATCATGTTCACGACAGGTATCCGCCGAGTAAATTGTCGCACATCGGAAAGGAAAATAGTCCAGAAGAGGTTTATAATGAGTGGTTTAACAGCACGGTAATCCCGGAAGACAAAATTAAAAACTACAAGGTGATTTTTATTTATAGGAATCCGCTTCCTGTTATATTTAGTAGATTTGCTCAGGCCGCAGGGCCAAATATTCCTCATTTACAACATATAAAGTGTCAAAATAACGGAGACATAAGTTTATTTGATGTATTAAAAACAGGGCGAGATTTATATGGAGTAACAGAGTTTTTTAACAATTATACTGTAAAAACTAATAGAAATTACGGCATATATGCGGTTAAATATGAAATGTTCTGGGATAATATACCCACATTTAATCGCGTATTAGGCATTCCGGACGTTAAGAGTTTATATCCAGTAAGACAAGAGAAGCCAAGAAAATTACAATTTGCGAGAGAATTGACCTATATTTATAGTTCTCTCATAAATAAAATGAATTCAATGACATTTATTGAACTTATAAGACCGTCTGAAGAGGATAACGCGGTTATTTAATGTCGTCTTCTTCTAGTCTGTTTATTTTTACGCGATCGTTTTGTATTCTTTCGTGTCTTCTTCTTCTTTTTCCCACCGCTCATACAGCCCCACAACCAGTTAGGGTTGCCACCTTTTCTTCTTTTAGAGCCGCCCATCTTGGTAGCTTGATTATCGTAAACCTGATTCGCCGCCATTTGTGTAGACGTTTTTGCGTTTCCGGTCATTTGATCAGTAGGGTTTGTTCCGGGCCCACCTTGAGGAGCATAAAGGGTTTTTATTACAGGCACTGTAAGAGTGCCATTTCCATTTGCCGCCCCTCCGCGGTATTTTCGTTTCATTTTACCGCCAGCCATTGACGCATTTGCGGCTAATTGGCGTTGATTTGATCCGTGTAATTGAGCAATTGCTGAATCGCGAGGATTGCCCGCAAGCATTGCTTTTGATGTTGGATATATCATTCCATGATTAGACATTTTATATAATATATATAGATTTTTATTAGTTTAAAAATAAAATACTAAATGTCATTATAGGTATAATGGACGATAAACAGCGGTTACAGTTATCTAATATGATTAAGGCTAATAATGTTGAAGACCAGACCGGTTTAATACGTAATCTGCGACACAGTCAGATATTGCGAAACGAAATAAATAATATGATTGTTCTAAAGGCAAAGTATAGGGGGGATGATGAGAAAATATATAGCGAATGTGTTAACGAAAGTAATTTTTTATTTACCTACTATACTGAAATTTTTAACAAAGTGAGAAAGGATGAGATCGATATTAATATATTAAACAAGTTTTTAGATGTATTAAGACAAATTGAAGATGGAGAGCTTGACCAACACGACGGGTCTTTTATGATTGGGACGCTATTGAAGGAGTTGTATGTAGATAGCGCACTTAAAAAGGCCGAAAAATTAGACGCGAACTCTGAAAAAACTCCTGAGCCCAAAAAGGCGGAGATTGCAATTAGTTGGAAGCAATTTAAGCACACGAATAAATAAAACCCTTATCAAAATAACATAAATGTATCTGTATATATTTTAATTTAAAATAATCTGTTAATATATATATATGCCTTCACACATAACCACTGAAATATTTAGGGAAAAATCAATTGAAAAACATGGAGAAAAATATGACTATTCTCAAAGCAATTATATAAAATCTTCTATAAAGATTGATATTATATGTAAAACGCATGGTTTATTTTCACAACTTCCGACATTACACTCGAATGGTAGTGGTTGTAAAAAATGTGCCGATGAATTAAATGCCAAAAAAAGGATAAAATCATTATGTGATTTTATTGATGAAGCTAATAAAATTCACAATAATAAATATGATTATTCACAAACAATATATAAATTAGCTTGTGGCAAAATAAAAATAATATGTAAAGACCATGGTGAATTTATGCAACAAGCATATTCGCATATTAGACAAAAACACGGTTGTCCAACTTGCGGAAAAATAAAACAGGTTACAAAAAGAACAAAAACCCCTGAAAAATTTATTGAAGATTCAATCAAATTACACGGGAATAAATATGATTATTCAAAAAGTAATTATTTTAATGATAATTCAAAAATTATTATTATTTGTAAAGAACACGGTGAATTTGAACAAGAAGCTTCAAATCATTTACAGGGAAAAGGGTGTAATAAATGCGCAGATGTTATTAGGTGTACAAAAAGGTCTAAAACATTAGATAAATTTCTATTGGAAGCAAAAAATATTCACGGCAATAAATATGAATACAATAATGTTGTTTATAAAAATACAAAATCACACATTTTAGTAACGTGTAAAACACATTGTGATTTTAAAATAACACCTAGCAATTTACTTAGAGGAAAGGGTTGCCCTTTGTGTGTTAATAAAGGAGAGGCAAAGTTATTTGAAAGGTTGATAACTTTACATCCTTGTATTAAATATAATTATAGGTTTGATTGGTGTAAAAAGATTAAATGTCTACCATTTGATTTTGTTATTCCAGAATGTAAAATTATTATAGAATTAGATGGTTGTCAACATTTTAAACAAATCTCAAATTGGGAAAGTCCTGATAAACAATTTACAAATGATAAATATAAAGAAAAATGTGCAAATGATAATGGTTTTTCTTTAATAAGACTTCTTCAAACGGACATATTTTTTGATAAATATGATTGGTTTAAAGAATTGCTTGAAACAATTGAAATAATTAAGGGTGATAAAAATGTAATAAAAAATTATTATTTATGTAAGAATAATGAATATGTAAATTATATTTACAGCAACGCATCGCTGTAAATACTATATAAAAATTACATAAATATATATATTTGTATTTATGTAGTTATGAGTAAAAAATATTCAACTACTACCACCCTTGTAATAGTAGAGTCGCCCGCCAAATGTAAAAAAATAGAAGAATATTTGGGTCCGGGTTATAAATGCGTTGCTTCTTATGGCCATTTACGCGAGATTAATTCACTAAAGAACATTGACATTGAAAATAATTTTACACCCACATATACAATTATTGATAATCCGATGAAGAAAAAACAAATAGAAGTTTTAAGAAAGGAGATCAAAAGTGCTGACGAAGTTATTCTTGCGTTAGACGGAGATAGAGAGGGCGAAAAAATAAGTTTTTGTGTAGCGCAAATTTTTAAATTAGATATAAATAAAACAAAGCGTATTATATTTAATGAAATTACTGAGACTGCGATTCAAAATGCGATAAAAAATCCTGGAACAATTAATATGGATTTGGTTAATGCTCAACAGGCACGCCAGATACTCGATATACTTGTAGGGTTTAAGGTATCGCCGATGCTGTGGAAATTTATAACTACTGCGAAAGGTAAGGACAGTGCTCTTAGTGCGGGTAGGTGTCAGACGCCGGCACTTCGACTTATTTATGATAACGAGCGAGAAATAAAATCTGCCGACGAGAAAAAGGTATATAACGTGACTGGTTATTTTACTAATTCTAACCTATGTTTTGAGTTAACTCCGCAGGGGAAATATGAAACGGAAGATTCTGTAACGGAATTTTTAGATGGGAGTGCGGACTTTCCTCATATTTATACGTGCTCTCAGCCAGCAAAGGTCTTCAGGAAGCCCCCAGAACCATTTACAACGTCACGGATTCAACAAGTCGCAAGTAATGAGCTACATTATGCGCCAAAAGAAACAATGCGGATTTGTCAGCTACTATATGAAGGCGGTTATATAACATATATGAGAACAGATTCGAAGACATATAGTGCGGAGTTTATTGCCGGGGTGAAGACATATATAGCACGAACTTATGCTGATGGAGAGAAATATATTGGCGAGCATATTGACAGCATAGTCGCAGGGGCTGTTAAGGAGGAGCATGTTGTAAAAAAGAAGGGAAAAAAGGCGGCGGATAAAGTCAAGGACATCCTTCTGCAGGTCAAGGACAGCCTTCGGCAGGAAGCTCACGAAGCTATTCGTCCAACCAATATTTCTCTCTGTGAGCTACCAGAAAAAATGGATAGCAGGGAGAAGCGGATGTATAAGCTCATTTGGGAGAATACATTGGAGAGCTGTATGGCACATGCATCACTGTATTCTATAACGGCGAATATTTCAGCGTTTCATGACAATAAGTTCGCATACACAACCGAAATAATTGACTTTCCTGGGTGGAAAATTGTAGCAAAAAAATACCCGACCGAAAATAAGGAATATTATTATCTTCAGCAGATCAAACAAAATGCGCAAATCCCATACAAAAAAATCTCTGCGAAGGTGACGATCAAAGGGATAAAACAACATTATACCGAAGCCAGATTAGTTCAGTTATTAGAAGAGAATGGGATAGGTAGACCATCAACCTTTTCTTCTCTCATTGATAAGATTCAAGACCGCGGTTATGTCAAGAAGGAAGACGTGAAAGGTAAGGAGGTCGTATGTAAAGATTATGATTTGGAAAATGATGAAATATTTGAAATCGAAACAAAGAGAGAGTTTGGAAACGAAAAAGGGAAACTGGTAATACAGCCGATTGGGCGGGTTGTAATGGAGTTTTTGGAAAAACATTTTGACGATCTATTTGCTTATGAATACACAAGTATTATGGAGGCTTCTCTCGATAAGATTGCCAAGGGACAAGAAAACTGGATCGATTTATGTAGGAGTTGTAATTTACAAATAGATTTCTTGGTTGATGGGCTGAAAGACGAGACAAAGATAGAGATTAAACTAGATGATAATAATACATATATGATTGGTAAATATGGTCCGGTTATTAAATGTACAGAGGAAGTTGATGGTAAGGAGGAAATAACATTTAAACCAATTAAAAAAGACATTGATGTTACAAATTTAGAATCAGGCGCATATTCGGTTGAAGAGTTGGTTGATACGAACAAGACGGCAAAAAGCCAGTTTATTCTGGGGCAGCATAACGGTAAGGATGTTATATTACGCAAAGGAAAATTTGGATTATATATCAGCTGGGGAGAGAATTCCAAAACATTAAAAGAGTTGGGTAATAGACCGATTGAAAATATCGCATTTGACGATGTGAAAAAATATCTCGAAGAGGGGAGTAATTTAATCCGCGAAATTAATGCGTCTACTACGATTAGGCGGGGTCCCAAGGGCGACTATATATTTTATAAGACAACAAAAATGAAAAAACCGAATTTTTATGATATAAAACCATTTGCGCTAGAAACGAGTGAAGACTATAAAATATGTGATATTGTTATTTTAAAGTCGTGGATACAAGAAAAATATAATATTTAGAATCTAATAAAACTAATAAGTATTACTGTTATACGATATAGTATGTGATTTTCGCAATATTTGGGGTAATTGTGTAATGAATTCAATAGTGAACGAATAATTGAAAACCCCAAAGTTTACTAATTGACCATCGTGGTATCTTAATCTCAGCTTTAATTTTCGGATTCTCTCTGCGGCCGGGTAATAGAACTTATATGGCATATGTTCATTGTCGAACCACTGAGACATTGGCGTCGACGGGATGGCGATTTTCGCAAACGCTGAATTTACAATACCATTCGTTTCATTGGTTTTCAATGTAAATTCGCTAACATTATAAGGCGCCGTTTCGTCGATACAATTTTGTCCCTCTAGTTCCATATACATATAAGCCGGGCCCATTACATTAATTTTATAAGTAGATTCAATCCAATACACATTCGAGTTTGTAAGCGAGGGATTTGGTAGAAGCCAAAACCCGTTATCGCCAGGGGAAACATCACCATAATAAAATCGCGGGACAAATTTACTATTATATAATGAAACGTCGCCGGAAAGCACAGATGCCGTTGTTGATTCTATATCGCACCGTGTGAGGCCTAAATTGGCGGGTAATCCCCAATTACTGAAATCGGGATTGTGCGAACGATTAACACACAATGATGACTCGTTCAGTGCTTCGCGATTGATCTGCGCAGTATTTGTTAAGATGAATCCGTCGGAAATATTTCCAAACCAAATTTTTTGTTCGACGTTGTTATAAACAATAACAAAGTTAGTGTAACCTCCCGCAGTAGACAATAATTGTAGTGCTTGAACATATTCAGCTCGTTCGAGTGCGGTCAAAGAACTATTAGTTGATTGTGTAGTGAAGTAGTCATAGAGAGCGGCAGAGACCGATGTATTAAATCTATTCGTCAATTCGGTAACCATTTGTTCGGGATTATAAAATCCGTTCGAAATTTTAATCGAAAATGTCGTATCAGCGTTTTCAAAAAAGTATTTGAATGTTAGCTGAACAAGAGTGTTACTGACGCCATTTACGTTGGGATTATACGGATTATTAATTTTAAAAGTCATTACTACATTATTGTTCTCCACAGAAAATGTGTTATAATTAGACGGGAATGACCAATCGGATAATCTCAATGTTGTCACATTTAACATATCTTCTGGCAACATAATCTCAAATTCAGACGAGTTGGGATATTTAAGCATGTCGCGATCTTCTGAATGTATTGAAACGTATTTTTTATAAAACATGTATTCTTGAGAATTAGGTATCAATGGATGATTCGTATTCGTGTTGAAAACTTGTGGTTGTTCTGGTCGTTTAACATAACCCTGCATGTTTTATATAATATTATATTTATTTTTTATATAATAATACATTAATTTAATAAAAAAAGAATAGAATAGTATAATATAAATGTCCTATATTGGAACAGTTGCAAATTATGGCGGTAAACAATCTAGTAATTCGCAAAATGTAAAAGAATTTATAGTTGGCGTGAGTGGCGCGATTCCGTGGATTTATTTAAAATTACCAAGTGGTTTGCGTGTAATAACTCCGTCAGACAATAAAAAACCGGTATATATTAATAATGATTTGATTGTGCAGGGGTCTTTGTACAACACATCCGACGCAACCTTAAAGGAAAATATGATACCATTATCGGAAAACAATAAGAATAATTTGTTACGTTTAAAGCCGATGGAATATTCTTTTAAGGCGGATACAAATAAGAATGTACATTACGGATTTATAGCACAGGATGTGGAGCAATTGTATCCAAACCTAGTAAAAGATAATGTTTTAGGTTATAAAACGGTAAATTATATTGAATTGATTCCGCTACTTGTCTCAAAAATGCAGGATATGCAGAAGGAGATTGACGAGCTAAAGGAAACTATAAAGAGCAAGGAATAAGGAACGAGGAATAAGGAACGAGGAATAAGAAATAAAGAATAAGCGATGGGTGATAATAGTAGATAAAAATTATTATCACGCAATAGTATAGATGAAGGATTGGTATTCCGGTATGTACAAAGGATTAATTCTGGCTGGAATAATAGCATTTATAATTGGCAGTTTTTCGTCTGGCAGTGTTTCGATGGATGCTTATATTGCCGGTTACTCCGCATTGATTTTAGGTATTATGTTGATATTAATGATTCTAATATATGGCATATCAAAAAAACCAACACAGGGTCAAACAACACTTCAAATGCTATTTGCGATTTTATCAACAATTGGCCCGTTTTTATTGCTGTTGGGAGTTATAGCATTTATTCTATATTTGTTAATAATGTATAGAAAGCCGATAATTGAGGACCGTGTCTCGTATGGATATTATACGTTTAGCACAATAAATGTAATTCTAATATTAATTCAATTATATATCGTGTATAAAAACATTTCTACTCCATTGTTTGAAGAAACAGGAAGAATATCGAGTGTTCAAACAAATATGATCTATTTGATGGGAGTATTTGCGGCAATATCAACCGCGAATTTATATATAATTCTTAAATATTTTAGAACAGATGGTTTTAGATCAGGTGGGTTCAGATCGGATGGTTCACTTTAATAAACTTATATGTTAGACCATAGTTATATTGAGTTTCCCATATTCCGGATATTTTAAGAATAAACGAGCACATTGTTTTATTTGTAATCTCTGAAAATACTTTTAAATTCCCATTCTTAAGCTGTTCATTTATTTTGTTTTGGGGGATTTTCTGTAGAATGTTCACCTTTTTCAGTAAGCCGTCTTCAATAATTTTCAGATTGTCGATTAATTCTTTGTGGGCTAAGGCGTTGAACCCACATCTATATTTACTGTAATATTTCTCGCACGAAATATCATTTAACGTAATTAAAATATAAACACCGTTCAAGACCACATTTGGCGTTGAATAAATGATTCGAATGAATGAACCCTCGTTCATGACATTATTTTTAATAGGGTCGCAAAAAAACACATAATTTTCGTCGTATTGATCGATTCCTTTCACAATATTCATTATACTAATATATAACCTAGTTTGTTTTTAAGTTATATATTTATCCGTTTATAAAACAACTCATATCATTTTAAATAGTCGACAATCTAACAGTGAGACCTTTTTGACTTAAGTAAATCTTCCATTTTTTTTGAAGTATTGTCTGAAATGACCTTTATGTTTTTATGGTGATTAGCACTTTCTTTGTTAATATCCTTAATACTTTTTTTTATCACCTTAAATATTTTAACATATTTGTTTTGTTTTTTGTCTTCTTCTTCCTCTTCCTCTTCATCGTCATCCTCGTTGTTGTTCTTGTCTATATGATTTTTAACATAGCTAGTTACAATAGCTAGATGTACTACACCAAAACTGATTACGTCACTTAACGCCTTAGTAATATTTGAGTTGCTCTTGTGAGGACAATTATCCTGCTTATCAGAACCTTCTGAATCCATTTATATATAAATCAGCATACTATTACTTTTACAAAAAAAATAATTATAATATTTGGCTATAATAGGAATATGAATTTTAATATGTTTAATAACAACAACAAGGGTATACAAAATAAGCAAATACAGCAACGAATTATTTATTTGGAAAAATTAAAAGAAAAATTAGTAAGGGAAAAGCGGTTTAAGGAATCACAACATCAAAAAATGTTAGAAGACAAAAAACGAGAGCAAATCAGTAACAATACGCCTTCTGAAATAGAAACTAATAATATTATTAATATAGATGATGAAATATTGGAATGTGCGGATGAACGGCCTGCAGAAAATGAGCCGCGCGCAGAGCACGAAAAATATATGAATAAATTAATGGCACTAATTAATAAAATCTTAAACAATGATGTAAATACATATGTCTATAGAGAGTTTATTACAGGCAATTCAACTCAAAATGATTCCGGTAATGTGTTTCTAATGATTGACGAAGGCAATGAGTCCCCAACACTAGAAAATGATGCCTGCCAAAATCAATCATCTTCATTTGAAGCCGTTAACGATCATATAAAAGATACTATAAAATATGATATAAATGATGAGAATGATATAATAGATGCTAAGGGTGAAAATAATATAATAGATGAAAATGACGAGAAGGATGCTAAGGATATAATAGATACGAAACAACAGAAGGCTAAGAAATGTAGTTTAAACTTTTCAAAAATAAATAAGATAAATAATGAATGTCAACAGGATAACAGAGAAAAAATAATAACAACCGACACATTGTTAAACAAAATGAATTCCTTAGTTAAAAAGGTGAATGATAAATTGGAAAATGAAATTAGTAAAGATATGTTCATGGTTACTCAAGCAATACAACATAAACATTCAAAACAAAATATGGTAAGTTTGATATGTTCAATGATATTGGACAAATTAGATAGAATGATCGGGTCTTAATAATAAAATCATTATAAATTTATTATTATGTAAAAATTAATCAAAGTATTTTTTAACTTTGTAGAATATATTCTTTAAATGTAAGGATATAAATTTATTAGAGACGTTATTAATATTGTCATCTAATGTGTAGTTGATAGTAACGAGTGAAGATTCGGCGTTTTTATTTACTTGGAACCCAAAATTAACTAAGTAAATGTGATTATCATCCGAATTACTGGGTTTATTTACTGAATTTGAATATAAATTAATACGCTCATCTAATTTGTCATATTTAATTGAATAACTTAAATAAATAACTGCTTCTGAAAATGTATTAAATGATGGCAACCCCTTTGAAGTAATGTTAAATCTTACATTATTAACATTTTTATTTTCTATTTCCGAATAATTTGTTAGAACATCTCTATTTAATTCAAAAATCAATTCGAATAGTTCGTGTTGTTGAATAATTTCACAAATATTATCAAAATTCTCTAAAACCTCAAAGGTGATTTTAAAATCATTCGTGTTGTCTAAATGTAATAATTCTACATCATTTTTAGAACACAACGAGTACCATTCATTATCAATATCCATTATATATTATATAAAACATAATATATTATGTTTTAATACCACGTTTTTATGTTTTTCGTTTAAGGATTAGTTATTAAACTTAAATAAGCTGTCTTCTATCGGTTCATTTGTGTTAATACGGCATAAATCGATTACACTGAAACTAGAAACGAGTGATAACAGTATTTTTATACTATCATTATTAGGATCTATTGTTATAGAATTAAATATCTGCATTACATCAAGAATAAGCTTACAACTGAACGACTTGAAATTATTGCGTAGTGGTTCCATTTTATCAGACGTGTTACATACATTTAGAAATTGATTGTATAAAAGTTTATCACCATTGCATACTAATTTTCCAATAGAACTCACCAAGCGATTAAAATTTTTATTTCTAATACTTAATAGTAGGTCGGCAATATATTCCCCTTGTTTATCAGACAGTTTAATAACTAACCCAAAATCAATTAACCCTATCTTATCATCTCTACAAATAATATTACCTGTATGTAAGTCGGCATGTATAAATTTATATATTAAATATGAGTCTTGTATAAACCGTTGTATATTTCTTGAGTTTGTTTGGAAAAAGCGCGTATCTTTTTTTGATTCTAACAATGATCCACCTTCTATAAATTCCATTACAATAATATTATTAGATATGGTGTTAAATTCTTTATAAACATAGGGAACGATAATATTGTATCTATTTGTAATTGGTTGAAATATATCATTATTACGTATTTCTTGTTGTAAATCAGTTTGTTCTAACAGTATTTTTGCGTTCCTTTTAATTATAGTCAATAATGCGGGGTTCGTATCATTAAAAAACGACGAAATAAAATTTAATAAACTAATTACTGTTATTAAATTATTAATTCCGGTTTCAATAGTTTTATAAATATTCTTTCGTAGCATTTTAATAATAATTGGTTTCCCGTTAAATGTTGCTTTGTAAACTAACGCAACAGTCCCGCTATTAGTTGGGTTGTAATTATTTTCAATTATTAGATCTTGTTTCGTGTCCTTTACATAAGTATTTAATTTGTATAGGGTTTCATAATCTACATCATTTGAAGTGTAAGGAACATTGCTGTTAAAGAATGTAAAATATGATTGAAGATCGTCATCGCTAGTTGATACATTTTTTAAAATATCCCATTGTAAAATTTTAGCATATACAATATTTATTTTTGACAATTCATTAGACATATTTTTAACTGAATCATTGTAGCTAATAAATCCAAACTTGTATTTAATAAAAATAAACAAAAAATATAAAAATATATTTATTGTGTTGATCATATTTTTAATCATATAAAATAAATATATATTATTTATTGCTATAATTATAATTAAAATTATAAATATAATTTTGTAGACAATCTTTCAGAAGAGAGAAGCGCGCTTATTTATATATTATATATTTGGTTTGTAATTAAAATAAAGAATATACGTTAATACTATTACTGATGAAATTTTTTGAAACCCATTTCGAAGAATATTTAAATGAAAATAATAAGGTTACATTACATCCAAAACTGGAAAAAATATACGACAAGTTCCCCCATTCATTAACAAAATTGCAGAATTTGATATTTTTTGGTCCAAGTGGGATAGGCAAGTATACGCAAATGTTGCGGGCTATTAAAAGATATAGTCCATCCGACTTGAAATATGAAAAAAAGCTCAGTCTTACATATAATAAACATCAGTATTTTTTTAAGATTAGTGATATACATTATGAAGTAGACATGTCTCTGCTTGGTTGCAACTCGAAATTATTTTGGCACGAAATATACCAACAAATTATAGATATTATATCGACAAAGGTAGAAAAATCGGGAATAATAGTTTGCAAGAATTTTCAAGATATACATAGCGAGTTGTTGGACAATTTTTATAGTTATATGCAAAAAAATACGAGTATAGCTATAGATTTAAAATTCATACTGATAACAGAGGAGCTTAGTTTTATACCAGACAGTATATTAAATTGCTGCGAAATAATTAACGTGTGTAGGCCGTCGAAGGCGTCATATGTAAAATGTATTAAAACAAAACTACCGTCGCAAATAACGCCGGAGAATATAACGAATATTAAAATTATTCATCTTAATAATGAGGAACTGATGTTACAACACAAGATAACTAGCAATAAAATTATAAATAACTTGATTAATATAGACGCACTGAATTTTCTAAAATTCAGAGATATCTTATACGATATTTTTATTTATAATATAGACATTACCGATTGTGTTTGGTATATTCTCTCTGTTCTTACAAAGAGTGATAAATTGAAGGCAGAACATTTGTCCGCAGTTTTGATAAAGACCTTTGTATTCTTTAAATATTATAATAACAATTATAGACCTATCTATCACGTTGAGAATTATCTGTTATATTTAGCAAAGGTCATTCATAACCTGTAATTAGCAAATGATTTATTTTCTCCAAGGGAGCGTCTTGTATCCAGAAAGAGGGGTGCGAGCAGTTCTATTATAAAAAGAATAGCCTTTCAAATACAAACTCATCGGTGATGGGATAGTGTTATTAGCTTGAGCAACAAAATAGAAATTGTTGTATCCATTTGGAATACCTCTTCTATAAGTAATAGCGCTTGTATGAATAGCCATTATACATTAGATAGATATAAAATTTAACTTTTAAGACTTAAAGTTTTATATTTATTACTTTTATGAATCACACCGAAGCATTTGAAATTTTAGAAATTGATCTTCGCATCATTTCTCCAAACGACATTACATTAGAATATTTAAAAAAACAATATCGCAGATTGGCGCTTAAGAATCATCCAGATAAAAACAACAATTCTGTAGAGTCAAATACAAAGTTCAAGCAGATAAACGAAGCATATAATTACTTGAAGAGAGAAATAAATCACCTAAATCCTGACGATGAAGACTCTGAGACAGATGACGACACGCACATTGATTCTTCTCTCTATTTTAATATTCTAAGAGGTTTTTTGAATACAGTTCTTGAAGGGAAGTATACTGAAATCATATCGGCAATCATAACTGATATAATGGCCGCAGGAAAGAAAATATCGGCTAAATTATTTGATGATCTAGATAAGGATACATCCTTTGAGATATATACATTTCTCTCTAATCACCGACATATACTTCATTTAAGCCAAGAGGTTATTGACGCAGTTCGTGAAATTGTAGTCAAAAAGTATGATAGAACTGTCGAAGTGTATAAATTAAATCCGAGTATATTAGACCTTATTAATAACAATATGTATAAATTATATGTAAACAAAGAATTATTTTTAGTCCCGTTGTGGCATAATGAATCCTACTTTGATGCGTCGGGGTGTGAAATAATAGTAATATGCGAACCTGAGTTACCTCCTGGTATCACATTAGATGACGACAATAATATAATTGTTGAAGATGTTAGCATTTGTTGTGCGGATTTAAATAAGGCGATATTTGACGGTGGGTCTATTTGCGTGTGTATAGTTGATCGTGAATTTAGGATTCCTGTCGATAAATTGTATATGAAGAGTGTTCAATATTATAGAATTAAGAACGCAGGTTTGACCAAGGTAAAAAAAGATATATATGATGTATCTGAAAAAACGGATATTATTGTAAAAATAACGATTGTTTAACAGGAATTCACATTAGTATTTGAATTATGTTTATTGTAAAATGAGTAAAAAATTAGTAACCAAAATTGGCTACTAATTTTTATTATTTTTGTTTTGGTTTATTATTATTTGTTTATTTTTGGTTTTATTTGTTTGTTTGATTATTATTTGTTTGTTTGATTATTATTTGTTTGTTTGATTATTATTTGTTTGTTTGATTATTATTTGTTTGTATTTTGGTTTATTTATTTTTATTATTATTTTTGATGATTTATTTAAGCCTTCTTGGTAACGACTCGCTTCTTCTTTGGCTCACCACTCTCGGCAGCTGGTGCGGCGGCTGCCACAGGAACAGGAGCAGGTGCTGCTACAGGAACCGGAACAGGCGCTGGTGCTGGAGCAGGCAAATCATACTCCTCTTCCTCATCAGAATCATCTACAATAGTAGATCCAACTGCGCCATCAGGATCGATATCATCTTCAGGAGGGGCCTGTGTCTTCAATCTTTCAACATCAGCTGCCTTGGGTCTAAGGAAGCAGGTTCCCTCGACAAATGAAGACGTCTTGGGCTTTTGGACGATTGCCTGCTTCAAGTTCCAAGTTACAGATACCTTTCCGTTAATAAACCACAATCCGCCGCATTGAATCAAACAAATTACCTGAGTCTTGGACTTGATAAAGTCAAGCGGAGTCAAATGCGGAGCAGTCTTGCCCTTTACAAACAAAGGAGCACCCTCCTCGTCATAAATCTCAGGCTGCCAAACGCCCTTCCAGCAAGGGACCTTGACGCTAAGCGTTGGTGGCTTATCATAATCAGGCTCAATGCTTCCCTTTTCCTTCTTGGGATGTCTGAGCATCACATTAAACTTCTCATCCATTACATCAGAGCTTGTGATCGTCTTGCCAAACCACTCCTTCGAATAAGTAAGAGCATCTGCCTTGATCTTTGACTCAAGAGCGCGCATAGACTTCAAGAATGCCTCACAGTCCGCATTAGGATAATCCTTGTTGGGGAATTGAAGCGACATAGTATACTTTCCCGTGGGGTTCTTTAATTGGTCCATACCCTCCTGTGCGCCCCAAGTCAAGATGAGAGGGGTCGAAATTGTAAGAGTTTCTCTGAAATTTTTATTATATAGATTCACAACCTTTCCTCCAGAGGGGTTAGCCTTAGGAGCAGAGTATGAGAATACACTCGTGTCAATATTAGTTCCGTCGATGATTGCGCTTGCCATTGTATTAGTATACATTACATTACTGCGTTACCTTTAAATCAATTTTTTTTTAAAATATAAATGTAATTATGGTCTCGTGATGCTGTCAGTGTCAATAGTATTTCATTAGCATTATCATTTAATTAATATAAATAAAACTACTCAAAAAGAAAATATATATAACTAATATATGAGCGCGATTATTAAAAAGAATAAGAGTAATGATAGCTTAATAAGTGAATATATGAATAGCATTTCTGCCACATGTGAAAACGCGAGACAGACCAATAAAAAAGCGGTCAAGGTCGACGATGAAAATGTAATTATTCCGACTGTAGAAAATTATGAGATTTTAAATAGATATAATTATAATGTGACGCAGTTAAAATCGATTGCCAAGACTTATAAATTAAAAATTAGTGGAAATAAGAATGAGTTGTCTGCACGTGTATATAACTTTTTATATTTTTCCTCATTTATAATTAAGGTACAAAGGGTATTTCGAGGAACAATTGCGCGAAAATATAAAAGGCTACACGGTCCCGCAGCATTTAATCGCAGTTTATGTACAAATGTAGACGATTTTGTTACGATGGACTCCATCAGCGAAATAAATTACCATCAATTCTTGAGCTACAAGGATGTAGATGGATTTATTTATGGTTTTGATATAGCTTCTCTCCATCAACTGTTTCTAACCTCTAAAGATAGTGAGTCTATTAGAAATCCATACAACAGAAATGTTATCCCTGAGTCATTTGTAAAAACAATTAGATCTGTGCTCCGTCTAGGTAAAATGCTAGGTATACACATAAATCTAGATTATGAAGACGACGCGCCCAAGGTTTCCGTTGAAAAGGCAACCGAAATGAGAGCCCTTGGATTATTTCAAAACATAGATGCTTTAGGGAATTATTCTGATCCAAAATGGTTTCTCTCTTTGAACAGAACAATGTTAATTAAATTTGTTAGGGATTTAATTGATATATGGGATTATCGGGCTCAATTAACACACGAAACGAAGCGCAATATTTGTCCTCCGCATGGTAATCCATTTAGGAATATGAATATGCATTATATTCACACCGAAAGTAACCTCTTGAATATTAAAAATGTCATATTAGAAATATTGGAATGTTTGGTTAATAGCGGCGTAGATCGCGACAGTAAATCTTTAGGAGCTTATTATGTTCTTGGCGCATTAACTCTAGTTAATGAATCGGCTGCTACATCGCTTCCTTGGCTTTTTCAATCGGTCAGTTATTTTTAATTGTGTGTAGGGCGCGTCCTATTACCATATTATCGTAACAATATATATTATTTGCGTTAAATCACTTAAAAAGTAAATACTAGTATATAGTATAATAAGATGCCCAAGAAGACTACATCTAAGACTGAGACCGAGAAGGTCACCACCACTGCTGCCCCCGTTGTTGCCGCCGCCGCTCCCGCAGAGAAGAAGACCAAGAAGTCTACTGTTGCTGCCACCCCCGCCCCTGTTGTTGTTGCGCCCGTTGTTGATGCTGCCGAGACCGTTGCGGCTGCGACTGACGCTGTTACTGAGACCCCCCTTGCCGACCAATCTGTCGAGTTCCTTGCCAAGCTCCAGCAGTTGGGTGTGCTCATCTCCTCCTTGAAGGCTGAGTACAAGGTCCTTGAGAAGAAGTGGACTCGTGAGGTCAAGACTGCCCAGAAGCAGTCCTCCAAGCGCAAGCGCAAGGCCGGTAACCGTGCCCCCTCTGGCTTTGTCAAGCCCACCAAGATTTCTGACGAGCTTGCTTCTTTCCTTGGCAAGGACAAGGGATCCGAGATGGCACGCACTGATGTTACCCGTGAGATCAACACCTACATCCGCGCTCACAAGCTCCAGGACAAGGACAATGGTCGCAAGATCAACCCTGACTCCAAGCTTGCGACTCTTCTCAAGTTGAACAAGACTGACGAGCTCACCTACTTCAACCTCCAGAAGTATATGTCTCCTCACTTTGCCAAGGCAGTCAAGGCTGAGACCACCACTGCTTAAATCAAGCAATCAATCCAATTAAAATAAAATAAAATAAAAACAAAATAACCAAAACAAAATAAAATAACCAAAACAAAATAAAAATTATATGGTCCGCAAAGGACTACATAATTTGTAGGATATATAATTCAAATACTTACCTAAATGCTCAACTAATATAATGTTTAACAAATAACATTATATAATATATTATAATATAAAGGATGATAGAGGATTGTTTGAACAATGATTCAGACGACACCGCGTTTAACTGCGATTTTATGTCTGGCGAAGAAAATACTCAAGTGGGAGAATCCACATCAAAGTCAATGAACGGTTTTAAAGAAAATGTGCGAGGCAATAGTGTACATATGAACGAAAAAATATTACAAAGATTACATAAGAACGATTTTTATGCCACTTATTTTGACAAGGAATTTATATCATACGAACCTACAAAATTTTTAGATGATGTATTTAGCGTTTCATTTAATTTTTGGTTTTCTAAACAATGTACAATTCGCCCATATTTTTATTTTATAGACGATTGCGTTGCTTATAAAACAGACATGGGAGCGCAAACTGTACAATATAATAATTATGCTAATATTACTTTTGGTCCGTTTCAAAAAATGATTCAACAAAATAGACCCATAGATGTATACATTGTAATTAAAACAGATACAAAAATAATATTTTATAAGCACCATAAAATACAAAACTTTAACGACTACAGTTATTCGCAAAGAAACCTTAAGAATTCTATTAATTTAAATTGTATGCTAATAAGTTGTGCGACACTTCCTGGTTATAGATATCCTGCGCCAAAACTACCTGAATTGTATAATAAACTAACCCAGATTGCTAAGGATATATCGGCAGATTATATTATTTCTACCGGAGACATTGTTTATCTAGAGCCATTAAATATAACTTCGGGTATGGCAATTCAAGCGGGGTATTCACAATTAAGAGAGTATGAACGTTTGACCGGAATATTCTCAAATCATTCTTGGCTTGTTTGTAATGATGACCACGAATTATCGCGCAATGATGGGTCGCGCGACGCCCCTCTAATTAATATCCTAAGAAATTCGTTAAATGCTAATTTTCCCACAATTTCAGAAGTCTCTCGTGAATATAGAGCAGACGTTAGAATTACTAAGGATATTACATTTATTACATTAGATGATGTTAGCTGTAGAAAATCAAACCCCACCGGGATTGATAATAACCTATTTTTATCTATCTTAGGAGAATCTCAGCTTCAATTCTTGTTACAATCTCTCTCTAACGTTTTAACATCATACGGTAAAGATGCTCTTTGTTTTATATTAATTGGTAAATCCATGTTTGGACAACAAGGACTCTCTACATTTTTATATTGTCCAAGTGAAAGACAACAAATCCTAGACGGCATTATATCGTTGGGGCTAAGAAACGTATGTTTTTTATGTGGAGACAGTCATTTTTCAGATGTTTCGGAATACAAATGTACAAGTGGTAATTTAATTATTAGAGAAATCAGATGCTCAGCAATTGGTTCTTCTCCACGAACAGGCGATATAAATAATAATAGAGTTCAAAACTCATTATTTACCGATAATAACTTTGGCAGTCTCAATATAACCGGGACAATTAACAAGTATGCTATATCTTATTCTACACATTCGACCAACCAAACTACAGATGGCATTGTATACACTTATAGCTGGAAAACCGATTATGTTGTTCCATTAGATACGGATTCTGATTTGAAACAAATGAAAGATATTATTCCCACCGAACTAACAATTTTTCGACAAAACCGGCTCGCATATTTGCGACAAAAATATAATGCGGATTGCGCGCGTTTATATTCCAATTTGGTAAACGTTGTTACTAGTATTCAGAGAGCGCGAATTACTTCTATAAATAAACAACAACTTATAAATAATGCTGTCAATCAATATTATAAAGACGTTAACACACTATCAGCTATATTTAATCAAAATAAAATAGCTATTGAAAAATATGTCCCGCTGCCGATTATTATTAATGGCAATAAAAAGGCTCTACTAATAGGGATTAATTATACAGGGACAACAGATGAATTGTATGGCTGTATCAATGATGTAGAATCAGTTAAAGAGAGAATAACAGCAAATGGATTCAAAGACATCAATGTTCTTACTGATTTAACTTCTAAAAAGGCGACACGGGCTAATATATTATTGGAATTCAAAAATCTTCTAGTTAATTCAAAACAGGGAGATTTATTGTTTTTCTTATATAGTGGACACGGATCCTACGTATTAGACAGAAATGGAGATGAAAAAGACGGCTATGATGAACTAATTGTGTCATGTGATTTACATGGAATTCTTGATGACGAATTGAAATCATTGATACAGACCTTTTTAAAGCCCAAGGTTACATTGTTCGCAATGTTTGACAGCTGTTTCAGTGGTTCAGTTTTAGATTTGAAGTATCAATATTTAGACAGTCTTGATTATGAAAAATACACCGAAAACGACAAACAACTAGATACGCTCGGTAGCGTGTTTATGATTAGCGGAAGCACAGATAATCAAACAAGCGCGGATGCTATTATCAATAACAAGGCATCTGGAGCGCTAACGTGGTCTCTATTAGAATCTTTAAAAGAGAAGAAGTCAAACTGTAATTGGAGAGAACTTATTAAAACAATGAGAGACAAATTGAAAACATCGTCGTTTGAACAGACCCCGCAATTTTCGTCTGGAACGTTTGTTAATATTGACGAACCTGTATTTATTTAGACGGCAAATAATTAACCCCGACTTCTTTATAAAAAAAATTGAATTGATAAACTAAGTGTATAACACAACTATAATAACTAGTGGAATGTCAGATTCAGAAGAATATATCATGCCTGTAAATAAACCCAGAAAGGTTATAGTAAGACGAGATAAAAAAATTATAAAAACAACTAAAAATGAAAGGGAAAAAAAATTAGAAGCAATAAAAAAAAGGCAACAAAGAGAGAATATTTTAAAAAGTATACACGACAAACAGGAATATTTAGAAGTAGATGGGAAACAACTTATCTATCCAAACCAACAAGAGGCCGCTAATAAATGTATAGACGCTTTTAAAAATGGCGCGGTTGCCGTTTGTTTAATAGCTCAACCTGGAACAGGTAAAACTGGAACAGCTCAAGCAGTTATGATTCACATGGCAACTAATCCGAATGACGAAGAAATAATATATTCTGAAAACATTATTAATTGCACCGGCATGTCAGATAATGATTGGGAACAACAGTTTAAAAATAGTGTATTGCCAGCATTTAAAGATAATATATATCATAGACAAAATCTAATTAAACAAATAGATAAATTACGAACTATAAAAGATGCGTTGATTATACCAGATGAATGTCATATAGCATCAGGAATTAAAATGACAATAGCAAAAACATTGAAGGACGCTGGTATTTTAGATGTAAATGTTTTAGAAATGAGAAATATAAAAATGCTTGATATATCTGCAACTCCTGATGCTGTATTAAACGATTATAAAAAATGGGGAACAAAATGTGCTATTATAAAAATTCAACCAGGTCCGTCATATAAAGGGTTTGAAATAATGTTAGAAGAAACCCGCATTTTAGATGCTCCTAATTTGGATGAGGTAGATGATTATTTTGAATTATTAGAGTTTTTGGATGAAAGATATAAAAATACTACAAAAAAATATTTTATATTTAGATTATTAGATCCAGTTAAAAAAAGTATTTTAGAAACCGTATGCGATGAATTAGACTGGGATTCCTTAGATCATAATTCAGACGAAAGAATTGATGACATAGACAATTTAATGAAAAAGCCTCCTCAAAAACATACACTTATAATGGTTAAAGGATTTTGGAGGGCATCAAAAAGAATTTCTAGGCAGCACATCGGAGCAACTTATGAACAAATCCCCAAAAAACGCGATGTTTCAGTTACCGCGCAATCGCTCGCTGCTAGAGATTGTGATAATTATGAATATTCAGGTGACCAAGTAGACGTTAATTTGCGACCTTTACATTATTGTGATAAAGGAGCAATCGAACAATATGTAGAGTGGTTTAATAATGATTGTGATTTTAGTACTTCAAAGTATAAGTCGTCTCGTGTGAATTCAAATGGCAAAGGTAGTGTAACTTCTAAGGCAACAAAAGTAAATCCCAAAAATGTTAGTGGAATTAATAATTTAGAAACTGAAAATCAAGCTGAAGTAAAAGTAGATGAAAATAAGTATCGTGTATATGATAATGAAATAACAGTAAGGGAAATATGTAAACGGCTTGGTTATGATTATAGAGCAACAAAAAACAATTCCGAAGGGTTTAAGGAAACTTCACTAAATCGTAAAAAAGAAGTGGTCTCCCTAACAAGTTCTATATTGAAGGTTCCAACCGCGTATGGAACAAACAATGGAGAAAAAACATGGAGAACTTATTATCCTTGTTATGTAGACATTACAAATAAAGAAACATTGCGATTTGTTGTAATAATAAGACCCGAAACAGATATAAATAGGGTTAAAACCGAAATAGACCCTATTTATCCTTCAATTAAAATTTAATTTTGTAAAAATGATAATCTAGAGAAAATTATTTTTTTATTACTAAAACAAAACACTTATTTTTAATGAAATAAAATTAGTCATTTTATTACAAAAGATTTAAAAACTTAATATTAATAAATTTATAAAATGCCAAATGATTGTTGGAATCACATAACGATTGTCTGCGAAAACCCAACGGACCCTGATGAGCTTAACAGTCTTGTTATGAATGAAATACAACACAAAAAGAATGATGAATATATTTATAACGAAACAGTAGAAATGAAAAAGAGGGGACGTCGCGGCATCATATTTGATATGTGGAGTGCGTGGAACCCGGATTTTGAATGGCTTGAAAGTTTAATACTCAAATATCCGAATTGCTGGGTTAAAAACGAATGGAGTGAGGAAGGCGGATTGGCTGGAGTTTGGATTGGCCGTGTCGACAATAATAATGAAGCCGTTATAGATACTTTAATGTGGGACGATATATGTATAGAAGGGAAACTCTATTTATTTATGGATGAAGCCGATGAAAAAGCCGATGAAAAAGCCGATGAAGAAGCGCGACGTAAAATGTGCGAATCACCCGCCGTGTGCGACGAACTTGACGCAAAATGTCCTCGAAAAAAAATAATAAGAAAACATGTAATCAGTTAATATTCTTATATTTTTACAAATTTATTAATAAAAGTTCTACTATATTTCCTGAGTTATGTCACAGGAAATATAAATCCATCTCGTCTTAAAATCTCGTTCAACTCTTTTCTTTGAACTGCACAATTGGTAATTTTAATTTTTTCAAATTTCTTAATATTAAAATGAGTGTTACTTAAATCAAACATATCATTTATTTTTAACAATGTATCCATATCGACCTTATAATTTGTCTTCTCTCCAAGCCAATTACAGAATTCCATTGAAGAGTTATCCTTATCCTTCCTATAATTTTTTAAATATTTCATATTATCGTAAAGACTGTGCATTTCGTTCTCAGCACAAACTTCGGCATTATAATCGGTGCCTGATAATATACAAATTTCCCTCAAGTTTTGCTGAGTAATATCTAAATTACCCAGAATTCCGTTCATATCATATAAAACCGCACTGTGTTTTAACAGGCTTAGATATCTTATTACGCGGGGACATCCATAAACAAACATGTCCATATCTTCGCTTAAACACGCCCAAACCCTACCTTTAATTGATAACAATGCGCATAACTCATCTGCCTCGCCGGGAGCATCATAATACGTTGCTCCATACGCGCGAATTAGCTGTTTCACCGCCTCGATGTCAGTTTTACTAATATGAACAAACGTTCTTTTTAGCATGTCCATATTAGATATTATTTCCTGCTTTTCAGCATCATCCATATTTATATTATTTTCCAGCAAAGCCCGCAGACTATTATACTGTTCTTCCGCGCTCTTCTTGTCCTGCCTTCGCTTCTGTAATAGTTCCTTTTTTTCAGCGGGAGGTTTGCCGTCGAATATAAATATAGGTGTTATGTTATAATATTTGAACACAGACAACATTAAGTATATATTTTCAATAAGAACCTCGTCAGAGGCATACTTATACATATAAATGCTGATATCTACCGCAATCTTCTTGCCTGACAATTCACACAAGTTAATATATTTAATCGCACTTGGTGCGTGTTCCCGAAAGAACTTATTTAAATGCCGGATTCCCATCTTTGTATTCGTAGTTGTATTGTTTTATTATATCAAATAAAACAATGTCAATTTTATTTTAAAAAAAAATGAAACCGTGCGGGTTCATAGTCCATAGATCAAAATCACGTATGATGCAGACTAGAAGTCAAACTAAAGATCAAACTAGAAGCGCTTGGGTTCCTACCACGGTGGCTGTTTACGAAGTAGATATTGACTTCGATGAAGCAAGTAGGATGTGGAAATTAAATAAAAAACAAATTGGAAATGGCAGCTATAAATATATTTGCTGTGTGTTAAACAAATCTGGTAAAAAATGCGGCAGACAGATCGTATGTGAGACCAAATATTGTACGACACATAATAAAATAACCTACGCATCTGAATTAGCCTAATTCACAAATACTCATTCGCAAATTGTTCATCATGTATTTTATATTTGGACTATGCTGTTTGGCTGAGATTTTATTTAAAAATAGTTGAGTTTCGGCAACACCATTTAACATAGAATGTGTTTTATATTTACTTTCAATAAAATTACAGAATGCCGTCTGATTTCTTATTGTTTTATTAAACTGTAAGATGGAGTAATTATTTTTTTGGCACCAAAACAAAAAATCCTGATAGCTATTTATAAGTACATTTTTAATGACGTAATATGATAGGACATTTGTCTTTTCCTTGTATAAATTCTCTCTAAGTATCGAACTATACTGTGTATCCGAATATAGATCATTGTATGAAAGTCCCATAAAGTCCAGAGTTTTTACTAACTGGAAAAAGCTATATGTTCTTTCAAAATTAATAAAGAACTCAGCAGTAGAGAGAAAATCAGTAACATTCGCCTTATCTTTTATTGAAAAATAGCTACAAAACAGAGCGTTCATTATTTCCGCCCAAAACTCGGTATACGATTCGTATAAATTCACATCTGATTTGACCTTGAATATGTTTAATATACACTTGTGAACTGTGTCATTATTCATATCCGAAAAATCCAATGCGAAGTTATGAAAGGTTTCGTGGATAAATACCTTGAACCACTCTTCTTTTCTGAATACAATTATTTCTGACTCTCTTGGACACGTGCGCGTGAATGCGGTGTTCACATGTATTTCATCGAGTATAGAAATATTTGAACTAGGGAGTTTCTTGGTGAGAGAAGTAAAATAAAAATAGCTTACCAGTGACTCGGCACATTGTTTGGAAGCATATTGATTTAATATGTAGAGCCACATTACAATCGCATCAACATATTTACTAAACGTCTCGATCTTAATGTGATGTTCTTCATCTTCTACTACAAAAATAAGAGTTATTTTACGGTTAAAGAGAGAAAATGTATAGGTTATCTCTGTAGCCGCAAACTGTTCAATATGCTTGCGAACCGTCTCTGGGAAACTATTTGAATTGAAATATTTAGGCATTGGAATTTGACTAGCAGTTTCAATTTTTCTGGTTGTAATATTATAATAACCATCTCGTTTCTTGACACTTTCTAAATACTTGCGGGCCTCACAAATATCGCCATATAATTCAGTAAGTATGCCATCGGTTCGTTTGGTTTGTTTGATTATGTTTATATGGTTGTTTTTTGTAAAAAACGACATCATTTGTTTAGTTTGATTAGATACCTTCATTCTTATTATATTCCGTTATTAATTTTTATTATATTTTTCTTAATAATTTTGTAATCTTAATAATTTTGTAAATAGATATATATGGATAGCTCGACAATTATCATTTTAGCAATTATTCTTTTCATATTGATTCTTTTGAATAATATAACTGTTGTTGTAAATCATAACGATCAACAAGGAAATTGTTCACAAACCACGTTTGGTTGCTGTCCTGATGGTGTAAACTCCAGAGTGAATTTTTATGGAACTAATTGCCCGGGGTATAGACCCGGACCCGGATATCCTTTACACCCAGAAACGGCGCCTCCAAAACAAATTGGCGGATGTGCTGGCACGCGATATGGGTGTTGCGCAAATAATTCTACCTCGAAAGTAGACAGCAATGGTAGTAATTGTTTAGGGGCGAAATAATATCTTCTGGGTGTAAATGTTAAATACGGTAAATACTTAAAAACAAAATATTTACATATTGTAAAATGCCCCCTCAACAAAGAAAGAAGAAGGTCGTTGAACCGCAAGCACCCGTTGTTACATCCGAAGGTGGCGTTGAAAACGTTGTTGTGCCTCTAGTTGAGACGGTGACAGAAGCACTTGCGCTCGCCGCTGAAAATATTTCTAATACGCAAACCGAAGTAACTGATATGTTAACAGATGAAGTTGGTGCTATTACGATGCAAGTCGCAATCGCCAAGGATTCGGCGGTTTCATTAGTTACCGAACAAGTAGCGGTAGTAACGGAGCAAGTCGCGGCAGCAACAGAACAAATCACGGCTGTAACGGAACAAGTCTTAGAACAAGCAACAGCAGCCGTAGAACAAGCAACAGCAGTCGCACAAGATGCTGTAAAAACCGTAACTGATATGGCAGACTCGCTTTCTAAAACGGCCGCAAAAACTCTTGCCGATTTGATCGCAGAAGCTGTTAATTCAAAGAAATACATGAAGGTTATTCTCAGCAAAAATGCGTCTAATATGTTATTGTCTATTGTTTCTTCATCACCGGGAGCGTTAGATAATATTAAACATTCTCTAATGGAGGTAATCAGTGATGGTAAAATTGATTCGAATGATATTCCTCATTTCATTTCTATCATTCAGAATTTGTATGAAATTGTAAATAGCATAAAGGAGTTCAATTTTGATACCCAAGCAAAGGCGACAATTTGTGCGGAGGTTCTTAAATTTATATCACATTTTTTGATATTGGATGAACAAATCCCCGTTGCGGAACCAATGAGAGACATCTTTATAAATCAAATCGACTGTTTGATTGATTCGTGTGTTAGCTTATTGAGCTTTCAATCCGTGCTTAGCATTAAAGGATGCTGCCTACCGTTCTGTAGGTAAATTATTATGATAAAATATTGAAAAACATTATTTTATTATAAAGCGCATAATTACACTATTTTCTCGCGTCGAATTTTATCGCGAACTAACATGAGCTCGTCAAACACGTCTGGCTCTACTCCTTTTACAAAATGCACTAACTTTGCGTCATTTGTCGCCAACAAAAGGGCCTTCAATTCTTCATTCTGTGTAAACTTTGCGTGTTGTGCGTCATAGATCGCCTTTTTGCTTTTCTGTCCCCGAAAATCACCGTCAACGGATACTTCAACAGGCCGCAAAAGTTCTCCCTTGTACTTGCCTGTTTTGCTTCCAGCTCCCTTTGCCATTAGCGGATCCTTTGACATGTCTGTTCCTGAATCAAGAGAGAAACTCAAATAAAAATCAGGATGACCTGTCTTAAATTTGGATCCCTCGTAATAATGTTCAACTGTTGCCCACTTATGGTTATCTAGGGTAAATGGTTCTACCCAAAAATTCGACAATTTTTTACGCCATTGTGGAATAGTAGCTAACTCCGTGTACTCCTTCATCCTTTCATTTGGTATTTTCTCTCCACTTCCCTTTCCAGGAAGAGGTTTATCTACTGATTTAGAGTAAAATTGGAATACAACATCATCGTTATACAACCCTCTCAGTTTGCCTTCACTAATGTCTTCATACTCCGGCTCTTTTGTAGGCGTTTTAACATTATCCGTTTTAAATTTCTGAAAATCAGGAATAATCGAAAAAGGGCCCGCGTTCTTTTCAACACACCGTTCCGCAATTAGCTTCTTTATGTCATATGGAATTTCGGAAAATTTGAATATAAGTTTCTTCTTATACCCAATAAGCTTATAATGCGTTCCAGTGTGATCGATAATGATATAAAACTCCGGCGTAAATCTACCGCGACTTTCTAATATACTATCGTTTAATTGCCCGCATTGTAGAACATTTTTAAGGTCTCCGCCCCTATAAAGCTCACTAGACATGATAATAAATTTTATATTCAATATTCTCTCTAATGTGGAGATGGCCCACGTGTCAGCCCAGAATTCACACTTGGTGATTTTACTCTTGAATGCGTCAAGTGAATCAACACCCTTCATAATTTTAAATTCCTTCAGCATTTCAGCTGTAACTTTTTTCTCTTTAACAAGTCTGTCGTGTTCCGTTTTTACATTCTTCGCCTCAACGGAAATTATCTTCTGTTCATTTCGATCAATAATCTCCGCAAAGCGCTTTTTAAGCGAAACATATAACCCTTCTAATTCTTTTATGGTATTTGTCTGTTTGATTAATTCAGCGGTGTACATATCAAAGTGTTCTTTATAGTTCAAAAAAACCTCTTGAGTGGCATCAGATGCCAACTTTTTCCTGAGTTTATTCACGGATGTTTGCTGTACAATGCTTGAAAATGCGTCGCGAACAGTTGCGAATAAACAGTCACCTCCGCCTTCGTTGTCAGTAAGAGTGTAGTTATTATTTTCCATAAACTGTTCTATCCAGCTATCATCAGGAGCTCTGTGATATTTCTCTCTAATAGTTTTAGCAGCCTGTTTGGTCTCCTCTTTTAGCAATGGTGGTAGCGGGATTCCTTTCGTCATAACAAATATATCTTCTCTCTCCTTGGGGATCTCATAATGTTCGTTATATTCTACATTCTCATCCGCTTCTTCGTCGCTATCAGATTTATCATCTTTTTCGTCCTCTTTATCAGCCTCTTTATCAGCCTCTTTATCTGCGACCCTTCTAAGCGGAACGTCCGGTTGTAATCTAAGTTTATGTAAGAATTCCTTAGTTGCGAAAGAATATACAAGAGGATAATCCATCTTTTCAACATCAAGGTTATTCTTATCATCAATGTATGATAAATAATTCGAGGCCTCTATTTCATACAAACCGATTTGTACAACCTTATTATTGTGTTTAACTAAATAAATGGGGAAATAAACTATATTCTTATTTTCAAATGTATTTTTCGCACCACCAACCGCAATAATTAGATCGACGCCTTTAATTTCTAATTGATACAAACTGGCTTCTGTTTTTAAATCATCGGAATCAACGCTTTTTAGTTCGTGATAACTTACGCTACTATTTATTTTTGATAATACCATTTATATTTTACCATAATATTTTATATTTATTATATATTTATTGCGAAACATATAATAAAACCGACGAAAAACAATAAAAACTCAATTCTACCACAACACATACTTCTTCATAAACTTATCATTCTTTAACTCGCCAATATAAAACCAGACGTTCTTCCTCTTACAAACAATATCATTATTTGATGGATTCGTTTCAAACGCTACTAAAAAATTAACAATGTCCTCCTTAGTACGTCTTTTAGATTTCAGCCCTTTTGAGCAACCATAATAATCACAAATTAATAATAAATCCTTGATAGTATAGTTTTCAGTATAGTTAATCGTGTGCGAAACCATAATGTCGTGATACATATCTATATTATCAACGTGTTTACTCAACCATTCATTCAGGGCTTCGTCGCCACATTGATCCAGAGCTGCGTTCGAATCATCTTCAAGAGAAAATACAACGTTAATATTATCGGTAGTCATATAATATAATTATTCTATTTTTTTAAATGGTATTTTAAGTATTATAAAAATTAGGACAAATTTCAATTTTACATCTTTTAACATTTCAAATGCCGATTATAAATGTTAAATTAAGGAGCGTTTCATTTTTTACGGTAATAATAATATTTAATTCTACATCATTTATAGCATTTTCATCTGATTCTATAAAATAAAATTTTTATGATAATCTAATAATATGTTTTTCATTTCTAAATATTCTTTACTAAGAGAATAAATAATTAAAATGCATATAACGTTTTATTACAATCATGTTCTGCCTCAAAATCCTCTTTGTTTTCAACAAATGTTAAATAACCATATTTATTTGTATTATCAATATACTGTGGAATATTTTGTTTTCTTAACATATCGCTAAATATAACATATTCGTATCGGTTGCTATTATCAATATATTTTACAAAAGATAAAAATTTATATGGTATTAAATATACACAATGAACGCAACACACCCGAATTAAACCAGTAATTTCATTATTTAAAATTTTGAAATATTTGTCATTTTTTTTATAATAACCATTTTCGGTTACGTCATAATGATAATTAGAATAAAACTTATTATCAGAATAAAACTTATTGTTCAATCCTGTTCTTAACATAGGCGATATTACCCCAACATCTTTATTTTTAAATAATTCTTCAATTGTTGTAGGTATAATAAAATTATCACAATCAGCAACAAAATAATGGGCATTTAATTTATCCGCATAATCTATTGAATCTTGTCTAATTTTACCAAGTATATTAAATCTATAAGCGTTCCACTCATGATTTGAATATTGTTTTAATTTTTCTGATATACTAGTATCATTAAAATATACTGAAGCATATTCATTACCATATTTTTCTATAAATTCTGTTAATATGAAGTTTGTATTATCTGTATTGTCATTTGTACGAATATATAAATGTATATTTTTTTTATTATAACTTTGATTATAAATACACTTTAAATAAAAAGGCAACGCATTTTCTTTATCTTTTGCGAGTATCGCAATGACTATATTTTTTGTATCATCATTTTTATCATCATTTTTATCTTTTGAATATATTTCAATAAAATTTGATACGTTATAAATTTCATAATTATTTACCAAATTTTTATCAATATCATAACTTTTTTGATTTATTAATGATAAATATTCTCTCCATTTAAACGCAAATGAAATATCTTTATTTTTTTCTATGAAAAATTGTAAATTGAATACCAAATTTTTTATCCACCATTCTCCAACATCTACATTTTTTTTTGTAAAAATAATATCAAACATTTTTAACCCTATATCGTATTTTTTTAATCTTTCACAAACAATAATCATGTAATATGGTAAAAAAAAAGAGTAATCACGTTCATTTACAAATAATTTTTTAGAAAAATTATCATTTATGTAATCGTTTTCATAATAATTTTGAATTAATTCATAAAATTTATATGAAACTATATCTTGTTTTTGTATACAATAATATTTTATTAAATTATATATTCCTTCTACACGTGTATTATCATATTTATAAGATTCTATTAAATAATATATTCCTTCTTCCATTTTGTTTTGTTTATCGTACAAGTCATATAATCTCATACAAGATATATATTTTTCTTGATACCAATTATTTAGTTTTAATGTATTTTTATACCATTTTACCGCATTATTTATATCATTCGCATCTTTATAACTATTTGCGCAATAAAAAGAATAACGCATATAGTTATCATCATTGTTATCTAATGATGTTTTATAAGCTTTTTCAAGAATTAATGCGTCTTTTATATATTTTTCTGGATCTTTACTTCTATTACCAGTTTTACCAGAAATTATATAGTAATCGCCATTTAAACTTGTAGAATTGCATTTTTCTAAACATTCAATATACTCGTGTAATACGCCATTAAATCTCCATTTTTTTCTATTATTAATTAATATTGTTCTTTCATAAATGATTGAGTTTGACCTCAAACATAACATATATGAATCGTATTCAAACATATTTTTTGGGAAAATAATATCACCTATCATTTCATCATCCGCATCGAATACCAATAAATAATCTGTTTTATTAAACGCTTTTTCTAAGGCAAGTGTTCGATTGTGACCAAAATCAACCCATTCGTCCGTATGCAGTTCGCCTTGTATTTTCTTTTCGTTAAAAAAATCTTGAATGATTTCTTTTGTATTATCTGTTGAACCTGTATCACATATTACCCAATAATCAAAAATAATTTTTGAACATAAATTATTTAATGTTTTTTCAATAATATGAGACTCGTTTTTAACTATCATATTTAAACAAATTGTAAAATTTTTGTTCATAAGTATATATTTATGAATATAAAAAATCTTTTTAAATTCATATATTTTTGTATAATTCAATTTTATAAAAAAATATGTTCCAAAAATAAAACAAGAATTATAAATGATTTTTTATATAGTTTAAGACTATATAAAAATGGCGTTTGAAATGTAAAAAGGTGTAAAATATTTTAATATTTACTTATAATGTTTTTACAATTAATCGTTTTTAATGTTTTTATTAACAAATATATTTACAGCAATTTACATTTCAACTAGATCCATAAACTTAAATAGCGACTTGTTTGTAAGACTTTTATAATCCTTTACCTTACTATTTGCGATGTGTTCGACAACTTGAACGATTGTCATACCACTAATTAATTCGTAATCATTATTTCCATACAGGTCCTTCCTATATAGAATCGCAACAGTCTCAGTCAGTTCATCAACCTCGTTCTTCTTATCGTCGACGGATATAAATTTATACATTTGATCAAGCAAATTTCTAGTGATTTGAATAATTTGAGCCTTAGGAATAACACCGGTCATCATCAAATTCAAATAAAATGTCGCAAGCGATTTCCTCTTTTCGTTGATCTTATTAATTTCACAAAATTTATCATAATTAACCTTGGGGTCTACATATTCAATCACATTAAATAGTTCGATAAAATGGTCAAAATTCTTCTCAAATGTGCTCAACATCATTTCATATTTTGAAGTCAAATCAGAATATAGTTCGGCATACATCTTGGAATAAAATCGGTTGTTAGACGCGATTTCAAATAATGCGGCACTAAGCAATCCCATATCTTCTTGCGTAATATTTTCAAGTACCAACTTGTCAATGATTTCAATAATTTTATTACGCATATCAATATAATTCTTATCCGACATTTTATTCAAGAATATTCTAATGCTATCAATTTGTGCGGCCAAACCAACCTTCTCCTCGAGCTTTGTAGGTTGGAATGTTTTTACACTACTCCAGTCATCATCACTAATAATCTCGTGCGCCTTGTTGCGTCTTCCCCGCTTAAAGCCACCATCCTTTGCCGTCGGCTCAACCTTCATCGGATTTTCTCTCTTCTGAAATACCGGCGTTCTAACATAATCTGGTGCTCCCACTTGTAATGCGATATTTGAGATAGTCTCAAGCGTAGCATCGGGTAGTTTATAATCAAATCCGTTGAAAAGGATTGAATTGATAGTTTCTAGAGTATATCTCATTGTTGCGGTTGCCATCATACAGATATTATATACTTGCTAGGTAATATTTATATCAATTTTTTATTAATTGTAATTATGATAATAAATATGCTTAAACAGATTTTCTAATATTATAGTATATGACAACTACGAATTCAGAAGTTATCGAAGCACTGGGGGAAAACGGAGAAAATGAGTCTTCGTTTGATATAAAAACTTGGGATGAGCTAGACTTGGCACCAGATTTGCTGAGAGGGATTTACGCATATGGATTTGAAAATCCAAGCCCCATTCAGCAAAAGGCCATCAAGCCTATTACTCTTAAGCGAGATGTTATCGCGCAAGCACAATCTGGAACCGGTAAAACGGCAACATTTACAATTGGTGCGCTATCAAACGTGGATGTAACGAACAATTCCACTCAAGTATTAGTTTTGTCTCCTACCAAGGAATTAACCCGTCAAACAGCAAAGGTTTTTGAGGGCATTGGTAGTATGATAAACGGGTTAAAAGTTCAAGCCGCGTATGGCGGTTCAGCTGTCGAAGAAACAAGTAGTTTTTCAAATAAAAATACGCCTCACGTGATTTGTGGCTGCCCTGGTCGCGTCTATGATATGTTGCGACGAGATAGATTATCAAGTAAAAAGATTAAGCTCATCATTCTTGATGAGGCCGACGAAATGTTGTCATCCGGATTCAAGGAACAAGTGTACAATATTTTCCAATATTTGAATGCGGATATACAGGTCGTTTTGGTTAGCGCAACATTGCCTGAAGGTATGAATAGTATCATTGGTAGCATTATGCGTAACCCAATTAAAATTAGCGTCAAGCGCGAAATGCTTACGCTCGAGGGTATCGCACAATATTACATTGCCGTCGAGGACGATAGACAGAAATATTTGACATTAAAGGATCTTTTTTCCTTCTTATCTGTTTCTCAATGTATTATTTATAGCAACAGTGTCAAGCGAGTCCAAGATTTGTATGAAGCAATGAAGGAGGATGAATTCCCTGTTTGCCGCATTCATAGTGGTATGGAGAAGAGTGAGCGAGACAGCGCGTTTGTGGATTTCAAGTCTGGGCGTTCGCGTGTGTTGATTTCATCCAACGTAACTGCGCGTGGCATCGACATCCAGCAAGTAAGTATTGTGATCAACTTTGATATCCCCAAGTGTGTTAACACATATCTTCACAGAATCGGTAGAAGCGGCAGATGGGGTAGAAAGGGTGTTGGGCTTAATCTTATTACTAGACGTGATCTTCCAAAAATGAAGGAGATCGAAGCGCACTATTCAACTCAAATCTCAGAAATGCCATCCGACCTCGCGTGCTTGACAACTCGTTAATTGTATCTGTTAATTATTATCTGGCACCCGTTAAAAATTTGTACAAATTGATTCGTAAAAATACTCCATTATATTTCTAATTTTTAATATAATGGATTCCGATAAAAATAAAGAAGCACCCTCTACTATAGTTTATAATATTAATGAACATTTTAAGGTCCCAATCTATTATAACAATGAGCGGGTAGAATTGAAAAAGAATATTATCACAGATTTAGAATTAATAAATACGGTTGACACGTCGTGTAATCCAATCTATTCGTTTTGCTTTAATAATGACAACGACGTGTCGAACAAGATAACCGAACAAATTTCGAAATATTATACAACCGATACTAATTTCTTGAAAGATAATCAAAAACTTATTAAAACATATGTAGCACCACAAACTAGATATATAAGTTTATCGCCAAACTACAAAAACATAGTTGACATATGGAGCGAGTTAAAACTAGAAGCCGGGTTTAAGGAGAAGTATTATTACGTTGATTGGGAAATGTTGGAGTTTTTAAATACATCCGAGCTTTTCCTACAAATAATGAGCATTTATAATTTATTGTCGCCGTTAATGTCTCTCATAGTCCCTGTTATCATACTGATAGTGCCGTTTTTTATTTTGAAAATGAAAGGATTACCATTGACAGTCAATGAGTATATCGATGTATTAAAGGTGGTGGCAGAAACAAACGCAATCGGTAAGCTATTTACGGTAAATTTCGCGGAAATAAACGCACAGGAACGACTATATATTTTTGTATCCGCTGCTTTTTATTTGTTTTCAATTTACCAAAATATTATGGTGTGTGTTAGATTCAATAATAATATGAAAATAATTCACACACACTTTAGAGATATTGGTATATATTTAGACAACACACTAGACTCGATGGATAACTACTTGTTATATTCGAAAGATTTAACTACACACGAAGGGTTTAACGCGGAACTCAATACAAAAATGAACACACTTGGAAATATTAGAAATAAAATTAAATCGATAACGGAATACAGCATATACAACATCAATAAGTTTAGAGAAATCGGTCGCGTATTTAAATACTTTTATGAATTACACACTGATACTGAATATGATGCGGCAATAATGTATTCACTTGGGTTCAATGGTTATATTGATTGTATAAAAGGGTTACAAACTAATATTGAAGAGAGAAAAATGAGCTATGCGACATTTACAGACGACAGTAAAAAGGGTAAATTTGTAAACAGTTATTATGCGTGCTTGAAAGACGATAAACCAATCAAAAACGACATTAAATTCAAGAAGAATATTATTTTAACCGGACCCAATGCTTCGGGAAAAACGACAGTTTTAAAATCGACGCTAATTAATATTATAGTCACACAACAATTCGGATGTGGATTTTATGACTCGGCAAAGCTCGCACCATTTAAGCATATTCATTGTTATTTGAACATCCCGGACACATCAGGCCGCGATAGTTTATTCCAAGCAGAGGCGCGAAGATGTAAGGAAATTCTGGACACGATAACTGCGAATAAGACGGAAACCCATTTTTGCGCATTTGATGAATTATATTCTGGAACAAATCCTGAGGAGGCGGAAACGAGCGCAACCGCATTTATGCTTTACTTACAAAAATACAAGAAGGTTTCCAGCTTACTTACAACGCATTTTGTTAAAGTGTGTAAAAAATTAGACAAAACAAAAAGTATTCAGAATTGTAAAATGGTTGCTGAGCAGATTGGTTCCAAAATACGTTATAAATACAAAATCGCGCGCGGAATATCTGAAATAAAGGGAGGCATTAATATTTTAACAGAAATGAATTACCCTAAGGAGATACTTGAGAACACAATGCTTCAATAAGGAAGAATAGTTGAATATCCTGTAAATAAATCAATTCGTTAGTTAACAAATTAATTTATATATTCTTTTTGTAATAAATGACGGACTTATTTAATCCTACCTTTTTCATGTTTTTAGGAATATTAATACTTGTAGTAGCTCTTGTGGTAGTTTATTTTGAGAGCAAATCGAGAGAACAAAACCACAAAATAGCGTCAATGCTAAGTTTAGTTTCAACTTTAGCAGAAGATATGAATGGAGTAAAGATGGGATTACACCATTTATCGGTAAATAGAGCAGGGGGAGCCAATTTGCCCCGTTTTCCGCAACAAACTCAACCATCTTTAGAAGAATCAAATATGCAACTGTTTCAAAATAACGACGATAATTTAATTCCTGTATCTGACGGCGAATCAATGGATGATTCTATTGGCGATTCTGATGATTCTGACGAGGAGGACTCTGATGATGAGGAAGAGGAAGATGACGATAACAACCAAACAAATATCAAAATACTCACTCTAAATATGACCACACCGTCTGCTGAGGAGGACGATTTTGAAGATATTGAAGATATTGACGAGTTTGAAGATTTAGGGGGAATTGATGAAGATATGGAACATTTAACCGACACCAATTCACAATCGAGCAAGGAATCGCAATCGAGCAAGAAGAATGTGCTTGAAATGTTATCTATGCGCGCCGCCGAAAATACCACATCTGTCGAACAGTTAGACGGATCCCATATCAATATTTCGGCAACAGATTTGAAAACAATTAATATTAATTTAGACGAAATTCACGCAGATTCAATTGATTACAAAAAGCTCCCTTTGCCCAAATTAAGAAGTATTGTTACTGATAAAGGACTAGCAGAGGATGCCTCAAAGTTGAAGAAACAAGAGCTACTTAAATTGCTTGGTGCTGAATAAGTTTTATTTTGAATATTATTTAAATAATTTTATTTAATACATATTATGCGTATTAAATTAAGTGAAAAATTTGTTAATGAAAGAGAAGAAGTATGTAATAAAATAATTTCTATTCTAAATTTAGATGATAATGGATGTATTCTTTTATCGGAATTAGATTTAGATATTAATAAACAAAATAAAATAATAGAATTAAAGGAAGAAATTCAAAAATATTTTGCTGTTTCAACAATTTCATCTTTTAAACCAAATTTTCAATGTAAAAGACCATATTTAAATATAATTAGAAGTATATTAAGACAACAAGGATATATATTTGAAGGAAAAGATTGTGAATTTAAAATAGGTGAAAATATTTATCAAAGAACTATAAAATATAAAATATTTAGGCAATAATTTATTCCCCGTTAAATTATTTAGAAATAATTTCTTTATATAAATTAAATGAACAACAAAATTCATAAAATTATGATTGAGGCAACATGTATAGATTATCTTAAAAATAATCTTTTCGACAAATTTGAATTTATTAGACTATTTGATGGATGTAAAGCTGATATTGCTATTAAGCCAAAATATATATCACCAGATGTAGATGAATGGATTGGAATACAAGTTAAATCAACAGAAAAAAAAGTAAAAAATAATACTTCATATGGATATAAATTTGATTTAAGTAAAGATTATGAAAATTTTATTATAATTTGTATTTGTTTAGAAGATAAAAAGTCTTGGATATTTGAAAATAATTTAATTAGTCATATAAAAACTGGTCTTACTATTAGTGATAATTCAAAATATAATCAATATAAAATAGAAAATAATATTGAATCTATTTTAGAAAACTATTACAATAATATTTCTATAAAAAAATTTTCAATAAGCGAATTAGATGTTCCTCAATGTAAAAATGTACAAACAGAGTATGAATATCGTAAAAAAAGAGAAGAAAAAATAACCTTTTTAGATTTTATAAATAATGAGATGGAGGGTTTAGTTTATGATTTTAAAATTGGAAATAAAAAATTTCAGGAAAAAGTTGGGGGTCATCTACATAAAAATATAAATTCACATCATTTTAATTTAAGTAAAATGAAAGGAAGGATTAATGGAAAAAAAATACGTCAAACTTATGAAGTTGGAGATTGTGATTTTTATTGGTTAAATTGTAAAAATACTTTAAATTTTTATGTTATACCAGAAAATATATTAATTGAAAAAGGACTTTTAGGAAATTCAGATGGGAAAATTAAATCTTTAACAATATCAAAAACTAATAAAAAATCATTTTGGACAAAATATTATTTATTTAATTATGATAATTTAGATAAAGAAAAACTATGTGAAATTTTATTATAGATATAAATTATAAATATGAGCTGGAGCACTTGTTATAGCGGATCTAATAATATTAATTTCAATTTCCCGCCGATTATGGCTGACGGACGCAACTTTGCATCGTGGCAGCCCTCAGCTGTAGTAAATGAGAGAATTCAGAGACAGGAAGGCATTCAGAATAATTGGAGTTATCGCCAATATTTACAGCACAACGGCCTTCAGATTATGAACTATAATAGCATGGAGGCGTGCTATGATTTGGGCTTAGACCCCCACGTAAAATCAGACCGAACACCGTCTGATAATGTGCCATATAAATTTAAAAGCACATTTGACACAAGCAAGCCCGGTTTTGGTTACTGCAACAGTGATTTAAAAAACCCTTATTTGACTCGTGAACAGCTAAACGCTCGACTTATATCCCCGTCAATTAACCCAGCTAATTATCAAAATGTGGTGCCTGGTGTGAAAATGTAATTTGTGCTGTAAACGATATAATATTAAGTATTTAATTATTATTATATGAAAATCCTATCCATTGACGTTGGTATAAAAAATCTGGCTCTTTGTCTTTTCTCCAAGACGCAACCAGAAGCGCCTTTCAAAATAACCAAATGGGACAGCGTCGATATATCAGAACAAGAAGATATTGTTAATTGTTGTGAATGTGACAAACCGGCAAAATTTAGAAAGGAAGATAAATGTTACTGTTTAAAACACTCTAAGAAGCAGTCATTTCATATTCCAAAAACCGAACAATCTACCGCTTTTATTAGTAAACAAAAAATCCAAAAACTACACGAAATCGCAGATGGATACCACATTACACACGATATAAAGGCGAAAAAGGTCGACTTGGTGGCGATGATTAATGAAGACATAAAAGCAAAGTATTTTCAGCCGATCGTAGGCAAAAAGGCCGCCGACGTTGATTTATTCAATATTGGAGCAAACATTAAAACAAAATTTAATAAACTATTCGAAGCAGAAGGAACAATTGATTACGTCATTATAGAAAACCAAATCAGTCCAATTGCTACCAGAATGAAAACCATACAAGGAATGATTGTACAGTATTTTATTATGGCCAATTTGACAGTTCATCATATAGAGTTTATTTCTGCTGCCAATAAATTAAAGGATTGTGACATAAAAGACAAGGGAACATACGGCGATAGAAAGAAACTTGGCATATCCAAATGTTTAGGAATTATAACAAACGATGTCAGATTTTCCGAACATTTAGAATACTTTAACAAACACAAAAAGAAGGATGACCTTTCTGACTCGTTCCTCCAAGGAATGTGGTTTATAAATAACAAAAAGTTATAACCTAATTCAATTTCAATTTATTATTTACAATTCGTAAGACTTAAAATTAAAAGTTCTATTTAATGAATAGATATAATGGCAGACATGATAGAAATTACTGAATTGGATTTTGACGACAACGCATCCGGAAGCAAGGGCGGCTTTGGTAAATCTACAAATTTTGGCGGAGGCCTTGAGCTACTCATGAATGATAGAATTAAGGACAGTAAAAAGCCAACAAGTGACATCGATTTAGACGATTTAAATAATTTAGAAAATGAATTGAATGATTTATCCGATGCTAACGAGAGTAGCAGCTATAAACCCAAATCTGATTTTTTTAACAACCCCAGCGTCTCATTTAGCGAATCGCCCAGTGTCAAGTTGAATAACTATGATGATGCGCCTAACCTTGGAAAATCCACATCGCAGACTGAAAATGATACCAAAACGTGGGACGGATACGGAAAGTTTAACAATATTCCTATGAATCCCGATAAAACCGGGCCAGTTGAGCCTAAGCTGTCAAAGGAAGAAACGTTGCGAGAGAAGTTCAAGTTTCTCAGACGTCTCGAGGCATTGGAGAAGAAGGGTATCGAATTGTCAAAAAAATATAATATGGAGTCGTCTTTGTTGGAAATGCAAGGAGAATATGAAACCATTATGGACGAAAAATCCAAGCAAAACTCGGTAAAATTTCAAGGGAATATGTTGATGGCGGTTATTAATGGAATGGAGTTTTTAAATAGTAAATTTGACCCATTCGATATCAAGTTGGACGGTTGGAGCGAACAGCTACAGGAAAACATTAACGATTATGATGACATTTTTGGCGAATTACACGAAAAATACAAGAGTAAGGCATCTATGGCCCCAGAATTGAAGTTACTTTTCCAGCTCGGCGGTAGTGCTATGATGGTTCACATGACAAATACAATGTTTAAAAGCGCAATGCCCGGTATGGATGATATCTTAAGACAAAATCCCGACTTGATGCGTTCCTTCCAATCTGCCGCAGTGAACACAATGGCCGGATCGAATCCCGGATTTTCCGGTTTTATGGGTGGTTTGATGAATGAGCCCCCTAGAGGAGGTGGTGGTGGTCCTCCGCCCCCAATGCAGACGCAGGGTCCAAACGCAATTCCGATGCCAATGGGAAGACCCGGTAACAACAACTACGCAACAAGACCGGACTTAAATATGAGTCGCAGCTCTTTTACAGACGATGGTCTCAGTCTTAGAGAGAATTTTGAGAGACCTGATATTCAAGATAGAACCAGTAAAAAGCAACAGGCTCCGCCGCGCCCAGAAATGAAGGGACCTAGCGATATTTCTGATATTCTTTCTGGATTGAAAACGAAAACGATTAATATTCAAGGACCGCCCGCCCAGGCGCAGCAAAATAACGACAATAGCACGATAAGCATTAGCGATCTAAAGGATTTACAATCTGAAGGTAATATGCCAAAGCGCAGTGGCCGCCGTAAGAAGTCCGCTAGTAACACCGTCTCACTAGATATTTAATTCTCTTGATTTGCGGTTTTATAATATAATTTCATATAGTATAAAATTCTATATAAAGTTATTTCAACATATTATTTATGCAGACAAACCTAAGCCCATTTAAATTAAGACGGGGCATAAGATATACATTTACAGATACAAATGGAGACGAATTTAGAGCCAACCTCGAAACATATCAATCGCAGAATGGAATAAATAAGATGGCTGTTCGGCTAAATCGCGTAGATGGACTGCAAGGCGCGCTTTGCATGCCTATTTCACACATCCAATCTGTAAAAGCATATACCCTTCCACCTTCTATTCCGCTTTTTCCATACCTAATTCCGGAAGTCAGCATGATCATAAATCAATACATTTAGTAGCAATTTTGCGTTTTAAAAATTACAACTAGATAAAGTGTAAATCGTTAAGTAACTACATTGGATTTAGGGTTTTATTTCTTGTTTGTTTTGTTCTTTTTGTTCTTTTTATTCCTTTTGTTTGTTTTATTCCTTTTATTCATTTTATTCATTTTATTCCTTTTGTTTGTTTTTTTACCACCCTTTTTATCTTCTTTTTTAGATAAAATTTTGTCCATTTCACGACCAGATAAACCGGTCCAACTGCTTTTTTTATCGTAATTTTGAGCCCTTGATATAAAATCATCTTGGGCTGACGTATATCGTGGTAATCCGAATACCTCCCTAGTGTTTGCGCTAAATCCTTCGAATCCGTCGGTAGATTTTTTGCTAACTCCTTGTTTATCTTCTTTTTTAGATAAAATTTTGTCCATTTCACGACCAGATAAACCGGTCCAACTGCTTTTTTTATCGTAATTTTGAGCCCTTGATATAAAATCATCTTGGGTTGACGTATATCGCGGTGACACGAATTCCTCGCTAGTAAAAATACTATCAGATTTTGACATATTATATATATTAATAAGAATATTAATTGTTGCAACCCATTAAAAAGTTTAAATGGAAGTCATAAATTTACCGCAATAAATTTTATCGAAGAAGCGATTGAATGACTTTACTAATAAAAATAATTCATGAACGGAATGTATCTATACCAATAAGGCGACTGATAATAATCATAATTATCATAAATATACACCGGGGTTGCTCCATAATATCCTCCACCACCATAATAACCACGACCTCCACCATAATAACCGCGACCTAATCCTCCGCGGTGACCAATTCCTCCATAATAGCCACGGTGACCTAATCCTCCGCCGCGACCTATACCTCGACCGCCACCACGCCCACCTAGAGCTTCGACATTTTGAGAGCTACTTAAAAACCTCAATAGTAAAAAACATAAAAAGAATAAAAACGCACAAAACACGAGTTTTTTAACACCCATCATATAATTATTGTATATATTATATTTACAATAATTCAAGTTATTCGACAGTCACTACCTTTGCCAGATTTTTTGGCTTGTCCGGATTTAGTCCCCTATTAACGGACAAATAATACGCGAGGAGCTGTAACGGAATTATCCCAAGCAATGACGCGTAACTTTTATTTTCAGGAATGAACACCTTATCACACGCCAATTCGTGCTCAATAGTAAGGTCATTTGTGATAACCAACATTGGTGAATCTCTCGAAGCCACCTCCTGACAGCAGTTTATAACCTTACTTCGATGAGTAGCATCCAAATTTAGAATAATCACAGGAAAATTCTTGTCGAGCAACGCAAAAGGCCCGTGCTTCAACGAGCTAGCCGAATACCCCTCCGTATGAATATAAGAAATCTCCTTTATCTTCAACGCGCCCTCCTTGGCAATATATTCGTCGCTCCCCTTTCCCAAAATAAACATATTATTCGACGTATATTTTTTCGCGATTTCCTCCATTTGGTCCCTACATCCATCTAAGGTGGCCCTAATATCAGTCGGCAAGTTATGTAGGTCGCGCACCATTTGCGACCGTTTCTTGTCGTTAATATTCTGTAAACTCGCAAACCAAATTGCCATCATAGATAAGCAGACAACTTGGCTCGTAAATGCCTTTGTCGATGCGACACCAACCTCCTTCCCCGCATTACAATACACACCACAATCCACCTCCTTTGCGATTAAGGAGTCAACCACATTTATCACCCCAATTGTTATTATATTTCGGTTCTTGGCGATTTCAATACAACGATGTAAATCTTTCGTCTCGCCCGACTGCGAAATTAATATAAACGCCGTCTCTCCCATTGTCGGAATATCATAGTCATTAAAGTCGGCCCCATCGAACGCCTGAACCGTATTGAACTTACATATTCTTTTTAAAAAATACATACCATATTGCCCGGCAAAGAAAGAAGTTCCACAACCAAGAATTATTACATTACTTATTTTTTCCAATGACGACGCGCGTTGCTCAAGCCCACCCAATTTTACCTCACAATCGTTTTTAATTCGCCCTCCTTTGTTCACCGCATTTAACACAATGTCCGGCTGCGCATTAATCTCCTTCAATGTCCAGTGCTTATACGGATGGGGTGATAGATCTGTCTCCAAAATGGTCACCTTTTTATTTGTATATGTGTGCGAAGTGGTAACGCTAATGGCGTCATTCAGTTTCTTAATTACACACACATCGTCCTTTCGCAAAGTTATATAATTATTTATCATGTTACAAAATCCGCTCTGCTCTGAAGTAATTATCACCATTTCTTCTGCCTGACCAATTAATAGAGGCGATCCGTTCCTAACACAGAATAAACTATCATGTTCATATGTAGTTTGAATGACTAGTCCATATGTTCCCTCTAGGGAATCAATTGTCTTTCTAATTGCGCCAGTTACATTGCGAACCAAGTTATAATTTAAATCTAGTAGATTTACTATTACCTCCGTGTCGGTTTGAGAATAAAATACATACCCCTCTTGAAGTAATTTCTGTTTTAACGCATTATAATTCTCAATTATACCGTTGTGCACAAGAGAAAATTTACGGTTGTTTGATAAATGAGGATGAGCATTTAGATCATTTTTAATACCGTGTGTTGCCCAACGATTATGACCAATACCGACGCTTATTTTATCGCTGATTAAATTCAACTGCTGTAGCTTATATATTGCGTCCTCGGAACCAACCGATGCGAATTTATGCACTTCTATTGATTCATTATCAATAACAGATAATCCGGCCGAGTCATATCCTCTATTCTGTAATTGTAACAACCCATTAATTATTAAGTTGTAAATATTATAACTAGTCACGCTATTCAAAAGTATTCCATATATTCCGCACATGCTAATTAATTACTATACATATATTATTTCGATTAATTTACGTAATTAGTAGTAATTACTTGAGTTTATTTTAATATAAAAAATTAATATATTTAATTAGTAATGAACTGTAGACCAGGACAAGAGAAACGCCTTAATAATGTCATGACTAGTTGTCATAAAGGAGGGATCAAGATCAGAAATAGTGGAAATACTGCCGCTGCGAACCCGTTTGAAAATGTAAATCCATTCGATAATCCAAATGAAGAGAGAAATGTTCTTCCCGTATATAGCAAAACAGATTACGACAGGATTGACCTCGATATTGAAAATTATTCAAGAAATGACCTATTTAACTTGTTTGGTGTTAAAAATATGAACCTATCCGAGGATACAATGAAGGAGTGTAAAAAAATTGTCTTGAAAACACACCCCGACAAATCACGCCTCGATGAGAAATATTACATCTTTTTCGCAAAGGCTTACAACAAATTAAAGGGGATTTACGAATTTCAGAATAAAATACAAATCAGAAAGGGAGGGGACACAAATGAATATTTTGAAGCCGAGAATGGCGCTGTTTTAGATAAAGTATTCGATACAAACAAAAGTTTAAAAGACCCCAATAATTTTAATAAATGGTTTAACGATCAATTTGACAAGCACAAGGTCGATGATGATAAGGAAACAGGTTATGGTGGGTGGTTAAAGTCAGACGAAGATATAGTTTATACACCAAACGTGACTAAATCTAATATGGCGGCTGAAATGGAGAAACGGAAGCGAGAGGTCCAAACCCTTACCACATACACGGGTGTTAAAGACCAATTCGCTTCTACGTTTGGCGGGTCTGCGTTGATGGCGTATGATAGTAATTTTACTTCAAATTCTCTCTTTAGTGGAGATGGAATGGGGTATACTGATCTACGACAAGCTTACGTCGAATCTGTTATTCCCGTTACTGAAGATGACTATCGAAAAATGAAACAATTTGGTAGTGTTGATGAATATAAACGACATCGCGATTCAGTGAATACGAAACCATTAAGTAAGGACGAGGCAATGCGACAGCTATTCAACGAAAACAAACTAAAAGACGAAGAATCTACAGCATTAGCGTTTTATTATGCGCAACAAACAGAAAAAGCGAATAAAAATCAAGCGAATTTCTGGTCTGGATTGAAACAAATTTCAAATAAATAAATAATCCACTTTTGGGAAAAGTGGAGCAAAAATTATATTACCACAGTAAATTATTTGATAATATAAATATAAATATAAATATTGAATTATTATAATGACAACTAAATTTGAAAATGGATTGTTTATATTTAGACGCGACTTAAGAATAGTCGACAATAACGGGTTAAATTTATTAAATGAAAAATGTAAGAACGTATTCACAATTTTTATTTTTACTCCTGAGCAGGTGGGGTCCGGTAATAAATATAAATCTGACAATTCGGTTCAGTTTATGATTGAAAGCCTACAGGACCTAGCATCTCAAATATCCAAATTTGGTGGACAATTGTACACATTTTACGGTCATAATGACAAGGTTGTCGCCGATTGTATTAAAGCGTGGGATATAGACGTAGTTTGTTTTAATTTAGATATAACCCCTTACGCTAAAGAGAGAGACGCGCAAATAATTAAACTATGCGAGCACACAAAGACCTATGTAATGTACGATTTTGATTATTATCTTTGCGAACCCGGAACTATTGTTAACGGTTCGCAAAATCCTTACGTCAAATTTACACCCTTTTACAATACTGCCGTTAAACAGAAGGTCGAACCACCTGCTAAAATGAGAAAAATGCATTTTAAGAGTAGCAGCGCTCATCTAACCAACAAAATTACATTGGAAGAAGCTCTAGACAAATTTACGACGGTGAATCCGGATATTTTGGTTCACGGAGGACGACAAGAGGCGATTAAACAACTTCGTATAGCAGCAAAAAATATAAAACATTACGCAGAAACTAGAGACGAATTATCGAAACCTACCTCACAGCTTAGTGCGTTTATTAAATTTGGAAACATATCTGTGAGAGAAGTCTATTATACTTTCAAGCCTAATCATCCATTTATTAGACAAATATATTGGCGGGATTTCTTTGCTGGGATTTTATATTCATTTCCTCGCGTATTAGGTCACGCTTTGAAACCAAGTTACGACAAAATTAAGTGGCATCATAACGAAAAATGGTTCGATGCTTGGTGTAAAGGTATCACTGGAATACCAATTGTGGACGCAAGTCAGAGGCAATTACTCGCGACCGGATGGTCTCACAACAGGGGTCGTATGATTTCATCGAGTATCTTAATTAAAATATTACTTATTGACTGGCGTAAGGGAGAGAAGTTTTACGCTAAGCATTTAGTGGATTATGATGTAGCAAGTAATAACGGTGGATGGCAATTCTCAGCTGGCACAGGCGCGGACTCGCAACCATATTTCCGCTACTTCAACCCATATACGCAGTCAAAAGACCACGACAAAAATTGTGAATATATAAAAAAATGGATTCCGGAACTAAAAGATGTTCCGTCAGAAGACATTCATAATTGGAACGATTCGTGGGAAAAGCATAAAGATTGTGGATACCCCAAACCAATTGTGGATTATTCTCAGCAAAGAGAGATATCTATTAAGATGTATAAGGATGCCTTGTATTAAAATGCTCGTTACAGTCGTTATATTAAGCAATTTATTATTCAATACTATAATAAATGGCTATAGAGGCTACGCTAATTAATAAAGACGGATTTTTGTTTTCAATAGTAGAAAAAAATCACTATAAACTTACATTTTCGATGGAAAATAAAAATATCATCCTATCAAAGATAATCGATTTTGGTCTAATTAAGCTGATTTATGACTTAAACAGCGATGTATACGAAAAAATCAAGATAACCAAACTGAATGAAAGCGAGATTATCGCAGAACTTCTAATGAAACACTTTTTCGAAGATCTAGGATTACCGCAAAGATTTTCATTTATTCATATGAGAAAAATTGTAGAGGAAAACAGAATCATATTTCACTCCCAGTCAATAAAATCACATAGACCGGAAGGAATGCCAGACGATTCTGAATTAATGGCGCTACAAGATTTGAAATGTGTGTGTAATATTGTTACGCCACATCGGATCAATTTTAATGTGGATGTTATCTTTGATAGCAATATGACTGTCCCGAATTTCGCAGAAAAAATGATCGGAATGATTTTATTAAAAATATTTACACGCGTAAAACAATTTATAGAAAATGTGCGAATGTAATACATGAAAGGAATCGCAAATGAAATATGGTTCGTATTAAGGGTTGGATACGTAATTGTCTCTGAATTGTTCTTATATATGATATTTAAGGACTATAATAACTTTATCGACCGAATTACACGTCATCTCGTGTCAATTAACATATTATGTGTGAAAGTATTTCAAGCAGTCGCATTAAATAACAGTTTAATTGATGACAATGTAAATAATCACCTACTCAAGTTTACAGATAATGCGCCGTGGACCTTTGACGACGTCTGTTTGGGCGATATTGTTAAAATAAGCGAGGAAAACAATCTCCGCTTGAAGTTGGGCTACGAACAACCCATCAATGCGGGGATGATTTCACTCGTTTTTAAAGCATATGATAAGGATACTGATAAACCTATGATTATCAAGATGAAAAGAAACAATATTGAGGAAAAACTTGACGCGGCTATTAAAAATCTTCAGACCATTATGTATTTACTCTCCTTCTTTCCGACGATAAATAAGTATCAACTCGCAGAACTAGTCAATAAGAACATTAATATTATTCAACATCAAACCAATTTCTTAGAGGAGGTTGCGAATATAGAGAGAATTCGCGCAAACTGTAAAAATCTAAAATATGTTAAAATACCCGCCGTCTACAAAGAGGTAACTGAAGCACATCCAAACGCGATTTTGATGGACTATATTGATGGTGTGAAAATTAACCAAATCAAAGAAGCGGATTATGAGGGGTTCGCAAAACAAGTAATGAAATTTGGCTTTGTAACCACGATTGTTCACGGTGTTACCCACGGCGACCTACACGGCGGTAATATTTTGTTCATTAAAGACGAGAAAGACGAGAGATATAAACACAAAATAGGAGTCATAGACTTTGGGATTATATACGAGTTAGATGCCAATTATAAGGGTTTATTATTTGATGTATTGACAAATATGTTCACGACGGACCCCAAGGAATCTGCTATAAAACTATTAAACTCTGGCATCATTAACCCACCAGATATTCTTAATCAGATCCCCAAAAAACATTATGATAGTATAGTTGAGTTTACAACAAATATAGTGAACGAAACTATTTCTAACTCAAAACAGGCGAACCAGATTCAAATATATAAATTTTTATCAGCACTGAAGGATTATCTAAATAATACTGAAATCGCGAATCTTGGCATTCGTCCAAGTGATAACTTTATTAAAACGCAATTAGTGCTGGCGATGTCCCAAGGGGTTACCCTAACATTATGCCGCGATGATTTTATGACATTGGCTGACAAAGTAATAAATGAACTGTTTCATACACATATGATATTGTAAAATTTGTGTAAAGCATTTGTATTTGATTTGATTGTAATAATAACATAATCAAATCAAAATAGTATGAGTGTTATTTGTTCCATTTTCCAATACATTCATCATCATAGTTTTAAAAACGTTATTCTCTTTAATTAACTCAGCATTTTGCTTGACAATCATCATAATAAGATGATCCTTATCTGAATGGTAAGACGAGTTGTTAATGTTGACTGTTTCAATAGCAGAATTATTTTTCAATGAGCACGTTTTTTTGTGATTGTATAAAGATGCTCTATGATTATACCCTTTCCCACATTCACAACTATAGGAGAATTCTTGTTGTATATTTGTTGTATTATGTTTTATAGAGTGTAAATGTTTATTAAAATCGCCTTTTTTACAGCATATGTAATGACACTTTTCGCATTTAAATTTCGGATGGATTTTTGGAGAATTTTCCGTTGTGCTATGACTATAGATCTCTACCATTTTGTTATGTTTCTTAGTATGATTATGTACGTCACGTGCTTTCCAATGAGAAAAGTATACTTTACACTGTTCGCAGAATAATTGTGGTTTTTCTGTTACGATTTTCGCAGCAGAGTCCTTTATTTTGGGTTTTGGAAACGGGTCAATGCTATTAAGGGTTGCTCCAAGCTTCTCAAAATATTCTTGTTCCTTTTTACGTGCTTCATAACTATCTGCACAATTATGAAACGCGATGATTTCCATTTGCCAATTGTCCCACCCACCAGAATTGCGAATAGTGTTATACAATTTACAATTGTGATTCATAGCTTTTTCGTTTTTACAGCTTTGTTTATGCGTGTGTCTTCTCTGCACAAAATTAGTAGTAAGTCCTACATAAAGCCCTTTTATAGCGGGGTCTTTACAGAATATTTTATAAAATATTGTATTGGAATAATCAATATCAATCTTTGGCATTTATAATAATCTTATAATATATTTAAATTATAAAATATGTATAAGATTCTCCTAAACCTTTTCATAAAAAATAATAAAAAACTTATCGTCACAAATTGAAAATTATTTTTTTGGCAGTCAGACCATTATTTTCAATTCTTTAAGTATCAAATCAAGTAGGGTCATCCTTTTCAACAACAACTTCTTTGGAAACACGTTTGATTATTTTCTCTTCCTTTTCAAAATCATTATCACCTCTTCCACCCATTGCCTCCATGATAATTTTGCTATATTGGTCAGAGTAGCGAGAAGTGCTTTTACCACAATCCGGATGTGCTTCCTTGAATTTGGGCACCATTCTTGCATTTTTATCCGCAACCTTTCTTACCATTTTATGCATTTTCTTTTGTTCATCATCCTTTTCCCATTTATCTTCATCTTTAATGTACATGGTTTCTCTCTTTTTATCGGTACAATGAACCGGTCTTTGGGTAACATCAAGGTCCTTCAGGTTCTTTACAATAATATTGGAAATACCTTCTACATATCCAAGTTCTCCTACTTTTTCAAGGTCTGATAATTGTAGCTTAATTGACTCGACAAATTCTGTAATATTCATCGCATCTTTACACGTTTCATTCAAGAAAAAATTAAGGTTGAACGCCTTATTATGCGAATTTGTATGAGTAGTAGTATTTGTAGTGTTATTTGTTCCATTTTCCAATACCTTCATCATCATAGTTTTTAAATCACCGTTCTCTTTAATTAATAGCATAATGAGATCCTTGTCTGTTGGCTCATTTGATGGTTTATTTTCGGAATCAGAATTATAATCTAGTTTGCACTTTTTTTTGTGCCTCCATAAACCAGAATTATCCTTATATTCCTTATAACAAGTATCGCATATAAATGTATTTTCTTGCGATTTTTGCGATATATTTATTGCTAAATCGCCTGGTTTGATTGCTAAACTATTGTTTTTGTGTTTAGCAGTTGTGTTGTGTTTATCAAAGTCAAAACTATTACACGTAGTATAGTCACAACATTTACATTCGTAAACTTTGCGATTTTTTTGCGATTTTGCGATTGCTAACATTGCTTAATTATTGACAAGAAAATAATTTTAACTTCTTTTCAAAAAAAATAATAAAAAATTATCGTAACAAAACGAAAATTATATTTTCTGTGACCAGACCATAAATTTCAATTATGCAGTTAAAACATGTTATTTCGAGTAAAGTATTTTAAGTTTTCAAAAATGGACAAAAAAAATGTCCAAAATTGACTTTTCCAAAATACTTTCCCCAAAATAACATGTTTCGTTCTACATGTGTAGGGATTTTTCAAGACGCGATTTTTCCAAAAATCCTACACGGTTGTAGGGAAAACCGGTATTTTTGAATACTGCATTATAATAATACGATTACAAATGAGTAATAATAATTTGATTCTAGATAATAAAGACAATAATACATATAATATACACGTCAAAAAATACTATGGGTACCGATATTGAAAATAAAAAAAATAGCGGCGACAAACCAGATGATACAAATCTTTATGCAAATATCAATCATAATGGCTGGCAGGCGATTCATGTCGGGTTGGAACAAGATGGCGTATCAATCGATGGACTACACCTATGGCATGCATCCAGTGATTGGGAATCAAGCCATGAGAGTGTCGATTTGCCTCACCCTGCGCACCCACATGAAAGTTTGAAGCGATTTGTTATATATAAGATAAAAAATACCAATATTAAATTCGCAATGACGGAATTGTCAAATGGAGTGTATGGGTTCTACCAGCATATGAAAAAAACGCCCACTGACCCCAAAATAAAATGTAAATAATATTAAAATAAAATTAATATTATTATTTTCTAGACTGTTCCAAACTAAAAAAATTAGTGACAGTGGTGTTTTCTTTCCTGCTTAGCAATCATTATATCGCCCCACATTAATTTTTCTGTAACATTGCCGCGTTTATTTGTATATGTAGCAACTGTTAAAGGAAACTCAGATCCTGCTAATTTTATCGTATCCACTGATATATTGCTATCAGGTGTAGACGCATCATCCGCGACATTTTTGTTACTAACACCATTATTATTGCCCACAACGATATTACTCACGTGTAAAGTGCTTGCGTTATCTACATACATTACAGGTCTAACTACTGGATTATTTGTCACATCAGTATCAACAACTCCCACACCGAACCCACCCCTGATTATTTTTCTATCATCAATGCTATCTATTACCATATGTATATTTCCGATTTCCTGTGTTCTATTTGTAGCATCACAAAGTTCAAAAGAAATATCCCCACCATATCGGGTATTATTTTTTGTGGCGTTTTCATACATGTCCGAAAAAAGATACAAATTGCTCTTCCTTTTCATTGTGGACGCGCTGTATGTTTTAAATAAAGTATAATCTTCTTTCTTGACATCACTTCCATCGCTAATTTCAGCAACTCGTTCACACACTAAATTCGGGTACTTATCATTTTTAATATACACGTGGTGTTGTTGCGCGTTATTTAATATTTCTGAATTTGATGTTGTCGCATATGTGTTCGCATAATTTATAAATCGCTCATCAGTGTTAATGCCTACAAATTTGTTATTCGGATCAATAGAGCAATATTGTAAGTTAGTGTATTTATCATATACAATTAAATCATTATTACATTTTACGTCACCCTCGATATTTAATGCGGGTTTAATGTAGTCAGTTATACACATTTCTATCAATATTAATTTTAACAATCCATTAATACCGTTTTTATAAATGTAGATTAACCCCGAAAAATCCTTATGTAAATCCTCATACATCGCATATATTATATGTCCATCTCCAAACTCTTTAACCTTGTAGTTTCTTGAAATACATAACAAGAATGACTCATGTTTAGACCTATAATTTCTGTTTTCTGGTGTTTGTATAGGTAAATTCTTTATTTTTGTAGATTGATCTGGATCCTTAAACGCAACAAAGGAAGTTTCAACAAAAGCGTTAAAATCGTATTCTTCAACACACGAATCAGTTAATAAATTGCGATTATCCAAGGTATACACTGTAAACTTCATAATTGGATTCGTGATCATATTTTTACGTATTGTCTCAGCGCCTTTAATACTATTTGTAACGATCGACGGGTTAGTAATTTTCTGAATAATTTCATTCATATAAAAGCGAGTTCCGGTAGCTGCCTTGTAAAATTCCCGGATAGTTTGATTTCTATTGATCTTGATATTGAATGATGTCAAATAGCTTCCGGTTATAATCGCGTATAACTTGTTGTCTATAGCATTTCTAATAATGTAATACCGAAACCTTCTCGCACCATTAACCCAATTAAACTGATATACTAGTTCAATACCCGAAAACATTTTATAGTTTTGTTTTAAATCTGTATATACCGCAATTAATGTATTTTTTAATTCAATAATGTTTGCGTCATTCACCTCCTTTAACGTGTTAAACTCAGTTAAACGAGTGAATAACCAATTATAAATCATTTTATCATCTCCTCCTAACTGCGAGCTTTCGTTTAGTTGTAAAATAGCTACATAATCAAGGTCATTTTGATTTGGGAAAAAGGATTCTACTTCTCTCGTGATATTAACTGTACTCAAATCTAAATTTTTAAAATGGTCAATAAATTTATTTTTTTGCGCAGCAGAAGTATACATGCTAGACCTATATCTTAGAATATCCTCAATACTAGTATCCCGTATATCTAACATTGATTCCGGTGTAGCAGTACAAATGCCAATCTTACACATGCTGTTAATATTATTATTAATTGGGTCTATATGGAACATATCGCGGTTTAATTCATCCTTCACTAATAGATCGCCAAACAATAAATTGTCCGCTCTCGTTATTAAACCCTTATCAATATAATCAGATAAATTTAATCCTGTGCCAATCATATATTTTGTTCCATTTACGTCAACTATGGTGACAAAAGACACTTTTGTTCCATTTTGCCACTCATAATTTACAAGAAAGTTATTATTAAGAGTTTTAATGTCATATGTGTTGTTATAAGTGGTTAATATAGAATTTACAATATTAGAAACATTGATATCGCTACCCTTAATATATAAATTTCGGACATCACGGCTTGCCCAATATGGATATACTTCGTGTAATAAATATTGTATGCTGGATAAATCTGTATAATTATCAGAAACATTCCAACAGAAAAAATAAGGAGAATATCCGAGTCCGAATCTATTTCTGAATTCTCCGTTGTTTATATGATTCATAAATTCAGTAATGTCGTTATTTTTTAATTTGGAAAATATGCTCTCGTTATAAAGGAGTAACGCACCATAGTTTAAAAACCGGTTTAATCTGCCAAACGCACCTATAATTTGTGTGTATTTTTTCTTGTAAGATAGATCATTAATATATGTCTCCGCGGATTTAAATGTTGTTATAAAATACAATTCATTTGACATAATGATACAACTCATCGAAGTAAGATAACTGTAATTGTCGTCAGCCAATAATTCCACAAAGGTCAAAGTTTTTGACGCGTTGTGTTTAAGTTCGTCGCCCATTCTATATATCTCATTTGTGATCTCATCTATTGTATCAAATGTTCCGTGTTTAAACGCGTTTGATGCGAAAATATCCAGTCCTAAAGGTTTATATACAAACTGAATATCGGTTTCAGTTATATTTTTTGAATTGGGAACCTTAAATATGACAAACTGTGATTTAAATTCATTTAATTTTGTATTTGGGATATTGGATTGTAGGTTTGATAAAACCGTAGGGCTTAAAATTGTCATCTGGTTTATCAGAGTCACTATGTTGTAATTGTTTAATGAAAGCGTTTTAATTTCATTTATTACAAGAATCATATTGTTATTCGATAAACAATCAATGTCCATCAATCCCTCCACTTCAAACGGTTCTTGATTAATTCCCACTTTATCGTGAAAGCACAAAATTTTATTTATGTTATCCGATTTAATAATAGGTTCATTTTTATAATTCAACACGTCAAGCGATCCGTGAATTTCAGTATCTCCTACAATATTGTTTACTTCTGTTGTAAAGAACGATTCTATATTTAGTTGTTTTTGTACAAAACATTTTGTAGTGCCAATGGTTATCATTTTGACAATAGCTACATAATTAATATTATCAAGTTGATATGTTGTAATTGCGAGTTGTCCATCATATAAAGTAGGATAATTTAAAAATAAATCAGTTACGATATTAAATAATGTTTTTGGGAGGTTTTCATTTGAACCGGGAATATGACATTGACTCAGAGGTTGTCCTGTAAATGAAGGATATGTTACCGATTGAACGCATTTTAAACTAGCAAATTTGACTGGATTGCCAAATTCCCAGATATCCATTTCCGAATCTGGAGAATATGTATAAGCATTTAATTCTTCAAACACATCTGATATAGCCTGCGCAAATTTTAAATAATTGGAAGATAATTCCAAATTGTTATTCTCGGCGTTAGGTAAAAATGATTTCAAATCTACTCCAGATTGAGTATATATCCATTTCGAATTGTCGGTTATAGATTTTCTAAAAATATACGAATATACTTTATATCCATATATCCATTTTTGAACGACGACTACATTATGAAGTTTACTGGTTGGATTATCTTTTATTAATTGTTGTAACATCTCTACATTTTGTTTGCGCCGCCCCGTTACTAGAGTGATTAAATTAGGATGCTCGCTTGTGTTCTCGATTTCATGTGTATACTTTCCAATTAAAAAATCAAATTTTTTGTATATGGATATAGATAATATATTATTATAGTCAAAATCAGCTGGAATTTCGCTAAGACCGAAATAACTCTCGTCGCCTAAGAACTTACTTTTATAAATTGGAGACAATGTTGCGTCATACCCATTCTGTCTTATTTTATATTGGTTTTGCTCAATTAGATCGTTTATATAAGCAGCACGATATATTGACGTTTTGAATGCGTTCAAACTATCGACCACCTCATCTATGGTAATATTATCTTGTGAAGTATTCACGCCACCAGTAGTATAATTTTTAATATCTAGTACCTGGCTTTTAACGTCTAAAACAAGGCCTTTAACATCTACAATATCGCTTTTAACATCTACAACATCGCCTCTAACATCTACAACGTCGCTTTTAACATCTAAAACGCTACCCTTGACATTCAATACATCACTTTTGACACTTAAAATGTCGTTCTTTACGCCTAAAAGTTCGCGGCGCAAATTCATACCTCCCTCATTAGACGACGAAGATTGATTATTATTGTTGATGTTTGTAACAGCATTGTTACGGGATTTGTTAACGGGTGTTTTCCATGAAAACATCATCTTTGCGTTATAACATATTATTTTATTATTATTCTAAATAATAATAAAAATAATACACAAGCGAATCAATTATCAAAAAGTATTTGTAAATACCGATATAGTTTCCGTCTTATAAATAAAATTGAAAAAGATATAAATGTTTTTCAAATATATTACAAATGGAAATTAATATATTTGATCAATCAACAATGAACCCAACTTTTATATTTGTTGACGGGAGTTACTACAACTTTTACCGTTATTATGCGCTGTTAAATTGGTGGAAAAATGCCAACCCTGAGGACCCCATAGAAGACCCATTTCAGAACGAGAAATTTGTGGAAAAATTTAAGAAGACCCACGTAGAAAATCTCAAACAAATCCCAAGAAAATTAAAGTTGGATAAAACGATCACACCGATTGTAATAGTTGGAAAGGACTGTAGAAGAGAGAATATATGGAGAATGGAGCTCTTTGACAAATACAAGGGCACTAGAGTTGACACCGGTTTCAAGGGTGGCCCATTCTTTAAAATGGCATATGAACAGGAACTATTCTATAAGGGCGGCGCAGATGCTATTTTAAAACACCCCAAGTTGGAAGCGGACGATTGTATAGCAATATCGGTAAAAAATTTATTGAATAGATATCCAAGTTGCCAGATTTACATAATTACAAGCGACAAGGATTATTTACAATTAAAGACACCAAATGTGCACATATACAATCTTGCCTATAAAAATATTGCCGAAAACAAAAGTTCAACCGGGGATGCGCAAAATGATCTCGAAATTAAGATTATAATGGGGGATACAAGCGACAATATTCCGTCAGTATTCCCAAAGTGTGGCCCCAAAACCGCGCAAAAATGTATCGAGGACCCTGAATTCTTCAAAAAGAAAATGGATAATAACCCAGAATATTATAAGCAATATGAATTAAATAAGATTCTAGTAAATTTTAATAATATACCCGAAAATTTGGTGGAAGAGTTTAAGAGCCAAATGAAGATTAAGTGAAAGAGTATGATTAGTTTGCGAATTTATATATATTTTTTAAGTATATATATATATAAATTATGACAAATGTATACACGGCGGAACAAGGATGCAAATCGTCTAGAGCCGACGCAAAACACGATTTCCATAGCATTTTTAATCCAGATAAGCTACAAGGTTACGTAACAAGTAACATTCCAAATATAGCAATTTCTGTATGTGAGACCGCATTACAAGAGGACCCATTTATTGATGACCAATTATTGAAGGGAGATGCCAAGTCAAATGATAACAAATCACTCCCAAAATTTGTGTCCGAAAATTTAAACGACAACATTGGTAGCAGATATATCGCAAAATATATTGAACGACCACAGCACAAATTTGATGCCCCTTACGATAAATCCTTATTACAAGAATATTTTATAGAAAAAAATATATTGGATGACATATTTTTTGTATGTGATGTTGCGTATGCTAACGTTCGCGAAGATTTAAAATTTGCTGATGGAAATAATAAACAAACGTTTTATTGGGTTCAAAACGCGCAAACACTTTATGACCCGGCGGGAAAAACATCGTGGCATTCAGATAAATCGTATTTTGATCTTTCAGAACCTGTGATTACTGAAAGTGATAGTCAAGGTGGCGGAGCCCCACCAAAAAAAACGCGTCCTGATACTGTGGTGAGGTCTGCAGATAAAGAGCCGGGAATTCTCATAACAAATGTAAAACAAGCATCAGAATCCTCAGCATCAGAATCCTCAGCACTAGAACCACCAAAAAGAAGTAAAGCAGCATCATCAAAAAGTAGAACATCATCCCCGACATCATCATCATTAAAAAGTGAAAGCCCTAACTATTTTAAAAAGGATGGTAGTAGATTTGCGTTCTGTTGGCAAAACGCCGTTGAGGATAAAATTATTCCATACCCAATATGGCCGGGAACGGATACCAATTACTCTTACTCATTTTCACAAGACGTTCCTGAACAGATGTTATATACGAATAAAAATTTATATTTAGGCATTCGTTCAGACGATGTTCGAGATTATTCTACACACGAAGCCTATTTAATAATTACAGACCCCACAAAACCAAGATATTTTGGATTTTCTGATAAAGTATTATCGGCCAAAGGATCGGGCATATTGAAAGGTGCGGATTTAGCATCTTATCGCGCAAAAGGTTATGACTTAAAACGATTCGTGAAATTTGTTGATACTCAGACAAATACTCCTGATGAAAAGAAGTTATTTTTAGATGAGGTTATGGACTATTCGCCAGAATTACAGGTCTTGTCAAAAAAAACAGGAGATGCTTCACAATCGTTATCATGTTGTAAGAAGAAATTCAATTTACAGCGGTTTACAAATAATAGCATTGGGCTTGCCGGAGGTATTGAGGATTTTGTTTCGAATGGTAATCACGCATTCGTATCATTCGATAGAATCGCGTGGGCGTGTGCTTTAAACTACAACTGCCCGATTGTTATAGCAAATACCCAGAATGGATTTACTGTCTATATTCGCAACGACTTATTAAATGTCCATAATCAAATTGATAACTTTTTCCAGACAGCTACAACTGAATCTGCCAATCCAAAATATAAAATGCTGGAACCGTTTAAGGATACAGATGGTAATTTTGTAATTGAAAAATATTATACAGATGTCCCAAACTTAGTTACAGAGGTTAAAACGGCAATCGATGAAGCATTTAAAAATATAAATATTGCCATTGATTACAAAAATGACCTTACGTATCAAAACTTTTTACTTGCGCATTTTTTGGAGATCAATACATTTAATTTATTTTTAAATCTAGAAAATTCGGTTTTAAATTTCACACCAGAAGTTTATAATACAAAAATCACCAAATTATATCAGGAAAAAATAATTCTAGTTAAAGATGAGTTTACAAAGATAACAACTCCATTTGATGACGTTAAGTACAGTCTCGCCGGAAAAAAATCTATAAGCGAAATAATGACATCTATAGATACAAATATCGCTGATATAGTTACTAATATAAAAGGTATTTACGAAGGTGTAGAACCCGATGTCAAGATTGAAAACAAAAATAAGGACAATCCAAAATATAAATCAATTATAATTGTTTTAAAAAATTTACAAGAGATAATTGCGGGCATCAATGAAATACAAAAAAAACTAGCATTAAATATTGATTCTATGAAGTCGTTAATCGAATACCAAAGAGAAGGAGTAGGCGAAATAGGGGCTTTAACGCCTGCCGCGTTAGCGATCAATTTAAAAAAGCTACCTAAGGGAGTTGCTAGCAATATTTTAACATGCACACCTTACAATTATTGTGTAACCAATAGTAAACCAGCAAGAAGCACAGATATATTCTTTGAAAGAAGCACATCTATTTTTGGAACAACTATAGTTATTTTACAAATATATAATACACTAAACAATAGTACATTTAATGCAGTGCGAAACATGTTTATGGATAAACTATATAAATTGCTTGAAGAATTGGTAGAAAATGGAAAAGACAATATTTCATTTGTAGGTATTGTGAACGTAGCAAAAAGTTATCTAGAAAATACTTTGATGGAACCGCCCGCCGAAGGTAGTGTTTTGGGAATTGATGCTATAATTGCCGATTTGTTCGCACCCGCTGCCGTAGAAGAAGAAACATCAGCTGCCGCAGAGCCCGCAAAAGAAGAAGAAACATCAGCTGCCGCAGAGCCCGCAAAAGAAGAAGAAACACCCGCTGCCGCAGAGCCCGCAAAAGAAGAAGAAACACCCGCTGCCGTAGAAAAAGAAGAAGAAGAACCAACCGCAGAAGAATCAGGTGAAGAAGAACCAGATGAAGAAGACCAAGATGAAGAAGAACCAGAACAAGTTATTGAACCCATCGCAGAAGACAAACAGAGAATGCGAGCAATATTTAATCAAAAAAGATTGTTCGTCCCCGAAGGGTTCAAATCGGGCAAGGTTTTGTCGGCTCGAATAGACGAAATACGCAATGTAACGTCAATGATAGCATCTCTATTCGCAAGCAATCCAGACGAAAATATTGTAACGGAAGTTCAAAACGCATACGAAACGGACACGTTTATAAAAGGGTTCATTGGTATATTTATGTTTTTGAGATATACGGCAACAATGGATAAGACAGAGGAGACTGAGAAGACTGTGAAGACCGCGATAAAGGTCCCTAAAATGTTAAGCTCACGTACACTAGCAGATGAGGACACGCGCGAAATTAGTTCAACAGAACTTCCTGTCAAGGAGGCACAAGATAACATGCTAAAACGTCTATTTAAAGCATTATACTTAGATTTGGATGGGGTAAAAGAAGAACCAAGCAATATCCAAATAATGGATAAAGAAATTAAATTTAAGATGAACGCAGGGTTTAAGTTCGATGAGTATAAATCGGCACAAGATAAAAAAATATATGTGAAAGCGCACTTAAAACACTCTACGCGCCAAAATACTACTGAAGAGTTTATTGACAACATGATATCACAAATTACCGATGTTATTAATTATCGTAACCAAATGGAAAATATAACCGCAGAGTATAATGCGAATATGGCGGACCTAAGTGATTCTATTTTTACTACGAATTCGTTCACAAAACTATTAGAAATGAATGTAGTAACTTTTGGAGATAAACCGTTAACGGGTAAATTTGAAGGTATAGACGGCAATGAAATAAATGTAAATGTGGCATTATTATATTTTGTAGAAAATAGATACAGCAGTATTAACAACAAGCCGGTCCCTCACCCAGAATTGATTGGATTATTCTCTCAATTATTTAAAGAGCAAGGATTTTTGAGTCGCGAATTTATTAAAGAGGGTAAAAATGTAAAGGCAGGTGGTGGCGGTGATGATATATTTAGTGTTATGCAAAACTTGTTTGTATCTGATACACCCGAGTCTACGGCACTATTTAACCAATATAGAAGAAACTCGTATTTGTTATTGAATCTACCTACAACATATGAAATTGTTACGAATAGCTTTGGTTCATATCCGACTGAAATTATGCTTTACTTACAAAATTTAAACAAACAATATATTCAAGAACAAGCGGGTAAGGAATCTCAACAAAAGTTTACAGAAGTTTTTGGAAGCAATAAGAGTCCGATTACCGGACAACCACCGGCTTCATACGACATGGGTAGAGGTTTCGATCGTCCCGCCGCACAGGCATTAAAAGTTGGCGGAAAAACGCGTAAGAATAAAAGAAAGTTAATGCCAAAAAGAAAAAGCAAGAGAGATAAAAAGAGCAAAAACGGAAGAAACAAAACAAAAAAAATAAAGAGGGAACATAAACGTAATAAACATAGTAGGCGCTTTACACCCTTGAAGATTTAAAATGGGACAAATTATGAGTAAGTTTTTTCTGTTTTTATTATAGTAATGACGCATAAAAGTGAGGATTATAAAATTTCTGCCGTAAAATATTATTTGAAAAATAAAGACAATATAAGAAAAACCTGCAAAATTTTTGATTGTAAGAAATCTACATTACAAAGATGGATACAAAGATATAATTCTACTAAAAATCTTACAAGAAGAAATAGAAAACCATTATCATATAAAATTTCTAAACCACAAGTAAATACTGCGTTAGATTTATTGAAACAAAACGAACAACTGACTATGAATGAATTATTGGTTGATATGAAAAATAAATATCCTACATTTGATATTACATCTCAACATTTAGGACAGATTGTTAGAGATAACAATAAAACAAGAAAACGAACAAGACACAAGCATTTTCCAAAAGAAAGATACAAAAAACCAATAGATAAACAAACTGAATTAGATAAATTTTATAGTAAAGTAAAACAATTTCCAATAAATAAGATTATTTGTTTAGATGAAACAAGTGTGGGTTCTGCGTTAAAACCAACTTATAGTAGATGTAATTTAGGTAGGCGTTGTGTAATAAAAACAACAAGTCAATTTGTATTTCGTAAATTTACTTTATTAGTAGCAATAAGTAATTCAAAATGGGTAGGTAAAGAATTGTATGAAAAAAGTGGTATGACAAAAGAACGATTATTGGAATTTTTAGAGAAGAACATTTTTCCCAAATACAAAGACCATCTTATCGTTTTGGATAATGCAGGAAGTCATAATAACGAACTAATAAAAAATGCGATTATAAAAAGTGGTAATGATTATTTATTTTGCATCCCTTATACACCGAAAACAGATGCAATAGAGGAATATTTTAATCAAGTAAAGACATATTTGAAAAAGAATAGAAATGTTGAAAATTACCAACAATTAGAAAATAATGTAAATAAAGCAATTGAAAAGGTAAAACCTGAAAATTATAAGAATTATTTTGAACATGCTTACAATTTGAAAGAAGGAATAAAATTACACAGAAAATCATCAACGAGAAGGCGTAAATTAAAAAATTATAAATAATATACTTAAAAATTAGATTGTTTTAAGTATATAGTCAATCATTATGCGATTAAAAAGTGAATTATATAAAAAAGAACAAGATGAAATAATAGATAAAATTGTAACCATATTAGATTTGGAAAACAAAAATAATTACACGCTTTATGAATTAGACAATAATGAAGAAATTCAAAAGAAAATCATGGAACTAATACCTGAAATAAGAAAATGGTTTTCGTTTAATAATATGAAAGCAGTTGGCGAACCAAGTAAAAGAAAAAGACCATGGTTATGTATTATAAAACAATTATTAAAAGAAAAATATGCTATTGAAAGTAAAGATTTTCAATTTACGAAAGATGGTAAATATGTTAGAACGCATAGTTATAATTTTACAAAAATTTGTGTTCCATCTTTATAATTTTAACGCAATCTAATAGGTTTTTATGTATTTTTTCAATATTATTAGTTTCCGCAATAATAGATTGTCCATATTGAATTACATTTTTTAATTGTTGAATGTATTTTTTTTTATATTCATCTATTGCTGAAATATGAATTAACTTTACAATAGGTTCAAGAAAAGCAGACCCATTTGTATCACACCTCCTAAAATTTTCATTACCCAAATAATTTTCAATTTCTGTAATTAAAGTACTCTTGCCATTAGCACATCCATTTCCCAATAAAATGAGAAATTTATTATTTGGTAAATTGTTGTTAGAATTTTCAACATAATTTATTAAATATTCAAAATCTTCTTCACTCAAATATGGTTTCCAGTTATCTAATTCGTGCGTCATTTATATTTACTATATTGTATTATCTTTATTTGGATTTCAATTTTATTTATAAATATTTTCGTTAAATGACTTAAAATAAAATCTTTAGGAATATTATAAGGGATGGAAAAAGAAGTAAATCCGCCAACCGACTTTTTCAAAGGAATTAAAATTTCCTTGAAAAGTGTCTTGAAACATCCTGATGTAAATTTACCAAAAATTACAAATGCTGTTATTAAGTGTAATAAAATTGTTATTCAAACTTTAATGTTTATGAAACTTTTTTTATTAGACCATTATGATAAGCATAATAAATTACCAACCATTAATGATGAATTCATAAATTCTTGTATGAAAATATTGTGTAATGAAAAAGCAACTGGAAGACCACCTAAAAAGGAAATCAAAGAACTCAAAGATACTTTGAGTGCATTTTACAAAACTGATTTTCAACCGCTTATTCAAAATGAAAACTTGGATTATACTCATATGAATACCATTTTAGATTATCTTACTATTGATATTCTTACGATGTATGAGAATAACATCAAGTTTCATTATGTAGAATATGTTGAACGATATGTAAATGTTGTTTGGAAAAAGAAATTTATTGTAAATAAAATAAGAAAAATGAATATTACACAAAAAGAAAAGGAACAACGAGTAAATAATTTATGCAATCAATTGCGAAAAATCAAAACCGATTTATTGAATGTTACCGAAGGTTCTAAAAATTATAAATCATATACCATGTATCATATTTGGATAAACCAACAAAAACAATTTATTACACCAAACAAATCTACATATAAAAAGAATAATATTGTTTATGATTTAATGTGTAGTCCTTTTGATTATTTTCCTTGTATGATTAATATGATGAAACAAGTTGAAAAAGAAGAACAAACAATTAGTAATGTATTTCCTATGCGTAGTGAAATAATACCAAAACATATAAGATTAGATACAACTACATTAGTTCATCTTCTTATGACGAAAAAACAAGGAATTAAAAGTGAATATTTAACAAAAGGAAACTTGAAACGAAATGAAAATAAAATTTGGAAATTCTTTTTTAGAACCGAACGAAAAATGTTTCATAAAAAATATTATGAATTTCATCATATGATAGAAACAGATGGAATAAGTTGCACTTTATTGTTATTGCGTAAGGATTTAATAGGAAAGAAATTGCCGATGATGAAAAAGGGGTTATCTTGTGAAACATATATTGATGAACTAACCGATTATACACAATTACAAAATAAAAAAATAGTGGGTATAGACCCTGGACTTTGTGACTTGATTTATTGCGTGGATGCTGATAATACAGATGCAAACAAATTTAGATATTCACAAGACCAACGACGAAAAGAAACCAAGAAAAAGAAGTATTCAAAAATTCAATTGGAATTAAAAAGGGAAAAAATTAATGGTAAAACAATTATAGAATGGGAAACTGAATTATCAAAATTAAATCGTAAATCAATTAACATAATAAAATTTAAGGAATATATCCAAAAGAAGAGTGAAATAAATGGGTTGTTGTTTGCGTTTTACGAAAAATATATTTTCAGGAAACTACGAATACAAAGTTATAGAAATACCAAGAAAAGCGAACAAAAAATGTTAAATAATTTCAAACGCATTTTTGGTAATGAAAAGGAGGTTATCGTATGTTTTGGTGATTACGAACAGAAACAACATATGAAATTCAAAGAAGCAACCAAAGGAAAAGGAATGCGAACTTTGTTTAGAAAAGCAGGATTTCAAACATATTTAGTAGATGAATTCAGGACATCGTGTAGATGTTCCAAATGTGAAATAGGTATTTGTAAAAAAACGATGGTTAGGGAAAATCCCAAACCATTTAGAAGCGGTAATGTTTTAGTTCATGGACTGATTTGTTGTAAAAACGGATGCGGTTATTGGAATAGAGATGTTAATGGTGCAACAAATATTTATAAAATTGCTTATAATGCGATAAATAAAAAAGAAAGACCAATTTATTTATCAAGAAGCAAGAATACTTCAACTGGTTTAGACGAGCCAGTAAACCCAAAATTTACATGCCTTGAAATAGGCAAACCTTGTTGATTTTTAGTGGGTTTTGTCCCATTTTAAATCTTCAAGGGTGTAAAACGCAGTAATTGGCAAATCGTCTCTTACAAAATGTGCTTCCCCGTCCTTTGTCCACTGAACAACTAGGGTGATAATTTCTACTCCCGCTTCAACTGCCTCTTTGACCGCTGCCCTATATTCAGGGTCAATAATCGAAGGCTGAAAGCGGTCAACATCGGTTCGTTGTATTACATAACACATAATACAACGAGTAATGGATTCACGTTTGATTAAAGTAAGCTCGCGAATATGCTTCAGGGCGCGCGGACTCACAGTGTCGGTGCTTTTTTTTCGGTAGCCATCCGGGAAATAGGCCACCTTAGAATTTATGTCACGATCATCGTAACATTTATTTTTCCGATCCTTGGTGGTAATGTCTTCATAATCCGCTAGGGGGACATTTTTCACTTCCATAATAAACGGCACCCCGTTACAGTCAACGCCTGTGAAATCAAATCGCGAATCCACCTTGCCGGCTACATATATGGTTGTCTCTCTTTTGTATCCCTTAACGTTCTGTAAACGAGATAATAGATTATTTTTAATTGCGGATTCCGCTAAATTTTCTGCTAACTTGGGATGTATTCCCACCACTATTTCAGCATCACGTTCGCGGATGACTGATAAATAAACTTTAAACTCACAACTAATTTTATTATTTTTATTTGTTTTAGGCACAGGAGCCATTAATATTTGCGCCTCGCGATCTGCTAACCCACAACAACCAAGCGAGGCTGTATGACCTAGAATTGTTGTATTTAACGCGGGCAAGAGAATGTCGGCGACATAGGGTGATTTTATTATTTTTGATGGGCGATTCACAATGGTCCCATCAACCAGTCCATCGATTTTAAGCATAAGTGCTGCCATTTTGATTTGTTATTTGCTTATTTAGTATTTGTATAAATAAAAATCAATTTTATTTATAAAAAGTATTGGTATAATAATATATTAATAATATAAGTATGTCTAATGTACCGAATGAATTAATTATCAATATTAATACAAGTATTCCTGGGTATCAGAAAATAAAATATACCCCTTCCATGACAATCAAAGATATAAGTAGCGACGATAGAACGGTGTGTTTTGATCCATTAATGAAACTTAATAGCTCCGTTATAAATAAGATTCCGGCTGACTTAAGAAAAAAACAATTTTTCAAAAGGAGCTTATTTCAGTCACTTCTTAATTACACAGATGGACCTAGGGCAGAAAATTTAATGCAGGCAACACGAAAAGGTTATGTAGATAATAATATTCGTGTGACACTAGATACAATTTTTAACGAAAATAGTGTAATTTATATTGGAGGAAACCCGTATGTTATTGCTGATATTCAATGGACGACTGCTGAAAGGAAAATTGGAACCAAGATTAAAAAGGAAGAGATTGATAAAAGTAAAATAACAGACCCCAATTTATATCAAGTGGCAGTAAGGGATGATATTATAAGCGGCGAGAACCAGTTAAAAGGTATCCCAGATGTATTGATTTATGGAGAGAATTATACTAAAGATGCGTCTGATCTCGCAATGGGTGTTAAAGCGAAAAAAGAAAAAGAAGAAGCAGATGAAAAAGCAAAGGAAAAAGCAGAGGAAGAAGCATATATAAAAGCAAGGGAAGAGGCGAAAAAAGCAAGGGAAGAGGCGAAAAAAGCAAGGGAAGATGCGGAGAAAAAAGCAAAGGAGGATGCGGAGAAAAAAGCAAAGGAAGACGCAGCAAAATTAGAAGCAGAGAAAAGAGCAAAAGAAGAAGCAGAGAGAAAAGCGAAAGAGGAGGAAGCAGCAAGACAAAACCAACTTGTTCTAAGAAACAAAAATAATCTACTCAGAATAGAAAATGGTTCATCACAAGTAGAAGAATTACCAGATCAGCCACCAAAGCCGCCAAAGCCTATCCCGCCTCCAGTAATGCCTACACAAAAACCATCTCAATTAGCCATATCGACCAAGTCAAATACATACTTTAAAAACGCAATTAAAAAACGCGGCTTTTATGATTTAATAAATACTGTATTTCAAAAAAGTATTCCCGAGATTAAATCATTTATACAATCATCTTTACGACGAACGACAGCTGTAAATGTCCAAGAGCGAGGTAAAAATTTAAGTGAGGCCGCATATGCGGCAAGCGTAGATAGCATTAAAATAACTAGCAACGAGGGAAATGGTGATTGTTTCTTCATAGCTGTAGCAGATGCTATAAATAACCACAATTTTTACAATCAAGATGAACGAATCATCAGTGGTCCCGTAGGAAAAAAATTTGGTTCAGGAGTCAATTTTTATACGTCATTATATTTGAGAACAATAGTGTATGATTTTTTACTAGTGTGGCCTGAATTAGAGGGCGCATTTGACAATATTGCTCCTGTATATGTAGAGGAATTAAATAACAGATTTTCGCAAGATGTACAAGGGATTAAACAAGCATTGAGAGAGAACGGTCAAGCTGATGACATTACATCTGAACAATATGTAGAAATAGCAAATGGTTTGTACAAATCCAGCGACAATTTTTTAGTTGGCAATGTAACAGGAGTTCCTGTTAATATAGATGAATACGACACACCATTCAAGGTTATAGAAAAGGACAAGCTGAAGGAATATATACTAAGCAGCAATTATTGGGCAAACGAAGTGGCGTTATACGCGTTGTCTTCAAAACTAAAATTAAACGTTATGCCCATTTCTATAGAAGAGGTTGGAAAACCCCCAAATACGAAGAATAATATTAGCATGAGGTTTTGGAATTTTATACAAGAATATAATACGTGGGATAAATATTTATTTTTATTTTACCACGGTGCGCACTATGAGCTCATTCATTTTGAGTATACAGTAAAGACGCCAATATACAATAATGGGACCCTTATTAGGACCAAAGATGAGATAAAACATAAATATATGTTTAAAAGGGAAGACCCCGCAGATTTGCCTCCTATCTACATGTTATTTATAATATTTGGGGCTGCTTATAATACATTGGCAAATGAAGCAAAACGTACCTTCACATTTTATAAGGAAATTATGGGATCAATCGCCGAAACTGTGAATACAATATGTAACGCGAAAGATGAAAAGGACAACAAGTTATTTTTTGAAAAATTCAAATCGTTCTTTATAAATGATTATAAATGTCCGGCACCTAGAAGGGGTGGCGCGCCGCCTCCGCATCAAAATCCGTATCAAAATCCGTATCAAAATCCGTATCAAAATCCGTATCAAAATCCGTATCAAAATCCGTATCAAAATCCGTATCAAAATCCATATCAAAATCGCGCGATAAATATGTTTAAACGTGACGATGCGCTCGACTCATCGAAACTAGCGTATTATATAACAATCGACATGGAACTTCATCCGGGCACAAGCATCAAACCAGAAGAAATGAAGACGTTAAAATGTCAGCAAAAATGGAACGCAATAAGAAAGGCATATGCTAGTTTTGTCGGTAAGCCATATACTATTCCGCCAGTTTATCAACCGGTAAAAAGCAAGCCAAATGAAGCCGACAATCAAACGCGCAACAATAAAAGGGGCGGCAGAAACAAAACAAGAAGGAAGTGAATGAATTAAAATATTATCATAATATTAAATTATAATAATACATATTATTTTTGTCTTACGTATGTCTAGTCAAGATTATACTTATAAAAATCGAATTTGGAGAACGCTTCTTTCTGCGCCTGTTTGAGTTTCTCTCTTCTAGCTTTTTCCATGATAGCAAGAGCTGCCGAATATTCAGTGTCATTCACAACCCCATCGTTATTCGTGTCGATTAACTTATGGAGCACTCGATATTTATGCGGAACGATGCACAACGAGCTTTCTTCGTTGAAGATATAATCTGACAAAATTGTAAATACAGCTGTCAACCCTAGAGCGCTATATATGTCACGTGTACCCATCCAAGCCATAGAAAACACTAGAAGTTGTTTGCTGACTGTGTATTTAAGATATTCTTCGGTTGATTTGCTAAATTGAATGGTAATAAATTTAGATCCAATGTTGAGAAGAATCATGACTACGCCCGCAAAAAACTTACTATTATTCAAATACATAATGTGGTGATTAGCATAAGATAGACCATTAAATAATGGTGTAAATATTGTTGTCTTTCCTCCGTTTTGTAACGAGTTATTAGTTGTTATCGTCGGATTAACTTGTTGAACAGAATTCATTATTACTAAAATAACATATTATTATATTTTTACATAATACCAAATTTTCTAAATAAATTAGACAGATTAGACGACGTTTTGTTATAAAATCCCTCGCCGGCAATACGCGTATTTCTCATTATAGGTCTATAAAATGCTCGTATTTTTGGCGTAAAACTTTCTACACGCGGCGAAGAGTTAATAAACGCAAAACTACACACGATTAAAAATAAGAAACAAGCATACAACAAATGTTTCATATAGATTCTATTGATAAAAAGTTTTATGCCGATGAAAACAATCCTCCCGATAATACAGATTTATCTGCGGGCTCAACATTATCAGACTGAGAGCGAGCATTAGAAAAAACAGGGACCTCGTTAGATCGTTTGCCTCTTAACAATGTTCCCTCGCGCTCCGTTATGTTAAATCCTTCTCGTCCTCCAACAAAGGTTTCTCCCGTTGAAGTAGTCGGCGGCGGCGTTGGTGTTGAAACCGCACTTGATACTGTAGTTGTTACCGTGGAGGATTTCTGTTTTTTATCGTGAGTAGCGGTATCAGTAGGCATTTTAGCAGCATCCGGCATAGGAGTTGTAGCCGGCTGTGATGTAAAACCTTCAGACGATCCTAGATAGCTTTGGTTAAACATTATTATAACAAACAAGACCGCAACTACTCCTAAAATTTTATGAGTATAGCTGATACCAATAATTAAACAGATAAGAGCGGCTCTTCCTAAAGCAGTGTCAATTAAGAAATCGAAGAAGCGCGATTGACTTAATATAATAACAAGAGTTAGCGTGCTTATAGCTCCTAGAGTAGTTTTGCTGTTAAACTTGAAGTCCATATAAATATTCTGATATAATTTATTTTATACTTTTGGTCATAAACACTAAATCTATTATATAAAAATAGCGTATTCAAAAATAGTCAATATAAATATATTTGTTACTCGTATTTAGATATAAGTAGTGTAAATAAATTTACAAAGTTCGTCATGTTAATATTAAAATATATTTAAGGCACAATTTCAGTCTGTTTTTCAAATTATAATCTAAATTTTTAATAAGAATGTCTTTAGCAATGTTTGCAGCTCCATTTAATGATAATATTGATGAATCTAATACTAACAATTCGGATAATATAATGAACAGAAAGCGTCGTGCGCATAGTAGAACGCAAAAGGTATTTCCTAAAGAAGAAATTAATCAAAATAAGGTGAATTCAGTTTTAGAGAAAATTCACAATAACCCGGATGGCGATGACGACGATAAGGATGACTTTAATCCCCCACCTAAACCAATGTCTATGGGTGGAGAGAAAACAATCACTTTGCCACAGAAAGAACACATGTCAAACATGTCTTCCACAAATGACGTAATGTTTAGAACATTAGGAAGAGCGCCTCAACCAAACTACGAAAATACCGATAATTTAGACTTGAACGACTACAGCAATTATGGTAACAAAAAAACGAACGAAGAGTACTATAAAAAGGTCCTGACCGGATACACGCCGGAAAAAAACATTACAAATCGCCCCTATTACAATACAGCGAATTATGTTATGCCCGAAACGCCTAGTCAAGATGTGTTACTTCAAAAGTTGAACTATATGATAACCTTACTAGAGGAGCAACAAGACGAGAGAACAAACAATGTAACCGAAGAGGTTGTCTTATATTCATTTCTAGGAATCTTTATTATTTTCATTGCGGACACATTTGTTCGAGCGGGAAAATATGTTAGATAACGGAATACTTTATATGTATTTAGGTAATAAATAAATATAAACCATTTAAACCCAACGCAATATATTACTTTAACAATAATGGTAAAATACATTATAATTCATAATAAACACGAGGGATGCTACGACTTTCAATGCTACGAGGATGAGGCAACTAGGATGAGACTAACATCCATAACAATTAACCCGCCGAAAATTTTCTTGTTTGACAACAAAGAACAAGCACACGATTTCTTTGAGGAGTATATTAATGACGTGGATGTTCTTGATATCAGATGTAAAAAGGGAGATGAAGTTGAACATTTGGAGTATTGTACTTGCGGAATAATTGAGTTGGACAACGACGACAACCCAATTCTATTTTACAATAAGAAGAATCAGATTTTTTTGATGGAACACGGCCCTCAAGTGTTCTTACCTAATCAGGAACTGAAAAATGACATTAAAAATCTAAACCTCACCAACTCACTAATGCGTAAATGTAAAAAATTGAGCCGAGAGCAGCGCAAAAGATATATCGCGCTAGGTAAATATTGTGAAGAATGTACTACGGGGAAAAAAGAGAAAGGCGAGGAAGATGATGAAAGTGAAAAGGACGACGAAAGCCAGAAGAGCGGAAGTGACAGCGATGACATTTAGTTAATAATGAGCACCTTGTTTGATTTAAATGTCGGATACGCGAAATTATAGAAAAAATATGCGGTTGGGCTTACTATTGTTGGTTTTGTTTTTTGTTTAATATTATTAATTATTATATCATTGTCCGAAATATCTTCTATTGCCGAAAACCCAAAATTGTTTTCGGCGGATATTTTCCAAAAACTTATTTTAAAACCCTGTATAAAAATATCATCGTTCGTGTTGGATATAGATGCGAAGCAACTTAGCACCTCCATATTTTTTTCTACTTGTACACACGTTTTTCTGAAAAAATATGCTGAAATTATATGGTCGTCTGCCATTATTACATAAATGAAAATATTCTTGGTCTTAATTAGTCCAATAATGTTTGCGACTTCTGTATTAATTGTAATATCAAATTTTTTACTGTTTTCCTTTATAAAGTTGAATAAGAAATGGAAATTTTGCGGGGTGATCGCAAGCAACTTGTATTCTCCTGAAAGTTCGCGTGGTTTTGTCCATGTTGTAACTGGAAACCCATATGTCGAATAAACACACAATGGGACAATTCCAGTAAGCTCGTCTTCTCTCTTGAAGAGAGATACAACAATGTTTTTATTAACGTGACGTTGGTTATAATGGTGCGTTTGAATCAGTTGTTGTGCGATTCCCTTTTTTCGGTTTAATTTATCGACGCATAAGTAATCGACATAATATGCGCTAAAATTCGCATCATTGTTTCCATTATTAATAACTACATATACTGGCCGTGTTGTCATCGCACCGACAACCGTTTTATTCGCAACGACGGTGCCTTTTTTTAAGTCAGTAACATATGTATTCTCGTTGTAAAAAGATACAAACGATACCGCATTATGTCCCTCTAAATAAGGAACTATATTTTGCGCATCAGGAGAGAATATATTGTCGTTGTTTTGAAGATATTGGGTTTTAATTAAATTTGCGAATCGCTGAATTTGTAATGGCGACAACTCGGAGAATACTATGGTATCTATATTTTTGAAATTCGTATATTTATTTTTTTCGGGAAGGGAACTGATAATGATACCGGGTGGCTTCAACATGAATCCTAAATCGTATACATGAAACACCGGCTGGATAGCCCAAAAACCGAATTTCAATCTTATATAAATAAATACTACAAATATAATTAATGTTGTGAAAAATAGTATGTAAGACAAATATTCTAACATACTATTCATAATGTTTTATTTTTGACCAAATAACTTATGTCCGCTTATAATAATTCGTTATTTTATTAACGCTTGCGGGTTGAGACGTAAATCTGTCAACGCTATTTTTATACAGATCGTGTGCGAAATTTCGGTTTCTAAATGACCCAATAGTAACAGACTTTCCCTCCAAATCCTTATAGTGCGAGAAAAAATACTTTATTTTCTCTCTTGTAGCAGGATTAATGTCATATATATTTGTATATGACGAATAACACGGGTCGACGTTTGTTGCCGGTGTCATTATCAGTTTGGGGTCTACGCCCTTGTCATCCGATGTTTCTAACACGCCAATCAACCTACATTTTATATAGCTCCCAGGCACCAATTCATCTTCCATAATAACAATCGCGTCTATCGGATCGCCATCTTCACTCAGCGTATTTGGAATGAAACCATAATTAAAAATATATTTAAATGGTGCATGCAAAACTCTATCACACACCAACGCATTTCGCGCCTTGTCGTATTCATACTTTACAGAACTGTTCTTGGAGATCTCAATACACACCTCTATATTATAATCGTCATCGATTTTTACAGGAGACTTGCTACAAGCTTTATAAAAGATATCTGAATCGAGACCTTCCATGTGTCGTGATAGTTATTCAACGGAATTTTTAAACCCTTTTTGTTGGATTATATACTTAATTCGGTTTTGTGAAAAGATACAAATATTGGTTTTCATATGCGCATTTCACCAAATCGATTTTACCCTGAAGAATAAACCCCGACTCTTGCGCAGCATTCACAATAGTCGATGTATCTTCCATATACAACATTTGCTGCTGTTTGCGAACTTTACCATCCTCAAACTTAAATTTCTCGTCAAATGTCGCAATATCCTTCTCCTTGTCTAAATTGAAATTGGCGGTATATTCAAAATCATTAAATACAATTTTCGTTTTTGTAATTCTCTCCTTGGCGTATTTTTGTGGGGAAACTACGTATAGCGGGTTTCCTGGAGGCAAAATTGGGTCGAATGATTCTCTATCTACCAGATGAACAATAAGGTAACCTCCGGGCATTAACCACTCAATACAATTATCGAAAAAGTGACGTTTATCCTTAAAAAAGTAAACAGTGAAATACACGCAAAGAATATGTGTTAACGAGTTCATCTTAAACAGTCCGTTATCTAAAGCATTACCAACCTGAAAGTTTAGCGCGGGATAATTTTCCTTGGCCTTTTCTATCATGGAAGGAGAGATATCAACACCAATAACCTTTAGCCCCTTGGAACTTAAATTTGCCACTTGATGACCTGTTCCACAGCCAATATCTGCTATTACGCTGGCCTCAGTGGGGTTACTTTTATTTATAATTTGCCCAACCTCATAATCATTTCTGATTCCATTAAACACTAGGTAATCATAAATTCCGACATAAAAATTGTCATAAACATCTTCGCCTTGTTTAAAGAGAAATTTATCTGATGTAACCATACCCTCCTTAACTGGCATTATTGCCTTAAAAAACACAATTAAAATTAGTAATATAGCAATCAAAACCAATATTTTTCCAGAATTAGATAGTTTGTTATAGAAAATTGTCATTGACTTTAATGTTTTCATCTATATGTATATTGTTGTTATTTTTTTTGTATGGTTTTTAAATATATGGGTGATTCCGAAATTAATGATATTAGAAGTATGGGAGATTTTAAAGGTATATCATTTTCAAAATTTAAAAAAACAGACGTCAAAAAAGAATTGCTAAATAGTTTAATATCTGCCAAAATAGAACCCGCATGTTATTGGAGTGCGGAGTTGATATGCGCCGGACATTATGGAGACTTATGGGAGACGATTTTATATTTTTATACAAAACATGTTCATTTAGGCAATCCGCGAATAGCTGTTTATCTAGAATTAAGAGTGAATAACTTTAAGGAGATTATTAACAATGGTTATTCAAATAATGAATTACGTATGCGAAATAATGAGAAAATCCGGCGATTATTTTGCGAAGTAATGTGTGTATTATGTGATGCGAAAAGGAAGCACAGCTTCGATAGTATCAAAATTAAAAAGGAGGATTTTGATATGACGCAAATGCGCGACAAATTTAAGGCCCCAAATAATAAGTATGCTCAGTTAGTATTTTTGGACGAAGACCCAAAAGAACTGTTTCCTGCTGTAAATGAACTCGCATACAATATTTCTGAAGAAGGTAAAAATATTATGACTGCGTGTTACTGGCTAGAATGGTTTATGGAATTTGAAACAATATGTAAAGGTAAGAAGGAGAAAATCTTTTGCGAGCGGCGAAACTTTTCACAGGTAGACTCCAAATCGCAGAAGGATATTATCTGGATTATATGGGATTTATTTTTAAAGGAATCGGTGAAACGATCGAAGTTTATTAAAAAAACAATGGACGCACTTCTCTCCTTGTTTACATTAAGATATTCGACTGGTTGTCAGAAAAAGAGGAGAAATATTCTTTATTTTGCGATTTCTTTATTAACTGAAAATAGTATTAGCACGGAAGAAATAATTCGCCCTTCGCAGCAAGAGATCGTCGGCAATATTCTTAAAAAATCGAATATAGTTTACATGCAAATTAAGAAAAATGAAGAATCGCCAGGAATGGAGTATTTATTCAAGGACGCAAAATCGTCAAATCTAGATAAGACTATTGAAAAACTGGAAACGATGAACTCGTTTGGCGAAAGTTTCATTCCCCGAGTATAAATTTTAGAGGGCTTATTTGTTTATTAAGATTTTTATTTTATTATTCGTTAATATTATAACAAATGGCAAAGACACAAATGAAAAGAGGCGGGAAATCTAGAGGCACGCGCAAAATGAAAATGTCCGGTAGTTCTTCATTCGCTGCGTTCCAAAAAGAAATAACAGTTGTATTTTTGGAAATGTTGTTGATGGTGAAATTGTTTCATTGGAAAACAACCAGCTATGCTACCCACAAAGCAACTGATGATTTATACACAAAGTTAAACGCGAACATAGACGAGTTTGTAGAGGTTCTTTTGGGTAAGACTGGGATGAGAACAGATTTAATGAGCAACAAAACAATAAAACTTGTTGATTTAAGTTCAGCCGAAGCCTTAAAGAGAGAAGTCGATGCATTTAAGGGTTATCTAGTCAGTTTAAATGATAACGCCGCAATGAAAAAAATGTCCAACACTGATCTATATAATGTTCGTGACACAATTTTAGGCGACATGAATCAATTTCTATATTTATTAACATTTAAATAAGATGCGCAATTATAATTAAAATTAATATATATATTTTTATTATAATGGATAACTCGAATAATTTATCAAGTTCAATATTACAATCAAGTCCTCCTAGCAGCCCTCCTAGCTTATCAATGGGCGACTCCGGGGACTCTTCTGGGTTTTTCGATAGTTTAAGTAATATAAATCTAACCACATGGTTACTTATCATTTTAATTTTAGCATTTCTTGGGTTCAACATTTTTGTTTATTTAGCCAAAGGAACACAAGATTTCACTAGTTTCTTCGCACCCTTAGTGGAAAAAATATTCGGAACAACTTTGTCTGTAACGGGACAAACCGTAGACGTTGCGGCTGAAGGAGCCAAGGCGGTTGTAGGTGGTTCCGCAAACGTAATAAATACTGGGCTAACAGCGGTTCAAGGCATTACTCCAAATGGCGCGCCAAGTAGTTTAAAGACACAATCTGTTCAGGGAACTATCCCGCAAGCCGACGTAACGGCAAATAATACGCTTAACCGTGCGTTAAATACATCACAGCAAACGCGACAAGGTGGCGGCGCAAATGATGAATATGAAGCCCACGAGGCATCCAGTTCTATAGGCAAAGCTGGTTGGTGCTTTGTAGGCGAAGATAGAGGCTTTAGAACCTGCGCGGAGGTGGGGGTAAATGATGATTGCATGTCTGGAGATATATTCCCAAGCCAAGAATTGTGCATTAACCCGAATTTAAGGGCTTAAATAATAAAATTATTATTGTAATATTATTATTTACATATTTGTATTAATTTGTATTATGATAGGCCTCGTCAAATTTAGCAACGTGATTAATGTGTTTTTGATTTGTTCCAGCTGTAGTTAAAGTAGCTAAAGTAGCATAACCATTTAGTTTTTCATTTTGGAATTGTTTAGCGTAAAGGAAATTTGAGAGAACACCAGCATTAGAGAACGCAAAATTCGTAGTTCCTGTTTTTAAACAAACGTTAAGTGAATTAAGGATAAAGTCAGTTTGGTTCGCTAACGAAACAGATTTGGAATGAACCGCAATATATAGAATTTCATCGCTTACATCGACAAGTGTTGAATCGTATGATTTAGGAGATGCAGTACTAAGCACTCCCTCTGTTCCATTATATCTATTATCCTTATTTGCGGTCGCGACATCTGATGGGCTAAGAAACGTTTTACCATAAACATTCATTGGCGATTTGTTAGTGTATAAACAATATGATTTATTAGCATTTGAAACAGGACTGGGGGCGCTATAGACATAAGTAATTTTTGCGCCAGCCCATGAAGCATAGTTTTTAGAATAAAGGGCGTGATCAGCAGGCTTAGGCGTAGTGTAAACTGTTATGTATGGAAAATCAACATTGCTAACAGCGAAAATATTCATGTATAAATTTTTAATATCGCCGACTGTCATAGATGCGTTATTTAAAGGCACATACCAGTTTATTTTATTACCTAGAACAAAGTTTTTAAAATACCAGCCGTCATCAGTATTATATTGTGAAATGATACCCGGGATTGGCACAGGGCCACATTCATCCTGCCAAACCGATGGAGTACAATTCATCAAAACAGTATTATATGCCTGAGAAACAACATCGCTGACAGATGTTACAATTTCTGCTGCTCTATCAACTAAAGTGTCATATTTACCTGTAATATTATTTAGTGTTGCAACTGTGCCTGATTCTCCTGCGAATTTAGTAACCAAATTATAGACATTATTAAAGCTATCAACCACAGTTGAGTCACTTCCTAAAATTGTGTTAATTCTCTTGGTTTGATTCCAAAGTTGTTTATCGACGTATTCTTGTGTAGTTAAATATGCCGAAGTCGCGGATGTCATCACTGGTTCTGCCCCGCTTGCAGTAGTAGTAGTTATGTTTGCGGCGCATGCTGCGGGAGTATAGCTCGCGTATGGTATGGCAGATGTAGCTGATCCAGTAGTAGAAGAAACTATGAATTTATCAGTAGCAATTTTCAAATCACCTGCGGCAGCTACAGCGCCCGTCGCTGCGGTAACCTTAAATTTATCAGTGTTTATTGCCAAATCACCTGCGGCAGCTACAGCACCCGTCGCTGCGGTAACCTTAAATTTATCAGTGTTAATAGCAAAATCGCCTGCGGCAGATAAACTACCTGCGGCGGCTACATCTCCACTTGATGCGGTGACCTTAAATTTATTAGTAGCAATAGCAAAATCGCCTGCTGCTGATAAACTACCTGCGGCAGATACAGCACCACTTGATGCGGTAACATTAAATTTATTAGTGGCAATAGCAAAATCGCCTGCTGCCGATACAGCTCCACTTGATGCGGTAACCTTAAATTTATCAGTGGCAACAGCGAAATCACCTGCTATAGCAGCACTTGCGGCAGATAAACTACCTGCGGCAGATACAGCACCACTTGATGCGGTAACATTAAATTTATTAGTGGCAATAGCAAAATCGCCTGCTGCTGATAAACTACCTGCGGCAGCTACAGCACCCGTCGCTGCGGTAACCTTAAATTTATCAGTGTTTATTGCCAAATCACCTGCGGCAGCTACAGCACCCGTCGCTGCGGTAACCTTAAATTTATCAGTGTTTATTGCCAAATCACCTGCGGCAGCTACAGCACCCGTTGCTGCGGTAACCTTAAATTTATCAGTGTTAATTGTCAAATTGTCAGAGGCAGTGATTTTTCCGACAGTATAGACATCACCGCTTGATGCGGTAACCGTAAACTTATTAGTATTAATTTTCAAATCTCCCGTGACGGATACTTCTCCAGCGGCAGCAACATTACCAGAGGTCGAGTTAACAGTAAACTTGGCAGTCGTAGTACTGTCGTTAATTGTTAAACTACCGTCAGTAACAACCTTAAATCTATCAACATTAACATTCAAACCCGTTGCGATTTTAAGAGATCCTGCAGTTGTAACATCTCCAGATGAAGCGGCAACTATAAATTTATTACCATTAATAGTCAAATCACCTACGGCAGCTACAGCACCACTGGATGCGGTAACCTTAAATTTATCAGTGTTAATTGCCAAATCACCTGCGGCAGCTACAGCACCCGTCGCTGCGGTAACCTTAAATTTATCAGTGTTAATTGCCAAATCACCTGCGGCAGATACAGCTCCACTTGATGCGGTAACATTAAATTTATTAGTGGCAATAGCAAAATCGCCTGCGGCAGATACAGCTCCACTTGATGCGGTAACCTTAAATTTATCAGTGGCAACAGCGAAATCACCTGCGGCAGCTACAACACCAGCCGCAGAAACTGTAAATTTATCATCGTTAATTGCCAACTTTCCCGCGAGAGACAAAGCACCAGCGCTATTTATATCACCATTAGTGCCAATAGTTAATTTACTATTTGCTTCGCCCGGGACGGCAATATTTAAGGCTTGGGCTGTAATGACGTTGGTGGTCGTGATCGGAAGCGCAGTTGTTACAACACCACTAGTTTTGTCATTTGAAACAGTAAAATTTTTACCGAGATTCATATCGGCAGTAGACGCTATGTTAGCCAAAGCTACAGAGACATTTTGAAGAGCAGGGGGGGCCATTCTTATACATTTATTATTTATTATAAATATTACAAAAAATATAACTTAATAACCATATTTACATGCGCTAAATACATATGTACAGCTGAAATAGTTAAAATTAACGCAATATGCCTAAAATATAACCGCCTTCTTTAAATTTTTGTTTTCGGCCGAATAAAAAATATTATGTATTCTAGCCGATGACATCGTATCTAGTTGCAAGCTATTAGTACCGTCTGGGGAATATAAGTTGTTATATACTAAATCAGACGAATTTATTGTAAGAAGCTTACCAGTGTTATTATGAATAGTAACAACAGGGTCCTTTTCCGTCATATAATTTTCTAAATGTATACTATTCTCAACATTAGTTGTATCGTTAATTATGTACATTTTTCCACTATCGGCATCAGTCATGTTAAACGGACGAATATTAGTAATAGGGTCAGGCTCCGGATCTATATTTGGAACTTGAACAGGACAAACCGGAACTGTAACTGTAACTGTAACACAACCTGGAACAGAACCTGGAATTGTCCCGGGAACAGGAACTGTAAATGTAATTGGGCTATGAATAACGCAAGACGCTTGAGATGAATCGTGATTTTGTGATTGATTTTGTGAGTGATTTTGTGATTGATTTTGTGATTGATTTTGTGATTGATTTTGTGAATGATTTTGTGAGTGATTTTGTGAATGATTTTGTGAGTGATTTTGTGAATGATTTTGTGATTGATTTTGTGATTGATTTTGTGAATGATTTTGTGAATGATTTTGTGATTGATTTTGTGAATGATTTTGTGATTGATTTTGTGAATGATTTTGTGATTGATTTTGTGAATGATTTTGTGATTGATTTTGTGAATGATTTTGTGAATGATTTTGTGATTGATTTTGTGATTGATTTTGTGAATGATTTTGTGATTGATTTGAAATTGATTTTGAAATTTGGTTTGGCGCTTGAATAAAAGCCATGGCCGCCACGGGATTAATTAACATTCGATATACAGTAAAACCTACAAATCCGGTTCCACCTGCGCCACCATTTCCTGGAGGATACCCCGATGTATGAGATGCGCCGCCACCGCCACCACCACTTCCATATACACCAAAGCCAGCAATTCCTGTGGGTATAGAATCAGAAAAACTATTTCCGCCAACCCCGCCTCCACCGCTTCCACCAAAGCCTATTGTTCCACTACCATTTCCAGCAGGAGTAAGAAATTGTCCTGCGGTCCCTCCAATAGCGCCATTACCGCCATTACCACCAGCACTTCCAGATGAATAAAAATATACGCCTCCGACCCCTGCTGTGCGATAAACGCATCCACCTCCTCCACCACCACCAGGTCCATTTGCGGTAGTAGAAACTCCGCCAGCTGTAGCGGCCGGGCTGAAACCTGTATTGTTATCTGTTGGTGAACCTACTCCTCCTGAATTACCTCCATTTCCTCCAGATCCACTTGTAATACTGCCAATTCCTAATCCACCAATCCCTCCCGGGTTAAACGTGGGAAAGGTGGGTGGTGGGTAAAGAGTGTTATTATACGATCCGCCGCCGCCTCCAAGACCAAATAGCGCAGTGCCAAAACCATCTGTAAACGATGAATTGTTCCCAATAGTTCCATTTGCTAAAGCCCCGCCCGCCCCTCCACTGCCTACAAAGTATGCAAATGCTGTTTGAAAGATTATACTTACCTGATTAGTAATAATTGTTATGCCGCCACCACCGCCGCCACTTCCACCAATTTTACCCTGCGCATTTTCTGTACCCATGACAGCACCACCACCACCGCCTCCACCGCCTCCAATAACAGTGACATTATTGTAGTATAATGCTCCAGACGGAACTGTATAAGTGTAATTCCCTGCTACGGTTTGTTGTACTACATCATTTATTGGGTTAACTGTAACCGTATTAGATTGCGAAGTTTGCCCGCACGGATTTAAACTATTGACATAATATGTATATGTGGTTCCTGCGACTAGTCCAGTTATTGTAGCGGTTAATGTTCCTGCTGGATAACTGGTTAATAATACGCCATTTTGATACAATCTCCAACCATTTACGCATTCATTCGCATCAGATGTCCATGCAAGAGTAACTTGTGTATTATCATTTGGAACTGCTGATGCGGAAAGTGTTATTGTTAAACCATCGATAAAGGCGGTTACTACATTTGATGGCAATGACTGAATATCATTGTTTATAGAAATTACATAAAATGAATAAGGCACATTATAATTTAAATTATTAATTGTTGTAGATGTAAGCGGATAAGGAACTGATTTTACAAATATAGAATTTTGGTAAATATTATAGCTTGAGATAGGTAAACACTTGTTGCTGACAACAACCCAATTTAAAACTACATCACAACAACCAACCTCAATCGTTAAAAAGGGGCCTGCGAGTGTAACGGCACTAACAAAGCCCTTGTATCCCTCTGGCCATTTATTCCCGCTATTCGTCATAGTATACCGCTGTCTAGGAAACCATGTTTGAACCTTTGTATCCCAACATAACGTCGCAGAACCAGGCACATCGGAAGCCGAAGCAGGATTACATATTACCGAAGAGGTTGCGCCTCTTTGGATTATTTCACCGGTACAAGGGTTCGCAAATGTTCCGCAGACTAGATTACCTCCATCTTGTACAGAAAAGCCAGCACAACCATTCGGGTTTGGAACGGCATATTGGAACGGACCGGAAATATTATTTGGCTGCCCAACAAGGTCATTTGGAAACGGGAGCGTAGTAGAATTTACTCGTAGCAAGCCAGTTGTATTCGGATTCGTATAGGTTTCACTCTGTGTAGCGAATACTTTGGTTCTATTTGGCCCAAAACCTTTTGCCAATTGCGAATATTTCTGTTTTTTTGTCAGTTGTGAGCTATTTCCCTTATACTGCAGAATATTTCCCTTTTGTAACAATTTGCCCTCATAATTTGCTTGCGCTAAAGTAACCGTTTGGTTTGTAAGTGGAATATAGACAGAGTTGTAAGCATTATTTGAAGCATCAGTAAAAGTACATTGGTTTTGGACTCTAGACCACACTCTCGCCGGACGAGGATTATACATATATAAATTTGACATCTATATATAGATTATTTATTTATTTACAGTAAATAATCTATTCCTTTCGACTAAAATCTACGAAATATAATCGGCTAACTTACATATTTCCGCCAGGACCAGCCGGATTATATGAATCACCCGCACCATAAAAGAACCATCTTAACGATAAATAGTCGAACATTTTATCATTCATTCCATTCGAACCAATCATCTTGGTATTTGGACCCGCGTTAGTTAGTTGTTGAATAGCCGCAGTTCCTAAAGCATAATTGTAATACCACAAATTAGAAATATATCCATCAAACCCACCGTTCATTGCTACATAAACATCTCCGTAGTTTTGTTTCGGTACTCCCACCATGTTAATGCTTCGCGCAATGGTTCCATTCACATATACATCGAGCGTCGTATTTTGGCACCTTATGATAACGTTAACCCATTTATTGAGAGGAATATCAGGGATCAATAATTCTTCGTTTATCACGTGAAAGGTATTCATCATCACGACAAGTGTATTCGTGTTTGGCGCAATATATAATCCGGGAGCGTTGTTTGGTTGGATTAGCCCGTTCTCCGCTAAATTACTATTTCCCTTGCTAAAAATATGTTTATATGTTCCCGCATTTCCGGATTTATTTATACTGTCAATAAATAACCACACAGACCACGTGAATTCAATGCCATTAGTCGCATCAACAGATCGATAAATAGTAACCGCGCCATTACTGCTTGGATCTTGCTCAAACACGATCATTTGCGACGCATCAACCATACCATCTATAAGATGTGGAGATTCGCTTGGCTTCAAAAAATAAGACATGACTGAAATACCAACTCTTAATAAGATAATAAAAGCAAAAATGATCAATAACAAGAATGCGAATTTAGCTATCAAACTATTAGACTCTAAAAATTCACTGGTCCCAAAAGTTCCACTATTTGTCGAAAATGAATTAAAAGTACCATTACTGCTCATTATATATATTAAATAAATAAGAAAATTAAATAGTTGCGAACAATTAAATTGTTATACTACTTTGCGTATTTCCATTTTCTACTAAAGATAGTTTAACTTGATAAGCACCAAACATATTTGTCCATGAAGAATATCCGCGAGAGTATATATTCCAAGCCTCCTGAGGATTTATAGAGTTGGGAATGTATTGTAATTTAGATGTCCATCCATCAAACCCGCCAGTAGGGGTAACAAAAATATTAGAATTATTATTAATATTTGCGACACCAGGTAACAAGCAGGTTCTGACAAGTTTTCCGTCAATATAAACATCTAATGTTCTTCCATACACACTCATAGTCAAATTCACCCACTTTTGAATAGGAACATTTGACACGGAACACGTATGAACAACAGTGGTTCCTCCGGGTGTAGTTGGTTGCTGGTCAATCCCCGGGAAACACCCTAAAGAAATGGAAATGTTATTCTCAACAGCACCCAAAACAACTGCCGGACACGGGTCTAATCCGCTTACACCATCGACAGATCCGCCTCCTTGTCCGCTCGCCGCACCCATTCTGCCAAATATCACCTTAGGCTCACCATAACGATAATTCCAGTTATTTACATAAAACCAGACTGAATACGCAAAATTACTGGCCGGGACATTACTTCCGTTTGTTGCTAAAGATGAAGCCGAAATTGTAGAAGAGGTTTTGCCATCCTGTATGCCTTGAAGTAGATACGGATCTGTTAAACTATATCTTAATAACATCAAAACAAGAACAATAACGACAATTGTAATCACGATAGTTAAGGGACTCATTGTATAATATAGACGTAGAAATTTTCTAATTAAATTAATGAATTAATTAGAAAATAAATTTTGGCTTGGTAAGCGAAATACTTAAACAACCGCCTTTATTGACGAGTTCACCTGATTTATATTTTGAGCCAAGATTGTTTTGTTTGAATCGTTAAGAACCGGTGGGGTTTTGTTTTTAACCATATTGTACAAATAATATATGTTTGACGCATTTAAAGCGCGTTTAAAATAAACAACATTACATATTCCACCGTTAATACCATTCTCCTCTCCAATTGTTAGATTATCAATTGTGTAATAAGGGACAACTCCTACACTCGATTTGACGAGTGCTCCATTTAAAAATATATCCAAAACGCCACCGCTGTAGTTAATGATTATATTATTCCATTTTTGTAGTAACACCTTGTCGTTTGTATAAATAATTCTGTTACCGTCTTCATCAAAATCGGTCAATTTATTATTGGTTATTTTAGATAGATCCTTCTGGTTCATAACTATTTTTAGCGTATTTGTTTCGCCCTTGTAAAGGACATTGGGCTTATTACCGAAGTTCAATAAGGATGTGTATTTACTATAAGATGGGTTTGTGTTCGGAGGGGACGCATCTAAAAACACCCAAAATGAAATCGCATACTGGTATTCAAAATTGTCGGTTTCGTTTAGATCTTGATATGTTCCTAATGAATATACTGAATTTGTATAAACAGGCTTATTTACAAGCTGCGTGCCGCCTTGCGTATTTATTATATTGAATACAGATGGCGTATAATAATACGCAACTAATAATACAGACACAGCTATTACCATTAATAATGACCCAATTGTATTTGCGTCCGCTTTACTTGATACAATATTACCAATATTATCGAATATGCCACTAAAAATACACGGAATATAAAAGATACTATTCATTATCATTGAAAAAAACGCGTTTTTATTTGCGTTGCCGGCTGGTAAACGAACGACGACCGTTTTATATATCAACCCAAGAACTAATATAACAACAAGTAAATTTAATATGAGACTTACTGTTCCGGATTTACCTGCGGAATTTTGGACATTATAAACCACCCACGCGATTATTAGTCCGGATATAACAATTCCGAATAAAACCAATAAGGATCGTTTGAATATGTTCAATTTACTATTTGTTATCGAATTGTCGCCAACGTCTGAAAATACGCTACCGCCCACTAAAATTGACCATAAAATACAAATTAATAGTAATATAATCATCGAGCCACCGGCCATTTCTTTATCGTTAAAAAATCCCCCGGGATACTTTGCAATTATAATGGTAATAGCTATAATAAATATAAGAAATCCTATGCTAGTAAACGATGAAAACTTGGTAAAGTTGTCCAGAAAATTACTTGATTTTGATCCAGACGGCGTAGAAACAACCTTGTCTGGCAGTGTTAATAAAACGATTAGATATAAAAAGGCAAAAACCGCGATTATAATGGTTAGCAGTAGTGAATACCCAAAATATTTTTGAATATATCCGCCTGGATCCGCATTGTAATAAATAATAAAAGTTGTGATCAGACAGAACATCAATATCATTGTTTTAATTCTTTCGTAATTTACGTTAAATGTTTTAACATAGTTACCTGAGGCTCCCTTGTAAAACATGAGCGCGGATCCAATGATAGTAATCGGAGCTATAATATGGGCATATTTGTTAATGGTTTCACCGGGTGTTATCATGAAAAATAATATTAAACCGATTGTATAAATAACGACGTAGGTAACATTACTAATTTGTTCAAATAAGCTCTTAATCTCTTTAAGGTTTGGCAATAGTGCTATGCATATTCCTACTACTAGTAGAATAAAGAATAAAACCGCAAATATATCGGCAGCTGCTTCTTCCGCTGATTTACTTGGTTTGCCTTTAAATGGATTTGGGACCTTGTTCACAAAACAAAATAAAAAAATAACCAACAAAATTATAAATGCTAGAAGAGCATATAATACTGATGGGGTTTTTAATTCTGGTAAAACATTTGTATTTGATGATGTGGCAGGTTCCATAATATATTATTATATTATTAAAAGACAATAATATAAAAATAATAATCTAAACAGGCTGATCCCGGGTTTGCGTTTTATTGGCGATAAACCTTCAGTATTTACATATTTTCATCCGCGGTTTTTCTGCCGTGACAGTTACGGCATAATGCGATTAAGTTTTGAACATCATTTCCGCCTCCATATTCTAAGCGGACTTTATGGTCAATTTCGAAGGTATGATCTAGTTGCGATTTACAGTTACCGCATTTCCAGTTTTGATTCGAAGCAACGTATTTCTTTTTTGTCTCACTTACAGAGCGTTTGGTGCCATTTTTACCCGAGCTGGTTATTCTTCTCTCCCCACAAAAACCGGGTGAGCTAATTCCATTGAACGATTCCATAAATCCTCCTTCATCGTCTGTCTCGTTTTTAGACGTAAAATCTATTATAGGGCTCAACATGTCCAATGAAGACTTGTCGATAGGCATAAGTTTAACCACATTATTCGCATATAATAACATATTTCTTCCTTGAGATGGGTTACGTTTAAGCATTAAATATATCCCTACACCAAGTAGAACATAAAAAATCATTCGGTAGTATTTTTTGAACGACAGTAGCATTTTTGTATATTTTCCATCTGAATATGCGTTATATACAAAAAATGCTGTCAATCCTAATACAAATATTTCTAATCTCATTATATATAATAAAATAATAATAAAATAATAATAAAATAATAATCGTAATATTATTAATAAATAATAAATAATAAATAAAAATCTATACAAATACTATATACGATGAATCTATTGTTTTTTGTAGGAATGTTGACATTTTTGTCATCTGTTTCATCGTTTAAAGGTCTGCGTGGCACCGATTACACAAGCGATGCGCTAAATGATCAGATAACCAGCTTACCCGGGCTTACTACTAAATTGGAATTCAATCAATTCAGCGGCTATTTAAACTTGCCTAACACTGAAAAACAAATACATTATTGGTTTGTGGAATCAGAGACGGCTCCCGCCGAGGACCCACTTGTTTTCTGGACCAATGGTGGGCCTGGCTGCAGTGGGCTAATCGGTTTTATGACAGAACAGGGACCGTTCCGCCCGGACAAGGATGGAAATGTGCAATTAAACTCATGGAGATGGAACGCAATCGCAAATATGGTATTCTTGGAGCAACCGGTGGGCGTCGGGTTTTCATACTCTGACAACAGCGCTGACTATAAAATCGGCGACTCGCAAGCAGCAGAAGACAACTTACAAACAATTTTAATGTTTTTAAAGCGATTTCCGCAGTTGGCCAAGTCCCCGCTGTTTATCACATCTGAATCGTACGGTGGACATTACATGCCCACGCTGGCTTCTCAAATTGTCGACTATAACAAGAAAAATGGTGGTGTTTTGAACTTTAAGGGTTTTGCTGTCGGAAACCCATATACTGATTATTATTCCGGTGTTGGCGCTGAAATGGAAACGTATTGGGGTAAACAACTACTTCCCAAACCATCGTGGGACAAATATGTAGCGAGTGGTTGTCTTGAAGTCAATAGTCAATTTAATAATACTGCGTGTAGTAGTTATATTATAGAGTTTATGAATAAAATCGGCAATCTAAACCCGTATGCGCTCGATTACCCTGTTTGTATTACTTCGCAACAAGCACGGACTACGGAGATGATCCGCGCGTCGATCGCAAAGAATACAAACGATCTTAGTGCGTTTTTTTCCGTATTTAAGGCAGCAGTAGCAGAAGAATATGTGCCGTGTGAAGATAATTATGCGGCGGATTATTTAAATAATAATGCCGTTAAGAGTGCTATTCACGTAAGGACGGATATTGTGTGGGCGGAATGTTCGAGAACAGTTAAATATGAATACGTAGATAAAATGTTACCCATGGAACATTATTATAAAGATTTGTTGAATTCTAGTAGTGATAAAAATCTGCGAATTCTTGTTTACTCCGGTGACGATGATAGTGTTTGCGGAACTGTTGGAACCCAGAAGTGGATTTGGGATTTGGGATTCAAAGTAAAAACAAACAAGTACTGGAATGTTTGGGAGGTGGATGGGCAAACCGCAGGATATATTACACAATTTAATACGCCATTTTCGGAGGCGGCTAGGCTAACCTTTATGACTGTTCATTTTGCGGGACATGAGGTGCCGACATACAAGCCCAAAGAGGCGTTTTATCTCTTTAAGGCTTTCTTGGCTAATGACTATTCCTTTCGCTAAGGCATTTTTTTAAACCCTTTCTCATTTCAAACGCCGAATTAAAAATTATTTAAAATAAAATTGAATTAATATAAATGCAAACCGCTTTAATCAATTAATACAATGTCTCTTGAAAATGTTATAAATGAAAAAACAATAAAAAATCGTCATTTTATATTGTCTAATTATCTTAAAAATAATAATGTTGGTGTTTTGAATGAAACTGATGCCTTATCATTCAAGCACATTTTTGAAAAATTTTATACGCCAGACGATCAATACACAAAATTTAATGCTTCACAAATTTTAAATGTATCCATAGTGAATGACAATTACGGGAACAAATGTTTTTGTATTTTTGTGAATGACACTTGGTTTCCAACATCTATAAAACGACTTTCTGGCGGCAATAGAAACGACAAAGCAAACTTAATAAGGGCATTGAGGAATTCAATAGAACCACAAATCAACGATTTTCGTAAAAATAATTTATTAAATCCCAATAGCATTTGTCCAGTTACAAATGGAATATTAGGATTACATGCTGAAGTAGACCATAAAATACCATTTCACATTTTAGCTGAAGAATGGATAAAAAATAATAAAAACATTTCTTATATTTATGTTTTAGATAAATTTGATTATATTTTACAAGAACCACATTTTACTTCTTGGTTTAATTTTCATTTAGAAAAATCAATATTAAGGTGGGTGTCAAAAGAAGGCAATAAGTTTGCGCATACATTATATTACGAAAACGGCGTTTGAAATGTTAAGAGGTGTAAAATAATTTATACATTTACTAAATTATTTTATCTTGTTTACTTCCCCCCTCTTCTCTTACATCTTGTATGACATCGCCTCCTGTCCATAAGCACCCTGCATTTTAACAGCACGCATTAGCTTACGTTGTCCGTGGGTCATACGGTAAATGCCAAACATCGCCAAAGCAATAAAGATATACGGCAATAACACTAAAAACCACGAAAGAGTCTTAAAGCCCTGGTCGCATAACCATCCTAAAACAAAGGTCCAAATAAAGGCGAAAACTAATTTCATGGCGACCATCATAATACCTAGACCACTAAATAACGCAATAACTGAAGCAATCACGGCAATAGCAAAATAAATTTTTGCAGGCATGCAAATTTTACTAAAATCCCTGTTCATTATATACTATTGTTATATTTTATTTTAAGGATAAAAAAAGGGGGTTTTTAAATCTCCTTGGGCGGCGATCCCTACTGATAACTGTAAGAGTTTTACCGTTAGATTTTTGTTTACTACCACGACGGTTTTTACGCGTCTTGACTCCGGAACCAAGATCAACTTCCTTTAACGCACTCTTAGAACCTGACGAGGTTGTTCGTTTTTTGCCAGCAAATGTAATGTTCAATGTATCACCTAAAGCCTTTAAATCTGAATATAGCATTGTCATATCTATTGGTTCGTGCCTTGGTTCATACAAATACTCATTAAATATAAATTGAAGGTATTGGAAAACCTGCATTTCATTTTGGGTTAATCTAGAGTAATTGTTGCTTAAGAGCTCAACTAGTGGGATATATATGCTAATAAATCCCCATATATCGACAATTTTAATAAAAACTGTATTAAGATACTCTCTAAGATCAAGTTTACCGTCTTCTTTAAAACGCGTAAAATGGACCAACACGTCAACAATGTAATCAACAATGCACGGCATAGTAAATTGGGATTCGACTACTTTCGGAAGATCCTTTTGGGATACAGATTCGATAGTATGACTATGTAAGGAAAACATAATTTCGTTTATAAATTTATAATGACCCGCGCCTCGTTCTTTCATCCATGAAATTACATAATCTACAACAAACGGTTTTAATTGAACTTCTTCTGTAGTACCTCCATCAGTAATATATTTGGTATATTTTTCAACAAAAGAATCAGAAAAAATAATTACTGAGAATGGCACGTTAAATTGTAGTGGTCTATTTCTCCACGTTTTGGGGAATGACGGGTGCCCAACAGGATTATATTCGGTGGATAATCCCCAGTCGATCAATCTAGTTTTCATTGATGCCATTTCACCCTTTACAAGAACATTCGAATCTTTAATATCACAGTGATATACGTGTTTTTCATTCATTGGAACAATTCCCTTTTTGAGTAATTTAACAAGATGTGTGTGTAATGCCAGAAAACGTCGGAAGTCGGGTGCTTCATTTATATAATCGTCGACTGGAATACCGCCATCTGGCATATTTAATGTCATTAATTTCTGTATGTTATCGTTAATGGTTTTCTTGGTTATATTTGTTTTTTTTAATGCGCTACATTTCGCGTCAAATGCGGTTAAATCTGTCTGTGCGAGTTTCGCAGGACTGCATAATGTGATATCCTTGAGTAGAAAATAGTCCTCGTAATTTTTTATCGAATCTAATTTAGTTTTGATGGACGTTATTTCTTCATATTCTTCTACGGCGTGCTCTGTAGTCATTAACTTGGATACGCCATCTTTTTCGCGCTTCTGTGTATCCTCGCATTTTAACGCAGGGCTAAATACACATCCAAACCCTCCCGATGCCAACACTTTTCCTCCTTTATTTATTCTCATTATATAAAGTCGATATAATAATTGTATTATTTGTCATATAAATAATAAATTGCGCCCGAAAGTCCGGTGATTATGCCGAAAAATATAATCTTCTCTCTAACCTTGTAATAGCTTTCCAGTTTATCGTTGGTGGATTTATATTCATCGTAATAACTTACAAAGAAATCGTTCAGAGAAATTTGCGGCTTTTCCAGTTTCTCATTAATCTTGTTGTGAATAAAATGCATCCACCGAACAAATGAGTCTCTGTTGTCTAAATAGGGCGCCACTGGGTATTTATCAATTAGTTTGCTAACTTCGCCTGAAATCTCTTCCACAGGAATAAATAGCGGCAAGTTCTGGATAAATTCATAATACTTCTTTTTAGTCACAGTATTTGGATGATGCGGATACGTCATTGCTAATGTATGTAAAAAAAACCAATAATGAGGTCCCCAAACCTTCGGGTCTAGATATACTGTCGGCATTAATATTTTCTACGATTAAAATATTAATTATTAAACTATCTTTTTTGTTGTAAAATTGTTGATACATACCGAAGGGTTGGTTCTTTTAGTGCACCAATTAAACATACGAGTAGATGAACCTCTTCCCTTAGTGCTACCTAAATTAATTGTTCCTGCTACTATAGGCTGATTCGCGCCTATATGTGAATAAAAACCTTTTTTAAATAGTTGTAATCCCGGCATTTATATATATTATCATAATAAAAAATAGGCATTTGAAATGTTAAAGGGTTTAAATATATCATTTGTATTATATTTAAGTATAAATGAATACAAATCCAAATATGAATACATGTAATAATTGCGGAAAACAAGGGCACTCATTTCACCAGTGCAAACTTCCCATAACCAGCTATGGTATGGTTGTATTTAGGTCGTCGTTGGACGGGACACAATTTCTTATGCTACGACGTAAGGACAGTTTCGGTTATATTGACTTTATTCGCGGCAAATATTCGCCATATAATATTTTTCAATTACAGAGCATCGTTGATGAAATGTCGTTGTTTGAAAAGGAGAGCATTTTAACAAAATCATTTGACGAGTTATGGACTACTATGTGGGGAGAATCAAACAGCGGGCAATATAAAAGCGAAGAACACGCGTCAATGAAAAAGTTGGATACAATCAGAGAGGGTGTAAATATACATAACGAAATAATCACCTTAAAAGATATTGTCGAGCGGAGCCATACTAAATGGTCTGAAACCGAATGGGAATTCCCCAAGGGACGTCGAAATTATAAGGAACGAGATCTTGATTGTTCGTTGAGGGAGTTTGAGGAGGAAACGGGAATATCCGCTTCAAAACTTACCATTATAGAGAATATATTGCCTTTTGAGGAAATATATATAGGAACAAACCATAAGTCATACAAACACAAGTATTTTTTGGCACATACGAGCACAGCAGAAGATTACCTTGAAGATTTTCAGAGGACAGAGGTAAGTAAGTTAGAATGGAAAACAATTGATGAGTGTTTAGAAGCAATAAGACCATATAATTTAGAGAAGAAACAATTAATCACAAATATTAATAAAGTGTTACAAGAATATAGATTATATTCATAATATATAGTAATATGACAGAAAATTCACAAAAAAAGATGCCCCTTGTAATAGATTCAACAGAAAGTTCTGCTTCCTTAGAAGTTGCGAGTCCAAGCGTAACAGCCGATTCACTGTCAAACGATTCGTCGTCTGAAGAGTCGTCTATTAGCAAATCAGATGAGATTGGTCATGACGACGAATTACTTGAGGCCGAATATAAAGACATGAATTGCGATGATGAACAATTTTACTCGAATAAATGCAACAAATTTTTATTAAAGAAGGAATTCCTAGAGAGAAACTATCTTTCTGATCACGACGACGAATACCCCGCATTATATCCAAATCTAAATGATACAAATTTTAACGTTAAGATAGCAGAAAAAAAGGAGTTTAACGATACGGCATATGAAGGACCGGACCTTAGTAAATCCATTAAGGAACAGGCGGATCTTTTAGCAAATGCTGATTTTGAATTACAGCCACATCAGGCATTCGTAAAAAATTTCATGTCATTCCAGACACCTTATAACAGCTTATTACTTTATCACGGCTTAGGATCTGGAAAAACGTGTAGTGCTATTGGTGTGTGTGAGGAGATGCGCGATTATATGAGACAAATGGGAATCAACAAGAGGATCATTATCGTAGCCTCTGAAAACGTTCAAGATAACTTTAAATTACAGTTATTCGACGAAAGGAAATTAAAACTCGTTGATGGGCTCTGGAATATTCGAGCGTGTACAGGAAATAAATTACTGAAGGAGATAAATCCGATGAACATGAAGGGAATGCCAAAGGAAAAGGTAGTTAGTCAAATAAAAAATCTAATTAACGCCTATTATATTTTCTTAGGGTATGTTCAATTTGCCAACTATATTATTAAAACAATGAGTTATGATAAGGAGGACGCTAGACCCACGAAGGAAAAAACCAATAAGCGAGGTCCTCAAATACTTAAGGTAGGTAAAACCGAGTTAAATGCCCGTGTTATGAAGCGTCTTCAGCAAGAATTCGATAACAGATTGGTTGTGATTGATGAAGTGCACAATATTCGCAAAACTGACGATAATGAAAATAAAAAGGTCGCGGTTAATCTTGAATTACTTGTAAAATCAGCAAAAAATATGAGATTCTTGCTGCTATCTGCTACTCCTATGTATAATAGCTATAAGGAAATCATATGGCTTCTTAATCTAATGAACACGAATGACAGACGAGGTCGAGTTGAGGTGAAGGATATTTTCGATAAAAATGGAGATTTTAAGAAAAATGGCGAGGAAATGCTCATACGAAAAGCAACCGGGTATGTTTCATTTGTTCGAGGTGAAAATCCATACACATTTCCGTATAGAGTTTATCCAAACGAGTTCGCAAAGGAGCATACATTTCCCGCAATCGGCTACCCATCTTATCAGTTGAACCTGAAAAAAATAAAGCACGAGGATAAGAAGCGTATTTTGAGTTTATATCTTGTAAAACTGAATGATTGTAAAAATTGCGGAGAATGTCAGTATTGCGCTTACAAATACATCATCTACAATTTAAGACACAAAAAGATTTCAATCACTACCAAGACTGGAGTTGTAAAAGAGATGCCTAGTTTTGAAAATATGGAGTCGTTTGGCTACACATTACTTCAAATACCTCTAGAATCCCTGATTATTTCTTATCCTATCCGCGGATTGAAGGCTATATTAGATGAAATCCCCGTCGAAAAGGTATCCGAAGAGTTATCGCCCAGTTTTTCTGAGTCCACTGTCATGGAAACTGAAGATGAAGATCAAGATGACGCCGCACATAAAACGCAATTCAAAAAACCGTTAATTATTGAATATACTGATGACGAAGACAGCGACAACGTATCTGACAAAAGAGATGTTGTTAGCGAGAAAACACTAGTTGATAGTGAGAAAACATTGGTTGATAGTGATTTGGAATCCGACAAAATTGGCGGTAATAAGGGCATTGATTCAAATCAACTTACAGGACGATTGGGCTTGGAGAGAATGATGAATTTCACAGACAACAAATCACCCAATGTGAAAGGAGAGTTTGAATACAAAAAGGCTACCCTTGATAATTACGGCAAAATATTCTCTCGCGACGTAATTGGAAAGTATAGCGCCAAAATCAAATGTATTTTGGACAATATTTACAACGCCGAGACGGACAAGGTATCAGAAGGAATCATATTAATTTATTCTCAATACATCGACAGTGGGTTAATTCCTATGGCGCTGGCTTTAGAAGAAATTGGCTTTACAAGATACGGGCAACAAGGAGCAAAACCATTATTCAAGAATAAACCGACTGAAGTTGTTGACGTTAGAACTATGAAGGAACCTGAAAATAAAAAACAATTCATGCCTGCTCGATATGCCATGATCACCGGCGACCCCAGATTATCGCCAAATAATGTCTTTGAAGTCAACGGATTAACCAGCGAAGATAATAAAGATGGTCATAAAGTGAAGGTCGTTTTAGTATCCAAGGCAGGATCAGAGGGGATCGATTTGAAATTCATTCGTCAGGTGCATATTTTAGAACCGTGGTACAACACAAACCGACCCGAACAAGTTATAGGGCGCGCCGTGCGTAATTTCTCTCATAAAGATTTACCATTTGAAAAAAGAAACGTGGAAATTTTCATGTATGGCACGATTATAGGAGAAAACCGCGAGGAAACGGCCGACTTGTATGTATACCGTGTGGCCGAATATAAGGCAATTCAAATTGGAAAGGTAACACGTGTTCTAAAGGAGTCCGCCGTTGATTGTATTATTAATCACGACCAAACAAACTTTACGCAAGAATCAATGAGCAAGTATCTTAAGGAGCCCATTACGCAAGAATTGTCAACCGGAACCATTTTAAAGGAGTTTAAGATTGGAGATGCCCCCTTTTCGCCCGCGTGTGATTACATGGCACAATGTAATTATGATTGCCGGCCGGATAAAGATATAAAAGAAGATGAATTGAACCAAGACACATACACTGAACCGTTTATTGTTATGAACTCGGAGAAAATTCTACAACGTATACGAATGCTTATGAAGGAAAGTTTTTTTTACAAAAAGGATGTGTTGCTGAGAGAAATTCGAGTTCAAAAAGAATACCCGTATATTCAGATTTATTCCGCGCTGTCACAATTGATCGACGATGAGAATGAATTTATTACAGACAAATACGGTAGAAACGGACATTTAGTAAATATAGGCGAGTATTATTTGTTTCAACCAATCGAGTTGAGGGATAAAAACGCATCCATATTCGATAGATCGGTCCCCATTGATTATAAACACGATATGATCAAATTTGAGGTCAATAAAAACATCGCGAAACCAGTCGCAGAGAAAAATATAACTAAGATGGCTGAAGCTGGTCCACGCGTGAATCATTCTGAAGGTAAAAAGGTCATCGACGATATGACTACGAATTATAACGCTGCGATTGATTTTTCGAAAAAGGGTAAGAAGGTTCCTCGTGGTGATGACAATTGGTATAAACATAGCGGAATTGTAATGAGAAAAATGGCCGCAGAATATCCTGATACGAAAAAGGATGACCTATTAAGGGCATTCTTGGTGGCGCATATAGTAGAGAGTCTATTATTTGATGATAAACTTGCGCTGATGAATTACTTGTACTCATTAGATAACATACAGAAAGAATCGCTCGAATGGTATGCGAAGGAATTTTTTGAGACAAATAGTATCGAGGCTGATAATTTTCGAGTGTTTATCATGTATAAATTACAAAAACGAATGATAATGATCTTGAATGAAGCGAATATTTGGGTAGAAGCTGAACCGGAAGATCAGAGAGAAGTTGCCGCATCTAAAACCACCAAGGAATTTTTAGCTTTTAAACCGGACGAATACAATAAAATTGTAGGCTTTATTGGCTATGGAAAGAATAACAGCTATTTAGTGTTTAAAACAAAGAATATGGATTCTAAGCGAGATACGGGCGCTAGATGCGACGAAGCCGGTAAGGTGAAAACGCTTCAAAAGTTGAACGAAATTGTTGGAACCCAAATGTACACAAATGAGAATACCAAGGCACAGAAAGACGAAGACGGAAATGTCATCAGCGAAGCAATAGGTCATGTTGAATTATGTGTTCTACAAGAATTTATTTTGCGATACTTTAATACTATTAGGAAGGATGATAAGAAATGGATGCTAACTCCTGAAATGGCCATATGGCATAAATTGTATTTGATTCACGCGTAAAATTATATTTCTAATTAAATAAAATTGAAAGAAATATAATTAAAAGAATTTATGTATATACTATATAATGGAGGCAGCAATTAAACCAACGCAACAAAAGAAAAAAAGGGATAACCGGATACAAACAGTTTATTCTAGATGTTTACTCACTAGAAAGGTTGTATTGCCAATTACCACAATTGGTAAAAATTTGAAGGAAAATATTGAAGAAAATATAAAATTTACACTTGAAGGTAAGTGTGGGGTGGAGGGTTTTATTAAACCAAACTCGTCACAAATTATTACGCATTCTAGCGGACTTATTGAACGCGGAAATACCGTCATGTTCGAAGTAGTATTTGAGTGCGACGTTTGCTTTCCTGTTGAGGGTATGATTATACCGTGTCTTGCTAAGAATATTACAAAAGCCGGCATTCGTTGTGAAAGCGCGAATGATATGCCCTCGCCAGTTGTCGTATTTATTGCTAAAGACCACCATTATAATTCTGCGATGTTTAATGAGGTGAAGGACGGCGACAAGATTAATGTAAAGGTTATCGGGCAGCGATTCGAATTAAATGATAAATATATTTCCATCATCGGAGAGCTCGTTAAGGAAAAGGAACCCGCATATCAAAAACAAGCCGCAAAACCAAGAATCGTTATAGAAGATTAATAATTATTCGTTAACTATATTCGTTACCTTTATGCCAGTTGATTCATAATATCCATTCTCTCCATTTATTTTACAAATTTCAATTTTACAATTTAGATTCTTAGAAAACTTGTGAACTTTTTCTATGTTGTCTAAAATTATATATTTTTTTACCCCACCTTCATCCCTTATTATACAGAGATATACTACCTTTTCAAACTCCTCCGCTGATTTTCCTGGGTTTAGTTGCTGTTGTACATTATAATTGCCCATATTTTGTTCAAGTCCGTCTTCCATAATATTTATTATTATTAATATTAAATATTGATATTTACTTAAAATTACGAACATCTATTTTATAGGAATGATCACAAATAACGATATTTTATACACAAAATTTTATAATGTACCACAAAATTTGAGTACTTATAATTTCACAAAAATATCAAATGACACTGTAGATTTAATTGAGGAATTTATTTTTATCGTTGACATGCCGAATATGGGGGGTGGCGTAACCTTTTTCATGGATACAATAATGTCTTATTACAAGAAGAATGTCACGTTTATAATTGCTAGAAGTTACGATAAAATGCTGCGTTTGTTCATTAACAATGAATATCAATTGGAAAATGCGTATAATCTAGACGAGAGCCTCTTATTTATTGAAAAGTATCAACACAAAATAAACAAAATCCTCTTTAATCATATTATTTCACACGATATTCGGTTTATTAAACAATTGCTACAGATTAACAAACACACGACATATATCACACACGATTATTATAACATATGTAATACCCCTCAAGCGTATTTTAATGATATTGCGCCGAAACATAAAATGAACAAGCACTATTTAGACCTGAATTTATTTGACGCAGTAATAACGCAGAATGACGCGAATTTACCTATTTTTACTCAATATTATAAAAAACCGTTTGATGTTATCGAGCTGCCGGATTTTAAAAAAAGCAATAAGCTTGTGAAAACGGCCAACTCTCAAATTGTCATCGGAATAATTGGCGCCATTTCAATTGAAAAGGGACGAGATCTACTCGAAAATATCGTAAATTTTTATAAAGATACAAATGTTACCTTTATTGTGTTTGGTTATGTTGAAATTAAAAACTTTTCAAATGTGTATCGATATAATAATATTACAGAGCTGAATATGCTATTAATTACTCATAAACCAAATGTGCTGTTAGAGTTATCTATATGGCCCGAAACATACTCGTATACTCTATCACTTGCTATGCTAACACAGTTGCCAATTCTTTACAGCAAAAAAAAATTCAAGTCAGTAGTAGAAAATAGATTATCTAATTATAAGAATAAATATGGGTTTAATAACTACAAGGAACTTGACATGTTGATTAAACAGCATAAGCAGGATTTTCTATATACCATCGAAGAAAACGTCTATTTTGACGCGAAATGGAATAACTATTTTGCTGTAAATGCGCAGGCCTTGTCTGGCACATCGCAGCAGCATTTTAAAAATATTGATGGGAAAAATATTGTTCTTATCACATCAAAGATAATTGTTTCGACAAATGCGTTTTCGTATGTCAAAAAAAGAAGTTTCTATAGCAGGCAAGAGAGAATGGCGCAAACAATTCGCACTATACATAGTATTCGGAAATACATACCCGACTCGCATATTGTGTTGGTTGATAATTCCCCCTTTTATAACTTTGAGAAGGCTGTTTTATCACACATAGTAGATACTTTTATAAATATAACTGACGATAGAACCCTAAATTATTATACGGATGTCTTCGAATACAAGGCATTTGGCGAAATTAGCCAACAATTACAGTTTTTAAACATGTTTTTAAACGAAGATTACTCGCAAATTAAAAACTTTTTTAAAATAACTGGTAGATATGAAATAAATGACACATTTGAATACAGTCAGTATGATAACAATTTGAACATTTTTAAAAAACACCTAGCCATAGAGGATCGAGAGTACTATTTTACGTGCTTTTATAAACTAGCGAAAGATGCTTTAAAAGACGTGCACCATGTATTTACAACCTTTGTTCAAAATAAAGAAAAATATATGAACAATTATAGTGACTTGGAGGTTATCTTTCCAAACGCGATTATTGATAAAATTAATGTTGTTTATAATTTGGGAATTGTTGAGAATATTGGAGTCTGGAAAAAAATAACAAATATTTAATTATTGACTACTATTATTTAAAACATATATTATAATGTAAATAATGGATAAGGATTCTTTAATAAAAAGATTAAAAAATACATCATGTTTTAGAACATGGGTAAAAATGCCTGGAGATTATTATTATGGCAATATTGATAAAAATATATGTTTTTTGTGGTCGCCCAGGGCAGGTTGTTCAATAACTTTAAAATGTTTTTTAGATATGATTGGATTATTAGATGAGGCTGAAAATTATAGTAACTGGATTCATGATTTTAAGATGGATATAATTATAAAAAATGTTCCTGAAATCAATATTAACCAATTATATAAAAATAACGTTAATATTATTAAAACTATAGTTAACCCGTATTCTAGAGCTGTTTCAATATGGTTAGCTCAAAAAAGTCACAATTTATCCTTTAGAGATTATTTAAAACAATTAATCAGTAATAAAATAGATTATTTTACTGTGAACGATAAATACCATTTAAAAAAACAATATATCGATTTGGAAGAAAAAATTATAACAAAATATATAAAACTTGACAATTTTGAAAAATATGATATATTATTAAAAGACGGCACACCTTATACTATTGACGTAACCAAATATACTTCACAACATCACGCAAAACGGCGCAGCGACATTACTTATTTTGTTGGCGATATCAAGTTAAACGATATACAGGGCGCCGTTCCTGCGTCATATAAATATTTTTATGATGATGAAATAAAAGAATTGGTTTATACCTACTATAAAACGGATATTGAAAAATATAATTATACGTTCGATGAAATGGTATAAATATATGTATAAGGTGTATAGCAATGAAAACAGCTGTTTATGTAAATGTTAAAAACGAAAAAAGAATTGTCGAGTTTATTAAGTATTATACACAGATCGGAATAGATTATTTTATTATATTAGATGACGATTCTACAGAAAATGTGAAGGCTGTTTTAATAAAAAATAATATAAATTCCGGAGTTTATGATGTGATTTATACAAACGGAAGAAAATTTCTACATGGCATTTATAACAGTAAAGAACTGTGGGATAAAGAATTGATACCATTATTAAATAAAAATAATATTGATTATGTCCTTTATGTAGATGCGGATGAATTTTTACATACAGGCGTCTTTAAAGATGTGAGTAAGTTAATTAACTATTACGAACCCTTCGATTCATTAAAGATAAATGTGCTTCATTTTGGATCAAATAATGTAATAGAAAATAATACCGACAGCGTTATTATGCCGTTTAATAAATCCGCAATCAAAATTAGTGATTGGGTAAAATGTTTAACAAGGGTGTCTGCTATATGTACAGATAAAAATGCTGGGTTTACATCAAATCCGCACGTGTTGAATGTTTACAATGGAATATCAAAGAACATATTGAATACTATAGTGGACTCAACCATTCGGCTTACAGAAAAGATACAATTGCCTTATGATAAGGTTCCAATTTACATAGCTCATTATATGTGCCAAGATATTACAACGTATATTGAAAGAAAAATATGCTCTAAAATATTTTTACAAGTTTCGCAAAATTATAAATTGACGGATGATGTTATCAAATTGATAAATGAGAATAAAACATTAATAGTCGCATTTTTTTTGAAGAGAGAAAATACAGCAGATGACGTAAATAACATACATTTAAAAACTACACTCCCCAAAGATATCATCATTTTTTTCAAAAAACATTTTAGTTGGATTGATAATAATGATATAACCAATAACGACATTATAAATTGTTATAAACCTTTGCTCATCTAATTTATTGAATGGATGATTACCGCTACGTTTTCGTGATAATAACCAGACATGCCTATAGGAGTTCCATTCATTCCTATCCACTCGTAATTAACCTTATTTTCTGTAATAAATTCATAAAATGCTTTTAGCTCGCCAGTTGGGCCATCAAATCCCGGATAATTAACCAATTCGTCAAAAACTATAATACAATCTACATCCATGTAATCTTTCAAAATATTCAAAACACATTTTGTAGAACTGTACAGGTCAGCGTCCATATGAATAAACGAAACCTTTTTATTATGTGTTTTTACAAAGTTGGGCAATGTCTGATCAAACCAACCCTTTATTAGTTCAATATTATTATTGACTTGTGGTGGAATACCATTTCTATTAAATGCACCCTTGCCAAATCCATCTCTCCATTTTTCAGGCAAACCTTCAAAACTATCAAATCCATAAACTGTATCATTTGTAAATTTAGAAATATAATTTATAGTCCTTCCGTTCGCAACGCCAAATTCTAACCACAAGGTGTTAGGTTTATGTTTTAATTTAATTTCTTCAAATACATATTTGAGTGGATATGTATTCACATTGGGAATATTTTGAATGATATTCAACATTACACCTTAATATACAATGAGTCAATATTATATTTACAAAAGTTATTACTCATCTTGTGCGATGCCGATAATTATTTCAAAAATGTCATTATCGCATTTTCAATTTTTTCGTTATACTGAATATCCTTGTTAAAATCATCCATATATAATATTAAATAATTAAACATATTTATAGCATAACTGGTTCCAAACATAAGTTGCCAGCTATTATTTGTTGGAGATATATCAAGAACCTGCGCGCGTTTATTCATGAAAATAACATTTGTTAAATTCGCACCTTCAATTGTAACAAAATGAGAGCACTTCATAAACAACCTTACTTGCTTCTCAAAAGACATGGAATTAAAATTGTAAATAATTTCATCAAAATACCCATCTAGTTTATTATCATATCCTATCATTCTTCTTCTTGCGGCATCATTTCTAAAATATAAAACCTTGTAATTTTCATTAAATGTCACATCCGGATATTCCTTTTTAATAATGGTTTGTATCAGCTCCAAAATATAAAACATGTTCGAGTTTTTACTAATATTAAAGGGTAATCCACTTCTATAACCGGTCAAATCGCAATATTCGTAATCAATATTTAAATGTTTGATACATAACAACGTAAATTGTAATTCCCATTCTTTGAGCTTTTTACATAATATCCATTTTATCTTTTTATTTTTAATATAGGCGTCTAATGCATAAAACAGGTTTTCATGGAAAAAATGACCAATATTATACCCAGGTATTGTTGGTATTTTAAAACATTCCATTTATTTACTATATAAGTTTTTTATTTTATAAAATATAACCTGTTTAAATATATACAAAGGTAAATATCTAAATGAAGTATGCCATATTTGCCACGGCTAGAAACGAAAAATTCATAATAGAATGGGTTAATTATTATATTAGGTTAGGATTCAACTATTTTATAGTTTATGACGATTTATCAGATAAACCTATTCAAGAAGTGTTTGAAGAAAATAATATAGACAAGGTAATTTACAAAATTTATAGAAATAACTCTCACGCAAATTTATATGATAATTTACACCAAACATTTACACAACATATATCTAATTCAAATATGCTATGGAAAAATACAATTATTCCTGAATTACTACAAAATAATATTGATTTTGTCTTTCAAATAGATATTGATGAATTTTTATTCCTGAATAATTTTAAAAATATTGACGACCTAGTTCAAAACTATATGCCACTTGATGTTTTAAAAATTAATTGGCTATTATTTGGTTCAAATAATATATTTAATAATACAAGTGACAGTATTATAAACACCTTTAACAAATCGGAGACTAAGTTATGCAAAGCTACTGGCGGCTTAAAGTCGCTTACTAGAGTATCAAAAATACACATAGAGGAAACTCAATATGGTCCGCATTGTCTGCCCATTTTAAAGAATAGTATCGTCAAAGATATATTTAATAATATAATCCCTTGTTACGACAAAATAACTGAGGCTACACCATTCTTGTCTAAAAATGACAGTTATTCAAATAACATTTATATAGCACATTATGCCTGTCAGGATTTAAAAACATTTGTGAAAAGAAAATTTACGAATAAAAATAACATCCAATGGATGCTAAGTAATTTTATAAAATTTAAAACCAGAAAAGAAGCCTATGATTGTGTCGATTTTATAAATAGCAATTTTGACGATTTTTCAGAGTATTTTTATTTAAAAAAGAATAGACTTACAAACGAAAAAACAAATAAATTCGAAGAAAAATTAACGATTCCGATTAACTATATTAATAATATGATAGGATTTTTCAGATTTTTTGATAGAAATCAAGAGGAAAATAATGACATTATTTGTTTTCGCGCGTCATTTGTATAAATACATAATAAACATTTAAAAGCATCACCCCATGTTTAATAAAATGGAAGCAACTCTTTCTACAACAACTGGTAATAATTTTTCTGTCAGTGAACTTAACTACATACGTGAAACTATTGAAAATATGAACAAGTTTAATCAGATTGAGGTCCTCAGGATACTCAACAGACACAACGATGTCACCTTAAATGAGAATAAATATGGCGTTCATATTAATCTTACGGACCTTGACAAAAATATTATTAACGAATTGGGATTGTATATCAAGTATGTAAATGCGCAAGAAATCGCTCTTAACTCCATCGAGCAACAAAAGGAGGACTACAGAAATACATACTTTTCGAAAGATATTAAAGATAACAGCAAAATAACTAGTAAGTAAGTAGACCATGGGATCATATAATGATGTATTTAACGAATTACAAGATTATATTTTAGACGAAGAAAGAATAAATAAATCGCTCAAATTGAAGTTGTTGCCCGTTAAACAAGAACCCGTGAAAATAGCGCCGCGCCCTGCGCAAAAACCCGCATTGTTTATTCCTTCACAGCAAGACAGCTTGTTTTGGTGTTTCTATATTATGAAAAACGGCGACGCTGATTATGAAATGTTTAATAATAAAAACGCATTGGTGGCGAAGCAACAAAAAATCGAATTGGTTTCAACTATCCGCAACAACAAGGACATTGTTAAAACATATAAATTTGACACAATCACAAATATCGAAAATAATTTGGCAAATGACCAAACCTTAAATGTAAAGGCGTTTTTAACTTTGTGCGCGATTGAAAATATAAATGTTGTTTACGTCAATAATAAAACGTATTACGAGTCCTTGATGAATGATACCAATGTAATTTATATTGTCCACGAATTATCCGCACAGTCAAAGTATCATAAAAAATATGGGTATGAATTAGCCAAAGAAGGAACCCTTAATAATATTAGAAGTTCACTGTATAAACTGAACGTCATCGATAAGCCTATAAAGGGAATGTCCTCATATAAGGTCGGTGATCTAGTTGACATCTGCAGCAAATTAGAAATTGAAATCGTGAACAAAGAAACCGGTAAAAATAAAACCAAAAACGACTTGTACGAGTCGATTATCCAATATTTTTAGATTTTAAAAAAAATGAATAACAATTTAAAAATATGTCTTAATATAATATAACAATGAGTTCTATAGGTAAACTATCCATTTCGAATTTAGAAGGGGGGCCAGCGGCAGAAGAAATGGCTTCATCACGACCGCGTTCTCCAAGTGATCCCCCACCAGGTGTCGCGCAAAAGCCTAAATCGTCTCCTCGTTCGCCACTAAATCAGGCACCGGATGATTTACAGCCGAAAGACGCACCGCGCGAAATATTTGAAGAGGAATTCGAAGAAATTAAGGAGCCGGTTAAAACTGCGGCTACTCCTCAGGATAGACTTGATAAATTAATTAGACAATATTATAGTTTGAACCCTTATAGCTATGATTCACGCGTAAATCACGAATTAGAAGTCAAATTTGGAACCAAGGGTATAAAATCCTTATTACGTAATGACTATGATAATGTTATCAAGAAATTAAAGTCGTCCGGGTTTGAGGTTGTCAATGGCAATAGTAATGGTGATTATTATTTGCGAGTAAACTGCGAGTTTCTTGACAGCACAACGGGTCGGTTTAAATTATCAGATATTAGAACTGAAATCAAGGGCCTACACGCCATCCAAGAATATTGTAAATCGAACGATATTAAAAGCTTATATGCGTCAAACCCGGTAGCTGTAAGTTTTATTCATAAAAAAATGGGCGTTATTAATAAAGAAAGAGTATACCCCGTAGACTTTGATGATTTTAACTTTCGAGTTGCTTATCAAACAGAGGAGAAAATTAAACAGGGTTTACAAACATTTATGATGGAAAATTGGCGAAAATCGAAGAAGGAATTTCGTATGCTCAATCGCGTTTCATTTGAACATCCCGACTATCCCTTCATGGTGGACGTTAGTATAGCAAAGTTCGGTAATCGAGGACCTGACAGATTCGGTCGTGAAAATCGTGGACAAATGCTTCGTGTATACACACTAGACGAGTCCAATATCTTCAATAACCCAGAGGTATATGAAATCGAAATAGAAATTGATAATAGGAAAATTGGCCCATCCACCGTATTCAATACGCCCAAGCTTATTGTCGATGCCTTGAGAAAGGTCGTTAAGTATGTATTGAGTGGTCTCCAAGGAACAAATTATCCGGTTTCATATCCCGAACAAAAAAACATTAGCACATCGTATATGAAAATGATATGGAAAGACGAATACGATGCCACAAAATTCGTTTCCAGTAAAAACTTTATTGGTCCAAACTCGATCACTCTTCAGCTTAAAAATATTGCGCCACTCGACGATAACTCGACCGAACCCAATATTCGCAAGAGCTTTGTTGTGACGGAGAAGGCGGACGGCGAACGTCATTTGATGTTTATTTCAAACGAAGGCAAGGTGTATCTTATTAATACCAATATGGACGTTATCTTTACCGGCGCAAAAACACAAAACAAGGAATGTTTCAACGCAATATTAGATGGAGAATTGATTGCTCACGATAAAAACGGCAAATTTATAAACTTATATGCCGCATTTGATATATACTACGTTAAGAATCAAGACGTGAGAGCCTATTCATTCATGTTACCAGAGAAGGAGACGGACATTTACAAATCACGCTATCAATTATTGAAGTATGTTGAACACAATCTAAAACTTGTATCTATATTAAATACAAGCGTAACAGATAAGCCGACAAAATCAACCGCAAAGGAAACGGTTAGTCAATACAAAGAACGCGAAATACTATCGCCCATTGGATTTTCAGTGAAGGAATTCTTCCCTAACGGCCCCAATCAATCCATATTTGATGGCTGTAACACAATCTTACAGAAAGAGCGACAGAATCGCTTCGAATATACGACCGATGGCTTGATCTTTACTCACGCGTTTTGTGGTGTGGGATCCAACGAAATTGGAAAGGCGGGTCCTAAACTGAAAGTCACGTGGGAACAGTCCTTCAAATGGAAGCCTCCTCAGTATAATACAATTGACTTCTTAATCACAACCGTAAAAGCATCAAACGGCGACGACGCGATTAAATCAAACTTTGAAGAGGGAATAAATACATCAAGTTCTGTTCAATATAGCGATTATAAAATGATCGAATTACGCTGCGGGTTTAAGGAGTCTAAGGATGGCTTTATTAATCCGTGCCAAGACGTAATTGATGATAAATTACCCGAGTTCGGTCCACGATTTGAAGACCGCGCGGACAATGACTACGTGCCAATGCGGTTTTACCCAACCGAACCATACGACCCCAATGCCGGCTTATGTAATATAATGCTTCGAATGGATGGCGCAGGAGGTAAAAAGATGTTTTCCGAAGAGAATGAAGTATTTGAAGATAATACAATTGTCGAATTCAGATACGACTTGAATAAGGAAGAGGGTTGGAGATGGATTCCGCTACGAGTTCGTCACGATAAGACCGGAAAATTGCGACGAGGCGAGAAGGAATACGGTAACGCATATAAGGTATGTAATGAAAACTGGAAATCTATACACCCGTCAGGTAGAATCGACGAAGATATGTTGTCTACAGGCCTGAATATTCCCAGCGTAACTGTAAGCGAAGATGTTTATTACAACACGTCTGCCGGAAAATATAGAACGGAAGCTATGAAAAATTTCCATAACTTGTATGTCAAGAGGAAGCTTATAATTGGTGCTTCAAAACAAGGCGATAATCTACTCGATTTTGCGTGCGGTAAGGCCGGCGATCTTCCGAAGTGGATCGGTGCGAAATTGGCATTCGTATTTGGAATCGATATTTCGAAGGATAATTTGGAAAACCGTCTTGATGGTGCGTGTGCGAGATTCTTAAAGTCGCGCAAAATGAACAAAAACATCCCATATGCGCTATTTGTGAATGGTAACAGTGCGTATAATATCAAGGACGGGAGTGCGATGTTGAATGATAAGGCAAAACAAATAACCGCGGCCGTATTTGGTAGAGGCCCGAAAGAGGCAGATAAAATCGGCAAGGGTGTTGCTAGACAATACGGCAAGGGCGCCGACGGATTTAATGTAACCTCTTGTCAGTTTGCGATTCACTACTTCTTTGAAACACCGGATACATTAAAGGGGTTTATGAAAAACATCGCCGAATGTACGAAACAAAATGGCTACTTTGTTGGAACGTGTTATGACGGCAAATTGGTATTTAAGGAGCTCAAGAAAACAAAAACAGGCGAAAGTGTAAAACTCATCGACGGTGGTAAAAAAATATGGGAAATTACAAAAGGATATGGGTCGGACTCATTCGAAGATAACTCCAGCTCTATTGGATACAGAATTGACGTATATCAGGAATCTATTAATCAAATAATTTCCGAATATCTAGTTAACTTCGATTACTTGAATCGCGTTATGAGCGCATATGGTTTTGAATTAGTCAATCACGCGGAAGCCGGCGAATTAGGTCTCACCGCTTCCTCCGGATTATTCAGCGATTTATTCCTACAAATGTCAGATGAAATTGAGAAGAATAAGTTCAAGGCAAAGGACTACGAAAAAGCTCCCTTTATGACGACATACGAAAAGAAAATTTCATTCTTGAATAGGTATTTTGTTTATAAGAAGGTTCGCACTGTAAATCTTGAAACGGTTCAGCTTGAATTAGGCGAATATGAAGAGAACGTCGTCCTTGAGAACGCAGCTGAAACGGCACACGCGCAAGAAGTCGCTGTAAAAGAAGACAAGAAAATCGCGCCCAAGGTCCGTAAATTGAGTAAAAAAATGCTACTTGTTGCCTCCTCCGAGGCGGTGGAAGATATGCCCGCTCCCCCAAAAAAGGCAGATACAAAGGTAAAGAAAACCGCACCCGCCAAATCAACTAAAAAGGCGCCTGTCTCTAAGAAATTGCTAATTCTTGAAAGTGACGACGAAGATAATTAAATGTAAAATAGCCTTTTAGAATGTAAAAGGTTTAAATAAATTCTATAATATATAAATAGTAAACCAAATGAGTTATTTTATAATACCTAAAATTAATAATATAATTACCATAAATCCTACAATAGAGGAGGACCCGGGCAAAGACCCTACAATACATCTATCACATAGCCTGTTTAATTATTATAATATTCTACACAGAAAGATTATTAGCACGTGTGTAAGCGATCGCGAATTGGATATGACATGTCTAGATTTATCATATAATAGTTATGATAATATGATTCGATCTGTGAACCCATATGAATATATTTTTTCTAAAGTCCCGGGGTCCAGGTTTTCTGTAAGTAAGCTCAAGCCACAATCCGCTCTATTCTATGATTTTCTTGAAGTATCAATGTCTTTAAGTGTCTGGGATACATATAAATCTACTTCAATTAAGACGCTTCATATAACACCCAACAATAGTGATACGGTGGAATGTTTCGAAATGCTTCGCGAAAATTACAGCGATCAAATTTCAATTTATGATGAAATTAACGAAGAAACTATCGCAGCCATTGGCGACGAAAAATTCGACTTTATGTTTCTCGAAACAAAAACAAAGAGCATAAATGCTTATAATATTTCGTTTATTGAGAACCTAATGACCATTTTGCGAAACCAACAAGCGGACGGGAGCTGTATAATTAAAATAAGCCATATTTTTTATAAGCCCATTTCTGACATTTTGTTCATATTATCGTCATTATATGATAGAGTATATGTTTTAAAACCAAATTCTAGTAATGTGACCACATTTGAAAAATATGTTGTGTGTAAAAATTTTCAAATAAACGAAACCAAGAGCAAAATATTAAAAATCAACTACATTCGGCTCGCAATGACCTTGAAAAAACACCCGCACAAAAAAATCACATCCATATTAGATAGCGAGGCTCCTTATTATTTTACAATGAAATTAAATGATATAAATATGATAATCGGGCAACAACAGCTGGAATCTTTAACGGTAATACTCAATTTGTTAAAGAACAAGAACAAGGAAGAAAAGGGCGACATTATGAAAAAAAATAATATTCAGAAGGCCGTTTCTTGGTGTGAAAAATATAAAATCCCGTGTAATAAATTTACCGAGAAAACGAATATGTTTTTGCCTATCAATAAAGAAGTCGAGTTTAATTGAATAATTACTAATGTTGATTGAAATTTGTATAATAAAATTTTATAAATTATATAGCTTTATAAAATTTTTATTTATTATTGTTTGTCGTTTACGTGCGTCCAAATTGACCGGAACCAAACGTTGTATTATACGTATTGGGTGATTGCGAAAAGTGATTCGAACTAAATACAGTTCCTGGGAAATAACGATACGGAGATGGCTGCGAAGCCGGGACTTGAAATTGCGGTAATTGCTTGTAATAGCAGCGTTTTTTGTTTTGGAACGGACCCGATTGTCTGAAATTTAATGGCAATGGTGTATTACACGTCGGCGCCTTGTTCTTCTGTAAATTAATTAAATTCGGATTGTTTCCGGCATAAATTTCATTGGCGCTCACCAATTGCGGGCCAGTATTGTTGTAATTTTGAATAGAAGCCGCATTTGTAGAAATGGTGTCAACGTTCAATTTGAGATTTCTTGTAGAACTATCCACCGCGCCCTGTTTGGCAAATTGGTAGTTGTTCGGTTTATATACCACCAATTGGCAGCCAGTTTGATTGGAGGGACCAGCAAGAGGCATACCCCAATGAGGATTACGAATAAAATCCGTAAATACGGTAATGGCCGGCACCTTTTGATTTTCAGGTAATCCATTTAACCAGTTTCGGAACCCTTGAATCGAATTTATGCCTAATAGATTGAATGCGACCACTTGCGCCTGTTGTAAAATATTGGCTTGAACCATGATGGCGAGCATTTGGCTTATCAATGCGTTTTCGGTAGCATCGAATATTTGGGCGTTCGGTTGACAGTTCGCTAAATATGTATTCGTCAACGATGCCGGTCCTCCTGGCTTGGGTCCTTTATTTCCATCTACAGAAATGTAGTAGGGGTTTGCGTCATAAACAGCCGCGTCTAGGTTCGTTCTATATGAGAGGAAATTAAATGCCTTTTGGTCATACGTCTTGCATCTATTCTGTAGGTATTGTTTTGTCGTGGTATAGTAATTCTTCTTAAGATTTGTGCTAGCATAAATGGCACGGCGCTTGGCTTTAATCTCGTCGTTACAGCACCACCCGTATTTTTGGTAATTGGTCGTGTTTTCTTCAGGATTTTCCTGTAAAAATGTTTTGTTTGGGTAATAACTGGCTACAATTCCCACACCTTCACATGTTTTACAATCGCTATCCAATTGAGACACACCATTCGCTTCATTCAGCGGATTCTGTCTCACTATAAAGGCGCCAGGTTTGTCCATCATATCATTCAATAAACCCGAACCTCCAAATCCGCCACCGAGAGAGGTCCCCTTACTCGACTTCACAAATCGGTTCATGTTATAATTAATAAGGCCGCTCTCATCTATATTTACTGGTATTTGTCCATTATGCGGGTCGACACCTTGTAAATTTGGAATTCCTGTTACTTCATTTGGAGGAATCACACGGCCTTTTCTATAATGTTTCATCGGGCGTGCTAACCCGAAACCAGTCTGAAACACGTTTCCTGGATCATTGTTTGTTAAAGGTCTTATATGCCCCGGGGCGGTTCCTACCGGATTGCTATTTACACCGGTTCCCTTCCACGAAATATATTGTTTATTTAAATATGTGCTCTTATGATTATAACCTGAAGACGGCATAGACTTCATTCCTAATGGGTAAACGGCTGTTGACATTTATATTATTATGAGAGAAAATAAAAAGTAATCTTCTTATAATATAATAATATGCTAACATTGGTAAATACTTTGATTGTATTTTTTATTCTATTAATTTTATATCAAATAGTTTTAGCAAATCGTATTAGAGAAGGTATCGAAAATAATCAAGAATATAAAGATTATGATATGAATAATCCGGCAAATGCTCTTATTTTGGCACAACAAAACGCAGGAAACATTTCCTTCTTAAAACAAAGACTCGATACTTTCCTCGGATTAGATAAGGAGGTCCAAGATATAAGCGGTAATGTTGTATCCTTACAAAATCAAGTTTACGCCTTAGTCAATGCGCAAAAGGATTACGCAAACCAAATGACCGGCGGGACAGCACCAAACGTTACTGGTATGACTGATAGCGAATCGAAATAATACCGGACCTTTAGTAACATTTGTCATTTGACTATTTAAAAAAAATTATGAAAATAAATATATTTGTATAATTTAAGTATAATGTCTAATATATTTCAAGAAGTATTGTCTGATGCCAAGGGCGTTGAACAAAGATTGCTTGGACCGACCTATCCATATTATCAGAATATTCGATCGCCGAGTCAAATCGGAATGAGTGATAGAGGAACAATGTCGCAAATGGCGACAAATATTGGCGGATTAATTCAGTATGTTGAGCTCTTGGTAACTGGTAACAGTCAGGCATCCGCCACGGGTGGACCTTTAGGCAACAAGTTTTTCCTGCAGACCGGCGCAAAATGTGCCGCAATTGATAAATGCAAAGACCCCAATAATTCGTCCACTTGCGATCAAACCGATAGATATATTTATGTTAATAATGTTCCGCAGGGTAACATTCCATTTATATCGAGCGGAATGGGTGTCAACTTTTCGGAATTCAAGGGCTTAATTCCGGGCGCAATGGGCAACCTAAATGTATTAAACCCCTTTGCGATTATGCGCGCCTTTGTGTCCGGTGCCACCCCTCCTTGTCAAGAAATAACGATGCAAACAATCGATGTTAATAACAACTCCTCCTCTGAAACACATTACGTGACTGTAGCGGATATCCAGAGTATGGACCCGTGCTCGTTTCCCAACGGCAGAAATCCGGTAAATGGGGCTAGTTGTAGAGAAACCTTCCAGAATCCGGTTGCAAAAGATGCAGCACCAGTCTTACCCGAGGATCCATTAGATCAATTATATTTTGCCAGTTTAGCTGGAGTCGGTATCTATATATTTTACCGATTTATGGAAAAATCGCGTTAAAATAAATCAAACCATTATATGTTGTATAACATAATCTATAATGTTACTAATATGCTACGATTAGAGCGGTTGAAAATATTCACAATTCTCTCTAGGAGTGAATTAATAATTTAGAAATCTATTTTTTATTATGTAAACATATACGACTAATATGTTTATTTATTTATTACATTTAGTGTGCTACGATTTGTGGTTTTATTTGGTACATATTTGTTCGCATAATATCAATCTATATAAGTATCACAAATCTCATCATTTAACAATGTACAACGATTTAACTTATAATGTTGCCTTTAACGGGCATATTATAGAATATCCCATACAAACTGTCGGGATATTTATACCAAATATCGTTATAAAATTTAATTTTCAGGCTGCACTGTGTATTTACATATTTGTTACAATTAGAACATACTTATATCACGACCATAGATGTACGTGGTTGCTCGGCAATCATCATTTATTACATCATAAACACCCCAAATATAATTTTGGTGAATATTGGATTGATAGCATTTTTGGTACTTTATACATTCCTCATAAATTGGAAAATATATAATAAATAAAATTTGATACTTAAAGAATTGAAAATATCAAGTTTTACCCTGGGAAAGTTTTTTCAGAAAATGAAAATGGACAAATAAATGTCCAAAAATCGAAAAAGCCGAAACGGTGTTGGCGAAATACAAGTTTTTACTGCATAATTGAATTTTATGGTCTGGTCACAGAAAAAATAATTTTCAATTTGTGACGATAAAATTTTTTATTTTATTAAAAAAAGTACTTAAATTTATTTTCTATTCATTATTATATGAAACAAAATGAAACAAATTTAGGAGAAAATGGAGAATTTGGAGAAAAAGGAGAAAAAAAATATTATTGTGAATGTTGTGACTATATATGCTCTGTTAAATTTTCATACGACAGACACGCACTGACAGCTAAACATCTAAAACAGTCGCAAATTGCCCAAAATGAAACAAATGAAACAAAACTTGAAACAAAAAAGGAGAAAAAGATTACTGATAATATTTGTGAGTGTGGGCAAAATTTTTACAGCAGAACCACTTTGTGGAGACACAAAAAAAAATGCGACATAATTGAACCAAACGACGAACCTGAAGTTAAAAATAGTAATACTAATGCTGCGGCCGAAAAGGATGATTTGATTAATTATCTCATAAAAGAAAATCAAGAATTTAAAAACTTAATTCTTGAAATTGTAAAGAAGGATTCTTATAATCAGTGTACAACCAATAATATTACAAACACAAATTCCCATAACAAAGCATTTAACCTCAACTTCTTCTTGAATGAAACGTGTAAGGATGCCATGAATATTACAGAATTTGTCGAATCGATTAAGCTACAATTATCGGATCTAGAAAAGGTTGGAGAACTCGGTTACGTAGAAGGAATTTCCAATATTATAGTTAAAAACCTGAAAGACCTTGATGTGACTCAAAGACCGGTTCATTGTACCGACAAGAAGAGAGAAACAATGTACATTAAAGATGAAGATAAATGGGAAAAAGATGATGAGCAAAAGAAGATGCATAAAATGGTAAGAAAAGTCGCCGATAAAAACGCAAGAATGCTGCCCAAGTTCAAAGAAGCGCATCCCGATTGTCTCAAAAGTACTTCTCGCTACTCTGACCAATATAGTAAAATTATCATGGAGGCAATGGGCGGAAGGGGTGACAACGATTTTGAAAAGGAAGAGAAAATAATCAAACGCGTTTCCAAGGAAGTAATTGTTGATAAAGATCCACAATAATTTACTTGTTTTAGAGGGTAAATCCATTATTATATTATTGTAGTAATGGATATTGTATATTAAAGTTTAATATTTGCGTGACTTGCGGTGTTTGCACGACTTTGTGTGCTTATGACTGCGACGCTTTCTAGTTTTGCCACCAACCCACATAGTTTTCACAGACGCAATACCCGAAATTGGTGATGCGTTGAAAGCTAAGCCAGTTGTAGGCGTATTAGGAGAGAATCCACCTCTCATCTTTTTCTGTGTTCGTCGTCTCTTTCCTCCATAACCGGGAGCAGCAGGAGTCATTGTCGCAGGCGGAGGTGTATAGGTAGAAGGAGCCGTTGAAGTATAGGTAGAACCGGATGATGATCCGGTAACCTTATTTTTCGCACTTTCATAAGCACCACTTACAGCGCTAGTTAAAGATCCCCACATTTCACCAATATCTCCTCCACGCATTTTTCTATTTCGTCTGGGCATTTATAATATAATATAAGAAATTATATTGTAAAGTGTAAAAATTAATGAACGATTATCCCTTAATGACGTAATTTTGGTACAAATAAAGAGCCCCTAAAGCGCCGAGGATTTCAACGATTATGTATGGAATCAAGTCCGCTTTGGGTAATTTGCCGGCACTATAGAGAGCAAGTGCTACAGCAGGGTTGAACGCGCCTCCTGAAATCGCACCACCGAGTAAAACACCAATCGCCAATGCGGCGCCAATCGCAGCCCAATTTCCAGTAGCTAATATAACAAACATGAGGAACATTGTTCCTAAAAATTCAATGAGATATTTCGACGACATCTTATATATATTGGTTACAAAAAAACAGCACCGACGTATTTAATTCCGCGTGTAACACAAGTAAATCATATTGAATTATATTAAATATTGCTTAATATAATTATAATACACTATTTAGAATCCAGTCCAAGGGTTCACATTGGGGGTACCGAGAACTTTGCGAAGGAAGTTGATGTACTGAGCTCCTTGGCCGTGGTTCTTCATGTAGCTGTAAATACGTCCTTGTGATCCAATAGTGTTGCGGGGGGCGCTGATGAGGAGAGCAGCACCTGTGCGACCGTAACTGCCTAGGCCATAAGCAGGCGTTAACGAGGGGAAACCAGTTCTAACATAGTACGGCATTATTATAATAATACAAAATATTATTTTTTTATACTTAATAATTTTGACGCACAATAGAACCCCACGCGCATACTTGGCCGTTGGATAAACTAGTATTTTGGATGGCACCCTTCTTTTTTGGCGCTACACACCCGCCGGAGCGCGCACGACGTATAACACTTCTGGTTCCGCTTGGATAATAACTTTTAGTTCCGGTGGGAGCCGCGTTTGGTAGATTCACTTTATACGCAGTTTGTCCTACAGCATTTGATTTAAGAGTATTCAAATACAATGAACTTGGAACGGGGGGAATATAATTGGTATGTGATGATACGGGCACTTGTCTTTGAGAGGATTGTATAACATATCCTAAAGGTGTTGAAGCTTTTCCTAAAGCGATTTGTCGTTGTAGGGCCTGAGTGCTGACAGATGTTCTTAAATATTGATGTCTTGCGTTGGTATTCATCTGAGCATCTACTGGTGTCTGCCCGGGATAAAATTGCGGTGGTGTTGGTCTAATTCCTGCCAATATACCATAACTATGGTAAGGGATTTGGCAGGGTGTTTGATTTGTGCTTAATGGCCCAGTAATAGGGGCGTTGACATAATTATTATAGGACATGGATCCTAAGTTTCTCGATACGGCATATGGGGTAGTCATTTTATATACATATATGGACATTTAAAAAAGTATCTGAAAAAGCATTTGAAAAAACCTACTTTAAAAAAAGTGAAACCCAAATTGTATTTTATTCAAATGAAATATTATATCTATCCTTTTCATCTAATTTTGTTCTTTTTCCTAAAAATTTAAAATATTTATTTGCTAAAGCATATTGTTTTGGTTTTTTAAGTTGTAATACTTTCAAACGAACTTTCATAATCATTGCTACGTGCCAGATACGGCTATGTGTATATTTTTTGCTTTTGTACAATTTTTCTAAGTTATTAATCGTATTTTCAACATCTTCTGTTGTTGTATACTTTATATGTATTGTATCTGTCGGGTCTTTATCAATATATACATCAAATGATTTTTCTGGATTTGTTGGATTAAATAAAAATCGTTGTTTTTTCGTTTTATTCTTAGGTTTTTTGTTTTTTGGGTTTTTGTTATTTTTTCTTGTATTATGTTTCATAAAATACAATAATATTTTATTATATTTAGCATCTAGATAACAATAAAATTGATATATTATTGTTACGTAATATATCAAACAAACAATCGGTAACAAATGACAACGTGTTTGGAGACGAATGTATGCCCGAATATAATGTATAATGTAATATGTAATTTCTCAATTGGAATCAATGAATATGCGTGTAATCGTAAAACTACATGTATGCGTTCTGATGGAAAATATGACTGCTGTGCGACGAATATAGTAAGCTGTATAGTAGATGCGGCATCATTACGAGTGCCCACAATTCAACCAAGTATAGCCATAAGTGAAACAAATTGCGATCGAATATGTACTACTGAAAGTAAAATAGATAAATGTTATTGGTACGAAAGTTTAAGAACAGATAATTTATGTGTTGAGAATAATAATGAGTATTGTTGTTCTGAGAACAGAGTTGATTGTTGTAGGACTAATAAAACCGATGCTTACATTGTATTTGGTTGTATCGCGGGTATAATGATAATATTCGCTTATTACTGGTATTTTATAAAGAATTCACGTCATAAAATAACACCCGAAAAAGAACTAGAACCGCTAGATAAATATAAAACGATTAATAAGTTATAATATCTTTGCTTTGCTAAAACCCCTTTTTATCTCTTTACAAAGTTAGGAGTTCCACAAAATAAACAGTTTTGGCTTGGGATACCGGGAGCAACTAGCACATTATTATTGCGTTTACATTTACAACACTTGAAAATGCCGGGGAGCTGGCAAATAGAATGACTATTGAAGTCGGTTTTTTGATATTGAATCTGCTTCCGTTTGTCATTGTTGTCCATGATATTTTATATGATTATTATTACATAAAATATTATACATATAGTTAGCTTTTAGATACACCATTTGGCTACGTTATAAATTTTTTTGGCTCAACCTTTCTCAAAGGTTGATTTTTGGCTACACCTTTCCCAAAGGTGTAAAAGGTTGATTTAGTATCGTCGAATAGCACGTTGCGCGGATTGGCTCGCGTTAGACTGATCGCCTCCAAAGGATAAATCGTTATAGTTTTTGTTGATCGCGCGTTGCTTCAAGTAGGTAACATAATCGGAGCTATCATACACGTATTTAACGTTACACGCGGCGGCAGGAATATCTTTGTTCAATTGAAGTGTGCTATATGCTGCGGATGGCGTGCATGAAACTGAAACTGAACCAAAACGGGTTCTTAATCCCTTAAGTCCGGGTCTACTCTGGAAAGTCTGGCAGCTTCCTCCGCAAGAATAATTCTCACGACTCAAGAGATCACCCGCATTGTTCACCGCGCGAAACGGGGTGGTAATACTCTGCTTTATATTATTGCGTCTTAATTGACTAGGATAGGTAGTATTCCACGAGTTCTTTAGAGTTTGGCGAATGTTTTCATACTCGGGGTATCTCTTATCTGTAAGCTGAGTGGTTTGAGGCATCCATCCCTGAATGGCTCCTCCCGCATTACCTGGTCTTCTTGCGAAAAAAGAGAAGGCGACATTGCTTCCATTGATTGGGCTTGTATATCCGACAGACATTTATATAATACAAGAGTAAAAAAGTTTTATGTAATGTGGCTTTTATCTAAACATATTATTTTACCACGTTATTATATAAATGTTTGATTTTTTAGTTTTGGCAAGTGCGATTTTATTGATCTCGATTGACTTTGTTTATCTAAATATTATACGTGATTATTTTACACAACAAATACGTAATGTACAGGGGTCACAAATGAAGGTGAATTATTTAGGAGCGGCATTATGTTACATATTTTTAATCACCGGTATTAATTACTTCATTATTAAGCCGCGAAAAGGTCCGAGTGATGCGTTTTTATTGGGCTTGGTTATTTATGGTGTTTACGAGACGACAAACTATGCGTTGTTCACGAATTGGTCGATATGGACGGTAATCCTTGATACATTATGGGGCGCCACTTTATTTGCCTCTACGACATATATAGTGAATTTATTGCGCGTCTTACACCTTTAGAAAAGGTGTAGCCAAAAATTTATAACGTAGTAAAGAAGGGTCTGCTAAGTTTTATACCCGATTACAAATATGAATAGAATTATTTGTTTCATAAATAAAGTGTTTTAGATTTAATTATTTATGAAATTTTTATTACGGATCCCAACCCCTCCTTAAATCCCAAAAGTCGCGAACACTGGCATGTCAGCTGCTATTTGTCTTGCTACACCGGCTAAATAAGTATCAGGTACGAGATCGTAGGCGGCGGCAGATTGTAGGTATAGTAATCTAGCTCTCTCCCGTAATTGTTGAGCAGCGGTCGGATTGTTATTATACTTTTTCTGTCCATCATACATTAATTGTTCAGCAGCCTTTGTGAAGATCTCACCAGCTAATCTGTAGCTCGCGCGGGATATGATTGTTTCGGTGGCTGCTTCGTAGTATTCGGCGGCTGCGTTGTAGTTTGTGGCGGCTGCTTCGTATATGGCACCGGCTTCTGCGTTTTTCTCGCCTGCTGGTTGGGCGCCGCCTTGTGATGCTTTGATGTCGCCAATGGCTGCATCGGCGTCGCCAATGGCTTTCGAACTGTGACCAGCTAAATCGTTCCTGCCTGCGCGTGCGTATTTTGTAACAGCTATTACGTATTGTTCAACAGCTAATGTGTACTTGTCGACAGCTACTGTATAGTTAGTACCAGCGTTAATTGCTTCTGTCTTCAAGGCATCACCAAGTGCTTTCGCTGCGTCACCCGCTAATTTGGAGGCAGCAGCTAATTCAACTACCTCATTGGCTGATGTGGTTGCCGCGGTAGCTGATGTGGTTGCCGCGGTAGCTAAAGCGGTCTCACCAGCGCGTGTGAATTTTTGAGCAGCTAATGTGTAGAGATCGGTAGCTATATTGTATTTTTCGATAGCAAATGGGTAGTTATAGTCATCCCTGGCACTGTTTGCTGTTGTCATGTTGGCATCACCATGTGCTTTCGCGTCGTCACCAGCTACTCTGTTGGCAGCCCTGGTAGAAAATTCGGTTACCGCGAAAGCTAATGTGGTTGCTTCGTCTTTTAGATCTATCCTGTCCGCGCTTTCGTATTTTTGAGCAGCTAATGTGTATTTTTCGGCAGCTAATGTGTATTTTTCAGAAGCTGAAACGTAGTCATAATTGGTTTGAGCGGCATCTCCTTCTGCCTTGGCGGCATCACCAAGTGCTTTCGCTTCGTCACCAGCTAGTTTGTTAGGATTAGGTTCTAGTCAAGGTGCGGCTGCCGCGACGGCAGCGTTATACTTCAACAAAACTGCGTCGGCAGCGTCATCAGCCCCTTCTCTTTTCGCGGTCTTACCTGCGCTGTTGTACAACTCCTTAGCCTCAAGGTAAATTGCCTTAGCCTCATTGTATTTTGTGGCAGCTGTAGTGTAGTCTTGTGCGGTGTTAGCGGTATTTCCATCTTCTTCTACGCTATCAGCAACTAACATCTTTTTATCCCCCGCACCTTCGTACGCCGTATTGGCTAACTCAGTCTCTTCTGCTGCTGTATATGAGTCACCTGCTGCTATATATGCGTTAGCTGCTGCTATCTTGTCGTTGGTAGTGACGGTGGGAGCGCTAGTGGCGACACCGTTCCAGTAAATGGCTATGGCTTTGAAGGCCTTTTTGAATGGCTCAGTATTGCCAGTTTCTCCTTGAGGTCCAGTAGCTCCTGTAGCGCCAGTAGCGCCTGTTTCTCCTGTAGCGCCAGTAGCGCCTGTTTCTCCTGTAGCACCCGCACCAGTAGCACCTGTAGCACCAGTAGCGCCGGTTTCTCCTGTAGCACCCGCACCAGTAGCACCTGTAGCACCACCCGCACCTGTAGCACCAGTAGCACCTGTAGCACCAGTAGCGCCGGTTTCTCCTGTAGCACCACCCGCGCCTGTAGCTCCTGTAGCACCAGTAGCACCTACAGCGCCAGTAGCACCTACAGCACCAGTAGCACCTACAGCGCCAGTAGCACCTACAGCACCAGTAGCACCTACAGCGCCAGTAGCACCTACAGCGCCAGTAGCACCTACAGCGCCAGTAGCACCTACAGCGCCAGTAGCACCTACAGCGCCAGTAGCACCTACAGCGCCAGTAGCACCTACAGCGCCAGTAGCACCCGTTGGTCCAGACATTGATGCGGCTTGCACAAACGCACATGTCGCGAGTCGCGTACTATTTGTTCCGGGGTCAGCGGTGGGAGCACTCGGAGTACCACTGAATGTAGGAGATGAAAGAGGAGCTTTCGCGGCAAGAGCATCTTTAATACTAGCCGGTTGGGTATTTGCGTCAATGTAATATTGAGTTGCGGTGGTAGCAGTAGCCGCATTACCACTAAAGCTTGTCCCATTTCCAATAGCGTCTGCTAATTCCTTTAACGTATCTAGTGTTGCTTCAAGGTCTCCGCCCTTGATGTCGTTGATTGCCGTAGTCACTGCCTTAGTAACAAATGCGGTAGTTGCGAGCGCCTGACCGTTCGAGCCAGCGAGAGGTGTAACTCCCTGAATGACTTTACCGAAAGTAACCGGGCTGTTGAAAGTAACATCCCCTGTGAAGGTAATATCCCTTGTGAAGGGATCGTTGTTTGTCGCCATTATAATATTACTAAACATAAAAAAAAACAAAAAAAAAATGATTATGCGTTAAATATTCACAATAAATTATTTATACAACAACAATTCCACGATATTTGCTTAATATTTTTCTTAGTGGTCCGTCATCAGTCGTGGGGCAATATTCATTGTATTCAATTCCTGGAACAATAATTTACACGCATATGGAATTTCTACATAGGAGAAGTCTGTCCTGTTATCACATGTGCGACAATGATGAATATGCATTTTTTCGTTATAGGATGCGATGAGCCCACACTTTTTACAAATATGCACCGAATATTTATCTGACGCATCATACAATCTCCCTCTCGTAAATCTAGCCGCCCCGTGCGATACCATACAATCCCTCTCCATCTCTCCAAATCTCAACCCACCATCGCGGCTTCTACCTTCTGCGGGTTGGCGCGTAAGATTAACCATCGGTCCAATCGAGCGACTATGAGCCTTGTCATTAACCATGTGCTTAAGTCGTTGATAAAACACCGGTCCCATAAACACGCTACACTCGTGCTGCTCGCCCGTGAGGCCGTTATACAACAATTCATTTCCGTTTGCCTCATATCCAAGCTTAATAAGCTCACTACAAATGTCCTTTACATCAAACTCGCCAAACGCGGTTCCGTCACCAAACAGACCAAGTTCGATCAACACTTTACCGAGAACAGTCTCCTTTAACTGTCCAATTGTCATACGAGATGGAATTGCGTGTGGGTTAATAATAATATCGGGTCTGATACCGGCGCTTGTAAACGGCATATCACACTCGGGTATAATATTTCCGACCGTACCTTTTTGCCCGTGTCTCGAGCTGAATTTGTCGCCAATAACAGGCTTTCGGGTCGCGCGAATTCTTACCTTTGCGAACGTATAGCCCTCGCCATTTCGGTCAATATAATTCTTATCGATATACGTCTCCTCGACCGTCTTATAGATCTTACTCTGGTCGTCATACTTGATAACCTTGGTGTGATCGTTGCGATTTTCCTTGATGGGAGTTACTTTCGCAATAATAATGTCGCGGTTTTCTACCAACGTATTTTCGGGAATAACCCCCTTGGAATTGACCTTGTTATAATTACCCATCTTCATTCCTTTTGTTTTTGTAGGATCTGGCTTACAGCGGATTTCTTCGTCGCCGTTGATTTTTTGCTTATCTTCGTCTTTTTCGGTATGATAAACTGTAACCAGCGCCATTCCGCGGTCAATAGATCCCTTATTGATTAGCAACGAATCCTCTTGATTGTAGCCGGTGTGAGTCATAATGGCCACGATCACTTGGGTTCCGGTTGGGATTTTATTTAATTGGATTAAATTCATAATTCGCGTATCTACGAGTGGGCGCATAGGATAGTTGAGAACATAGGCGGTCTTGTCCATTCTATTTTCATAATTTGTGGTGTAAACGCCCATTGCCTGCTTACCTTGAGCACATTGATACGTGTTTCTCGGGGATTGATTGTGTTCAGGGAATGGGATACACGACGCCAAGACTCCAAAGATAGTGCTGGGATGAATTTCGCAATGCGTATATCGAGTGAGATTATCCGTCTTGGCAATAAGATTCGCCGGTTTCGTCGCGATTAACCCCCACGACTGTTCTTCGGGGTCGACATATTCGATAACCGCACTACTGAGCCGGGAACTGGTGAGCAAATCATCCCATACTAGCTCGGTCTTATTTAACTTGTCGATGATATCATTATTTATCATTAGGGTCTTATCCTTCACTCGCAGAAGCGGGCGTGTAAGTCTTCCACTGTCGTTACAAACACGTATTTCGCGCATCTTGTAATCAAACACGATGGACGTGTAAATATTGATAATACCCTTGTGCTTTTTATCCTTCAACATCAAGTATAATTCTTGAGGCGAATCCGTAATACCGACCCACGCGCCATTGACGAACACCTTGACCTTTTCATACATATCTACACTCGTTAGCTTATCGCTGTCGATGTGAATAATATTTGGCATTATGTATTCATACAGGGATAGTGAGTTGGAATGGATGGTAATATGTGTCATATAACTCAGATTCTTTACAATACCTACAGACTGACCCTCAGGAGTTTCGGCGGGGCATAGAAATCCCCAGCAGGTGTTGTGTAGCTTACGCGGAGGAATAAGTTTGCCACTTTTATCAGCAGGCGTAGAAATTCGTCGCGCGTGACTTAAGCTAGAAACGTAGTTCAATCTGTTCAGGACCTGCGCAACACCTACCTTGTTGGAGTTGGTGTGCTTAATGCCGAAATCACCTGTAGAAAGTGCACGCTTCAATCCGTTTTCAATGGTCGTGGACTTGATAATTTTATAAATATTTGTCGGGTTAATAATATTTTCATAATCGTCGGTCGATTTCCAAGAGCCGGTGTTGATTTCTCGAATAATCTGCTTTTCCATATCCTTTACCAATTTATTAAAGTAGTTTCGGTATAGATTATTGAGTAGAGATCCGGTTAAATCAACGCGCTTATTCAGGTAAGAATCGCGGTCATCTTGTTTAAGGATACCGAATGATGCGAGTAGCAGTTTATTAGTCATGTATCCGAGGAAATAGATTTTCTGCTCCATATTATGGCAGTGTGGGAACAGGTCGTTATTTAATATTTCTAGGGCAAACTCGCGTTTCTTAATGGCCCCTGTTTCCTTGTCCATATTAATTGGAGTGTACATTGCGAAACTGGTGATATACTTGACACACTCTTCTTGAGTCAGATACGCATTTGCTTCAATAACCGACGCCTGAAGAGCTTCTAGCATTGGTTTATTTTTGTCGTCGGCAATGTTCAACAAAATTTTCTCGCAGATATCCTTGTCAGAAATGTTGCCGAGTGCTCTGAAGACAATGAATAACGGAATTGGCTGCTTTACGCGCGGCAATTCAACGCAAATCGCATTGCCAAATCCGTTATTCTTTGACGAAATCATCATATTAATTTGCTTGGGAGAAATACACTTAAAGTCGGGGACGGACTTGATTTCCGCCTTCCACGTATACTTGGTGTCATTCTTGTTAATATTGAAGCAATATACGCGATTTTCTGCGGCGCGCTCCTGTCCCAACACTGTTTTTTCAGATCCGTTGATGATAAAATAGCCACCGGCGTCGTACTTACATTCGCCCGTCTGAGTATTTTCAAAATGTTTATATTGGTTTAATACGCAAATACTCGACTTTAACATAATGGGTAGTTTGCCGATGTGAATTTTGGGAATCGTTTTATAGAATGTTTGGGCATTTTCTAGATTTGGTCCGGTGCGAACAATATACTTTATGTTAAGGTCAACAGTTGTGGCCGACGCATATGTAAAATTCCGCAGGCGTGCTTCTTGGGGGAACATTAATTTAATAGCCCCATTATTTTCGTGAATTTGTGGACGGTAGATGTGGAAATTTTCGAATGTGATGAACATTTCGAGTGAATGTTTTTTTGATACGGGGTCGTAGTCCTGTTCAGACGCAATATGAACAGGATTGAACATTTCGATTGTTTTTGTAATTTGAAACCCAACAAAATTATTATACGATTCTAGTTGGTGTCGCACAAATCTTTCTAGGTTTTGGCCCTTGAAATATGATTCAATAATCGTCCAAGGGGTTTCGATATATTGATCATTTTCGATGTCAAACAAATTTTCATTATTAGTACTCATTGTGGATACTTCGTTCTCTTTATTATGTGACATCATTTTTCCGGCTATTTTATATCTCAATTTATTTTTAAATTGTTTTAGTGATATATACATATATGATGCGGACTTTGTTAATCGTGTTTTAGTTTATCGTGTTATATATTATTTTATTGTGCTTCAGTTTATAGTGTTTTGTCTAAGAATTTAATGTTGAATGACGTAAATGATATAAAATGAAATATTTATATTGTATAATATACTCAAAAATGGTAAATAGAATGCGCAAAAATCAAATAATGGATCCAAAGAGGGTGGTTACATATAATAAATTTTTGAGCACGCTTGATCAGATACCGGTTGTTATTCCGGATTTATCAGGAAATGTCACGCCTCCTTCTACAACCGATGATGACATTAAGCAGCAAATAGATAAACTGATTAGTCGAATTCAAGAAAATTTCAGCACAAACAATTATACAGCACCCACATTTACTGGTCAGAATTCAACCGACGATGCTTATATTAATAGGTCTGACCCGAATTATTATAATGATCCTTTAGATCACAAATATTTTCTATTTTATACTCCTGCGAGACAACCAACAGGTCCGCCGCCTCTCATGCACGCATTTATGCCTTCACTTATGCCGTCTAAGGCAATGTCTCCCATTGGGACACCATCCAAGTCTAAAACCGAACCGCCTACCAAACCGGTTGAAATTCGCGAGACAATCAATATTGATACAGAGGTCAATACAATTGCCGATATTTTACAACTGATCGATAAATATCCGTTAGATCCTGCTATTAAATACAATATTAATATGAAGGCACTACACGACATTAAGGAGCCACTGAAGGAAATTAATTGTATGATTGGTATGAAGGATATTAAGAATAACATTGTTGACCAAATCTTATATTTTGTTCAAGACCTACATAAAAACAAAAACAATACAGGGGATTTTTTACATACTGTTATTTACGGGCCGCCTGGTACAGGTAAAACAGAAATGGCAAAATTGATGGGTAAAATATACAGTAATATTGGTATTTTGTCAAAAGGCACGTTTAAAAAGGTGACAAGAAGCGATTTAATTGCGGGGTATCTTGGGCAGACTGCTATCAAAACCCGAGACGTGATTAAAGAAGCAATTGGTGGCGTTTTATTTATAGATGAGGCGTATGCGCTGGGAAATCCCGAGAAAAAGGACAGTTTTGCTAAGGAATGTATAGATACGTTATGTGAGGCATTAAGCGATAATAAGGATGATTTAATGGTTATCATTGCGGGTTATGAGGTGGAATTGAGAGAGAGTTTTTTTAATTTTAATCCGGGCTTGGATTCCAGATTTACGTGGCGTTTTAAAACGGACGAATATACTGGAGAGGATTTATACAATATATTTTTAAAGAAGGTCTCTGATATTGATTGGAAAATAGAAGAAAACTCTAAAATAACGGGTGAGTGGTTTAAAAAGAATAAGGAGTATTTCCCCTTCTATGGTCGAGACGTTGAAGCCATTCTAGCCAAAACAAAAATAGCTCATAGTAGACGTGTCTTTTGTAAGCCCGAAGACGACAAAAAAAAGCTCACATTGAAGGATTTAGATACCGGGTTTGCGGTATATTTGCGTAACGACGACGTTAAGAATAGAAAAAATGACGCAGAAATGAAAAAGCTATTATATAATACATTATATTCGTAATCAAGTTATATTTTATATATTTTTATTTGTTAGTATAATAAATGACAAATAAAACAATCTCAATAAATCCAACTTTATTTTCTATGGGCGGTTCAAAAACGAAGAAGAACAAGGATAAAAAACAGAAGGCTGTTGTAACTCCATTAATCTCTCCCAATGTTCTAAAAAACAAATTGTTAAAAAGGATTAAAGAACATAAGCAACGCGAAACCGAAAATTTAGAGAATAATAAAAAGGGGGGTAAGTCCGCTGAAGCCCCCACATTAAGCATTCCGACAACAACAAGTTCCTTTTCGGATGAGTTTAGCGACTCTTTAAACTATTTACAAACACTGACGGAAGATAAAAAACAGAAGGAGCACAAGGCAAATAGTGAGATTATGGAGAGACGCCGTAGGGAGAAGTTAGAGAGAAGTACTGTAAAAAATTATCAGTCTATGGGCGCCGACCATCAAGGCATAAATATTGAATTGCCAGAAGAATTAAGTCACCCGCTAATGAGGATCAATACAGAATTGCTTTCCGCTAGTGGCGCTCCGGTTGTTTTAAAGGACAACGTCCCATACGGGATATTAAAAGGTGGGCAAAAACCCACTTATAAAGATTGGAGACAAACACAGCGAAATAATATTGTGACCAATCCAAATTTAGCATTAACAATAGAAGGAGCAAATATTAATCGAGAGAAAAATGAAAGAGAGAACCGTTTGAATATTTTGCGTGAAAAATTGAAGCAGAAGCAAGTAGATGAGACGATTCAAAAAGATATGGATGTCATGATGTCCCAAAATTTAATACATAATAATGTTGTTGTTCCGCCGAGTAATATGACTGCAGGAACGGGTCTTATTCCTATCTCAGAGCCAATGCCATCGCTTGTGCCTATGCCTGCTCCAGCACAAAATATCGCCCCAAATGAGCGAATTATCGCAACAAAAAGGATAACAAAAAAAACAATCAAAAGAAAATACACTCTTGGTAAATCAAAACTACGCAAAACGGTCGCCGTCCTTATTAAAGATCGGGGAACCCGTAAAAAGATTTTAGCCGCCCAAAAAGATTTGAAAAGAAAACCGATAAATGACATTAAAACATATTTGAGGGATCACAATTTGATTAAGACAGGGAGCAACGCGCCGAATGAGGTTATAAGAAAGTTATATGAATCCGCAATGTTGGCAGGCGAAATAATGAATAGCAATGCCGACACATTATTACATAATTTTTCTAAGAATGACAAGGAATTATAACTGCGCTTCTATTTTTAATATATCTCTATTTTAGTATGGATGAAATTAAAGGCCGATTAGGAGATTATAAGTATAATTTTTTTACCAATTTACAAAACTACGTTGGTTCAGAATTATTATTTTTTGGTAGCATTAAACGTATTGATTTTTTTCCAAATGCTAGCGATATTGACATTATAATTATTACCGATAATGTAGATGAGATGATAAATAAAGTGCATCACTATTTACAACTAAAAAAAACAGACGTTAAAAAGATATACCAACGATTCTCAAAAAAATCTGGTGGCGTAATTATCGGGCATAAAATTAAGTATGTTGATCAGAGTAATGATTGTGCGTTTGATTTACTTATTTATGATGAAAAATACCGCGAAGCCGTAACGCAAAATATTAATGATATTAACAACATGGCACCCTATATGGTTGCGGTTTTATATATAATGAAATATTTATATTATAGATTGGGACTCATGACAAACTCAATGTATCTATATTTAAAAAATGCTCTATTTCACATGTATTTTACTGGCACATTATTTTATAAAAGAGAATTCTCTCAAACTATTATAGTAGACAACAGTTGAACACCTTATGATATCTTTTATGGTTTTAATGACAATTTATAATAATTTTATTATATTATTATAAATTAATGGAGACCACAAAAAATAAATTAACGCCGTATGAACAGTCATTTTTTGACAATCTGCGAAATTATATAGATAAACCAATTTATTTTTATGGAAGTATTCAGCGCGACGATTATTTCCCGCAAATGAGCGATATTGATATTGACATATTTTCAGATAACGAGCATAGCACAGTTATTATGCTACAAAACTATCTTAACATGTCAAACACAGATTTTAAAAAATCAATCTATAAGTTAGACGCGACGAATTCAGTTGTTCCTGGATACAAGAGCAAATATATCGACGACACGAATAAGCTAACAGTTGAAATCTCTGTTTACAATGAAAAATACAAGGAGGATATTTTGATTGAGCACCGAAGTAAACTCTCGTTTCCGCTTCATATTACTATCATTCTTATTTTATTAAAATTTCTGCATTATAGCTTGGGTATTTTGCCCATCTATTATTATAGTAAATATAAAAAGTTGTTAACGAATGCGTGTTATGACAATAACAAGTCGGAATTTGTCGTTCTGGATATATAGCTTGAAATGTTAGTGAAGGATATTGAATTTTATTTCTATATTATAAATAAAATTCAATTAGAGAGATGCTGTTATAAAATATAATGGCTCTCATTAAGGAGTATTTTGAACTAACGAAAAAATATCAGGACGAATATGGAGCGAATACAATATTATTAATGCAGGTCGGATCATTCTTTGAAGTATATGGAATTAACAGCGAAAAAACTGAAACCATTGTAGGGAGCCGAATTGTAGATTTTTCCCAGATTTGCGAACTGAATGTTGTGGAGAAAAATACGTGTGTCGGCACTGATAATGTAGTCATGGCTGGGTTTAAAGATATCCAAATTGAGAAATACATCAAAAAAATACAGGATGCCGGGTTTACTGCCGTCGTATATGCTCAGGATGAAGCCGCAAAAAATACGACGCGAAGCTTAGCAGGCATATTCTCTCCTGGAACGTATTTTCACACTGAGACGCAAGTGCTGTCTAATTCGATTACGTGTGTATGGATTGATCTAATTGAAAATAAAACGTTCATGAAGGGAAAATTTGTCGTTGTAGGTGTCGCAAATATTGATATTTACACAGGAAAGACAAATATATTTCAATTTAAGGAGACGTATGTAAATAATCCTACTACATATGACGAGTTGGAGCGGTTCATATCGATTTATAATCCAAGTGAAACAATATTGATTCATAATTTACAAGGAGAGAATGAGATTGATTATGTAATCAATTATGCTGGCATAAATAGTAGTTTAATTCATAAGATTAGTATTGTAAACGATAAGACTTCTAAAATGACCGCGATCAAGAACTGCGAAAAGCAGCCATATCAGAAGGAGATTCTCTCCAAGTTCTATGCGTTTGCTCATTTTGATACATTTATTCAGAATTTCAATGAAAATTATATTGCTACCCAAGCGTTTTGTTTTCTACTTGACTTTGTTTATCAGCATAATCCACATCTAGTATCTAAAATTTCCGAGCCGGTATTCGAAAATTCTGCGTCAAAGTTATCATTGGCAAACCATTCCCTGAAGCAATTAAATATCATCAATGACGGGAATGTGAAGCCAAGTAAGTATTCGTGTGTGTCTCAATTATTGAACGACTGTCTTACGCCAATGGGTAAGCGCAAATTTCTTTATAATATTCTAAATCCAATATGCGATGAAACTATTTTGCAGCGCGAATATGACATTACCGAACATTTTCTAGATGAGTATAATAATTACAATAATTTTTTAAAGACAAACCTATCGCTGATCAAGGATATTTCAAAATGGGAGAGACAAATTGTATTGAAAAAAATCTCTCCTAGGGCATTTGCGACTTTATATAGTAATATTTTAACAGCTAAAACAATATATGAAAAGATAGAAGGTGATGTTAAAATTATAGAGTATTTATCATGTTTCGACCCGAATGTTGGCGATATTAAAAAATATTGCGACGAAACCTCGCAGTTTATTCATAATAATATTGATTTAACTGAGGCCATTCACATTGACCAGTTACAGAATTTCGAGTTGAATTTTATAAAGCGCGGCATAGACGACGAACTGGATAAGAAAACGCAGACGCTACAAGAATCAGAGTATAAACTAAATGCCATTTCGAATTATTTAAGCTCATTGATTGAAAACAAGGAGAAGAAGAGTGGTAAATCCAACGATTATGTCAAAATCCACGAAACAGACAAGAATAATTTCAGTTTGGTTTCAACAAGCAGGCGATGTAAATTGCTGATAGACGCTCTTCCTGCCGAAGAAACTGTTGTTCAATTAGAATACGATTCAACACGCAATAAAAAGTTCGATTTTAAAATTTCAAAGAAGCAGTTTGAATTTGAAAAACAAAGCGCGGCGAATAATTTTATTTTAGACGAGCAAATACAAGGGCTGTGTAAAAGTATTTCTAAAATTAAGGTTTCGTTGAAAGATCTAATTACAAGCGTTTATAATAATTTTGTTGTTAATTTTGAACAATACCAGAACAAATTAGAGAGCATCATTAACTTTATAACGCTTATAGATGTTGTCCACACGAAATCGACAATAGCACAAAAATATAAATACTGTAAACCGAATATTGTTAAATCCGACAAGTCATTTGTAGAGGCAAAACAGCTGAGACATTGTTTGATTGAACATTTTCAAACGAACGAGATATATGTAACGAACGATATCGATCTAGGGCATAATAACACAGATGGTATTTTACTCTATGGCACAAATGCTGTCGGGAAAACCACTATTATACGAGCTCTTGGGATTTCTGTTATAATGGCTCAAGCGGGGTTGTATGTGCCGTGTGCGGAGTTTAATTATATGCCATACAAGTATATTTTTACGCGTATCGTGGGGAATGATAATATTTTTAAAGGCCTGTCAACATTCGCGGTTGAAATGTCAGAGCTCCGCACTATATTACGTCTTGGCGATGAGAATAGTTTGATTCTTGGAGACGAGTTATGCTCGGGGACAGAAACACTCAGCGCGATTAGTATATTTGTAGCAGGAATACAGAAACTACATAAATGTAGGAGTAGTTTTATATTTGCTACACATTTACATGAAATCGTTGGATATGACGAGATTAATGGTTTAGAAAGTGTTAAATTGAAACACATGTCGGTCGTGTATGATAAGGAACGAGATATGTTGGTATATGATCGAAAGCTGAGAGATGGTCCTGGTAATAGCATGTATGGACTAGAGGTTTGTAAGTCACTCGGCTTGCCACAAGAATTTCTAGATGCTGCGTATGAAATTAGAATGAAGTATCATCCCGAGGGCGCGAGTATTTTCACATTAAAAACGTCGCGGTACAATTCTAAAAAGTTGGTTGGGACGTGTGAAAAATGTGGAACCAATATGGGAACAGAAGTCCATCATCTACAATATCAACGAGACGCTGACGATAATGGGGTTATTAGTAATTCGGATGGAATGGTTCACAAAAATAATTTAGCCAATTTGCTAACAATATGCGAGACGTGTCATAACGGCATTCACAAAAAAAACACTAAATTAAAAAAAGTGAAAACGTCAAAAGGAACTGTGTTGCACGAAATTTAAAATATCGCAAATATGTATAATATGTATAATATGTCATACAACCAAATCACTACGGACTATAGCCCAATTTCTGCGAGAGGGGGCAAAAGACGTTCGCGCACTTATAGACGCACACGTAAATCAAAGCGTTCAAATAAATCCAGAACTAGAAGAAGAACCCGTTAAATTATAATTGCTATTATATTATTTATGATTTAACTACACACCTTATTTTCTTACTCTACGCCTGCGACTTTTGCCACCCGCGAGCGATCGACTTCTCATTGTTCTTGCTTTCACGCCTTTAGCCACCTTCTTCACACCCTTAATTCCTAAATCAAACCCGGTCGCCATTGTGCCATAAACAACCGACACTCCTTTTTCTACGACGGGGATAGACTTTTTGAGCACAACTTTAGTAGCTGTGCCCACTTTCTTTAACCCGTTGTCAACGACGGGAAGGGCTCTAGATGTTGTTTTTTTAATAGTTTTCATAACACTTCTTACGTTTCTACGCGATTTTGCCATTATAAAATATACATATAAAATATTTATTAGTAATATAATATAAAATGGATTTGAAATATGTTCTTAAACTATTTATAGCTATATTCCTAATAATGGCATTTCTTATATTTATTCAATCCGCAGGGAAGACTTTAAACGATCCTCCACAAACAAAGAAATTAATAGAAGTTGTTACTATTGAAGGGTTAACCGCGCCGGATACTTCTATCATAGTTGACAAAAGTGCTGCGTTTTGCGAGACACATCGCGGATCTAGCGGCACTTTAGATGAATCTTGTAGAAAACTTACAAAGAATAATTGTAACTCTACGTCTTGCTGCGTTTTTACGAGTGACGATAAATGTCTAGCGGGTGGCGCACAAGGACCGACATTTAATTCTGATTCAAATGGTAAGACAAAGGCGCTTGATTATTATTACTTTCAAGGAAAATGTCACGGCAACAACTGCCCTAAAGTTGCTTAATTGTGATACCTGAATCGAGTGCCAACTCCTGAACAAATCGGTTATTCTTGTAATCGTTCAAATATACAACTTCTTTTATGCCGCACGCCGCGATGGACCTAAAACAATGAACGCACGGATAATGAGTTACATATATTTTAGAGAATTCCAATGAAACACCTCGTTTCGCGCAGTCCGAAAGCGCATTTACTTCACTGTGAATAATAGACTGTTCGTGGTCATCCTCAATTCGGCTTGTATGTGGCGCGCCGGGTATGTATCCATTATAGCCCATTGAGATTAGCCGATTATTTTTTACAATTGCCGACCCAACTTTAAGCCGTGCACATGGGGACCTACATGATGCCAAGACGGCAATAGACATGAAATATTCGTCCCAGTCAATTCTCTCTGTATTTTCAGCAGCAAAATTACTTATTTTTGAAAGCATGTTATAGTTATAAAGGACAACGTATTTAAATTTATATTATTCATATTAAAAATAAAATTGAATTAAATAAAAATATATATAAGAATAATATAATTTAGTTATATAAGAGATGATAATCCCGATTAAGTGCTTCACGTGTGGTATGGTAATTGCTGATAAATATCGTTACTATCAGGAACAAGTGCGTAAGAAGAAAATGGCAAAGAGAGGTAACGGAGAATCTATTGATGTTGACAAGGTTCTCTACTTAACGAAGGAATTCGTCGAGAAGACCCCTGAGGGCGAGGTATTAGATGAATTAAATATGAAAAAAATGTGTTGTCGCAGACATTTCTTAACGCACGTTGATATCGAATAATTTCTAGGTATATATAAATGGCTAAAAATTCTTCTAAAAAACACCAAAGACTTTATAGAATGAAGGGGTGTTCAAAAAAATCCAAAACCTGTAAAAATTATTTAGGTGGCTCGGCTGATGTAAATTTAGCATACCCAGGGACAGATGTAAAGTTTGTACCAAATCCTTTTTTGGCTTATACTGGCAAAGGAGGCGCTTTAGAGGATAAGGCACTTCCCAATCAGGGTCCGCCTCCAGGTGGGTTTAATTTTTTAAATCAACAAGGCAATCAGCGGGGCGGTAGTTGCGGTTGTGGATTGCCATTCATGAGCGGAGGTACTTGCGCGTCGTGTACAGCGCCTCTTATGAGTGGCGGCAATCATCGATCCGGCTGTAAATGTAGTGTGTGTAAGGGAAAACAGTCTGGCGGTAATCCTGGAATCCCTTATCCAAATGGTCTTGCTGGTTCGCCGTGGACCCCTGCTATAAGCGGATGGCCTGGTGTAGATGGCGTTCAAGGTGGGCGCAATTATTTAGCACCAAATAACTATCATACTGATATTTCTAGACAGATGATAGATGTTGGCGCAAATCCCCCTTTTACTGTTGGTGGTAAAAGAGGCCGAAAAGCAAAAAAAACTAAGAAACAACGGGGCGGCGCGTTGTCCAATTTTTTAACGCAAGATTTGATAAATTTAGGAAGACAAGTTCAATTTGGAATGGGCAGTGCTTATAATGCGTTGTCCGGATATGCCGCACCTGTAAACCCTATGCCGTGGAAGGGACATTTACCAAATACACCTAGCTTGAGTACGATGAGAACATCTTCATTATAAGTTTTATTTTCTGTATATAAATTATAATGTCTGATTTCCCTAAGCGTTTGAAAGATTTATGTACACCAGCAATGTTGTACTTTGTAATATCGATGCTTGCGTTGGTAATGGTCTTGATACAAAATTTAGGTAATTCAAATAGTTATCACGTCGGATCATTCTCTTGCCGCGTTCCTAGCACCGCCGCCGTTTTTATCAGCAAATTTATTTATGTCTTGTTCTGGACATATATTTTGAATTTGATATGCAAGGACGGTCACGTTGGTTTGTCGTGGTTGTTAGTCCTTCTTCCGTGGATTCTATTGTTTGTTATAATGGGCCTTCTAATGTTGAACATGTAATTTGATTGATATTTAAAAAGGGTTAAAATGAGCAAATTTCATTTATTTTATAAATATATAATAAATGAAGGTGATTAGATTTCCAATTAGATACGTTCCAAAAAAATTAACAAGAAAGGATACACAAAAACAAATAAATATGCTACTAAAATCAAAAAAACTATATAAAAAACAGAAATATTTTACACGTAAAAATGTATCATCTTACAAAAATAAAAAATCAAAACACATATTGAACGCGCAGAAAATATATAATATTACAAATATAACACCCAATCGCGAGTTATCACTAAAAACTGGATGTAAAATATCAGCATTAAAACAAATTTTAAAAAAAGGAGAAGGAGCATATTATTCGTCTGGTTCAAGACCAAATCAAACACCTCAATCGTGGGGATTAGCGCGATTAGCAAGTTCATTAACTTCTGGAAAGGCTGCCGCGGTTGATTATAGTATAATTGAAAAGGGTTGTAATCATACAAAAAAGGCATTTATTTTAGCAAATAAATCAAGAAAAAAGTATAAATACGGGCATTCAAAAACACATAAATCAACTTTTAGCAAAGCATAGTAAATAAAACATGTGTAAATAATTATATATAATATATATAATTATATAATATGACAACAAAAATAAAAAACGGAATATCTTATGAAAAGGCAGGGTGGACATATATTTCAATTCGTGGTGCGCCGAAGGAGAGAGGATACGCATATGGGTATCTTTGCGCAGAAGGGTTTAAAGAAATTCAAAAAACACTACAGTTTTTAATGCCAGAGGCATATGGAATGGATTGGGAATATTTTATTACAGAAATTGCGAAGGATTTTAAGGAGATGACGGTTCGCGACTTTAAAGAATTCTATGAAGAAATGGACGGAATCGCCGACGGATGTAATGCGAATGGGTGCAAAACATCGATCGATGAAATTATCGCGTGGAATTTTTATTGTTCAATTCCTTATTGGTATTCCACAAAATCCGAATCTCGTGTTGGGAAAGAAGGCGGATCTAGTGACAGGTGTAGCGCATTTATGGCTGTAGGTGATTGGACCGCAGATGGTAAAATTGTATGTGCGCATAACTCATTTACTGATTTTATTGATGGTCAATTTTCAAATGTCGTGTTGGATTTAAATCCTGATAAGGGACACCGTTTTATTATGCAGACGTCGCCATGCTGGATTTGGAGTGGTACCGATTTCTTTGTTACTGCGAATGGTATAATCGGAACTGAAACTACTATTGGTGGGTTTATTCCGTATGAGAGGCGTTTCCCAGTCGGTTACAGAATCCGTCAGGCGATGCAATATGGCGATTCATTGGATGATTACTGTAAAATATTACTTCACGAAAACTCGGGTGATTATGCGAATTCGTGGTTATTCGGAGACACAAATTCTAACGAAATTCTTCGAATTGAACTTGGACTCAAGTATCACAATGTAGAGCGAACCAAAAATGGTTACTTTATCGGATTTAATGCGCCATATGACGAAAGAATACGCAATCTTGAGGTTCAAAATTCGGGGTTTTATGACGTTAGAAGGCATCAGGGAGCCAGACAGGTTCGACTATCAGATCTTATGGATAAGCACAAGGGGAAATTAAATATTGAAATAGCAAAGGAAATCATTTCTGATCATTATGACGTTTATTTATTGAAGGACGACAATCCGTGCTCTAGAACGGTTTGCTCTCACTACGACCTTGATGCGCGAGAATACATGTCAGAAACAGGGCGCCCAAAACCATTTTCGCCCCGTGGCGCAGTTGATGGGATTGTTTGTGATACTACTCTAGCGAAGAATATGAGTTTTATTGGACGTTTTGGTAACTCTTGTGGAATACCATTTGTCGCAGAGGAGTTTTTCAAGAAACATCGCCAGTGGGACAAATTTCGCCCCTATGTGAAGGACAGACCTAGACAACCGTGGACAGAATTTGGTATTACAAATATGAAAAAGAAGTTTCGATTTACTAAGCGCTCGCGATCAGCGAATAAAACTAAAAAAAACCCTAGAGCGCATAATTAAGAATATAACTCACGGACATTTTCTATTAAATTGACTGTTTTCAAATTTTTTGGATTATAAGTAGGCTTATAATACATTTTGGGATTTTTTATTATTTCAACTAATAATAATATATCTTTATTCACATCACCTGATAATTTTGGTATATCATCAAAATAGCTATCTATATTTTTACATCCAAAATAGACTGGCATACAATTATGTAATAGCGGCGTTATAATTTTTTCGGAAAAATAGTGATTGCTTTTGAAGTTTTCGATGCATATTGAAAATAAATACGTTTCATATGGCTCCGCATCATTAAATGAGCCCTTAATCCGCCCATACGAATAATTTTTGCTTCCGTGTCCATATATCTCTATCGGTAGCTTTAGTTTAATTATTTGTTCGATTAATTGATGACGATATTTGTGACCGGGCGCAAATTTTTTGTCACTGACAACAATTGACATTAAGTTTGGTTTATATGTTATTTCCTTAGGAGGCCTTGAATGCCACATGTATCCAAAATGCTCTATAAATGGTTCAGGGAGACTAAATTTATCTCCAATATAATATTTACCAATATTTTTTTGCGCATAATGAACAAATTCGTCGGTTATACCTAAAAACTGAATCGGTTCGAATGCGAGTCCGATAACATTTTTCTTTGGTATTTTCAACTCGGGCATAATTGTATTCAATATAATTGCGTGAGTATAATCGTCATCGTCTGTTATGACTACTTGGCGATTATCGCCATAAAAATTAAATTCACTCGCATAATTGATTCTTTCATATACTTCCTTACATGCTTTACTAGTAGCAAATGGACAAAATATTTTAATTTTATACATGGTATAATAAATACAATCTATTTATATTAATATTAAAGTTACAATAAATATAAATAGATTACATTTATTATAATCAAATGAAGGTTCTAACGGCCGTAGTAAATAACCCTATATTTATTGAAATACAATATTATACATTAAAAAAATATATGAAGTGTGATTATGAATTTATTGTATTTAATGACGCGAAGGGGTTTCCTGATTTTACAAATGGAGGTGATGTAAATGTAATAAATATTATTCAAAAAGTATGTAATAATTTAAATATTAAATGCATTAATATTCCAAATAATAAACATATTAACGAAGAATCTGCTTGTATAAGATGCGCCGATTCTATGAATTACATGTTAGAATATCAAAAACAAAATCCGGACAGATACTTGATTATTGATAGTGACATGTTTTTAATTGACGATTTTTATTTAAGTGACTATGAGAGTTATGATTGTGCAATTGTTTTACAGTCAAGAATGAATAATAAATATAATTATTTTTGGAATGGTTTGGTTTATTTTGATATTAATAAAATGACTGAACTTCATTTATTAAATTGGAATTTAAATGGGTTTGATGTAGGAGGTATGATGACATATTGGTTAAATAATAAAACAAAATCATTACCTATAACAGATGAGCTTAGATGGGGGGATAAAGATTTTAATAAGGATAATATTTACTATATAAGACATTTATATAGCGGGACGTGGGACGACTGCGAAATGCCCGAATGTGTAAGAAAAAATCCAAAATTAATTGAGTTTATAAAAAATGATGTTAGAAATCAAAACAATAAGTATTATTGTGAAATATATGATAAAAAATTTTTACATTACAGAGGCGGGGGTAATTGGGAAAGAAGAAATATGAGATTACACGTAAGTTTGACATTACAATTAAGAGATTCATTATTGGATTAAATAATATATAATAATTACATTTTAAAAAAATATGACTATAATAATATATATATGGACAAAGGAGCCGATAAAGAAAGTATATCTTGGAAGGTAATAGATAAATATTTTAAAGATAACCCATCCAATCTTGTTTCGCATCATTTAGAATCATATAATGATTTTTTTCAACGAGGCCTTAGACGTATCTTTCATGAAAATAATCCTATTAGATTCATTGAGAGAGAAGACGAGAGGAGCGACATTGGAAAAAGAAACGAGTGTCATCTTTATTTAGGTGGTAAAGACGGTTCAAAGATTTATTATGGAAAACCCGTCATTTATGATGATCATAGTGCGCATTATATGTTTCCGAATGACGCTCGATTACGAAATATGACATACGGAATTACTATTCATTATGACGTAGAAGTTGATTTTACTTATTACGTTGGCACAGAGAAAAAAGAACATACCACAATACTACCCAAAATCTACCTAGGGCGTTTCCCAATTATGCTTCAATCTAATTTGTGCATTTTAAACACATTGAGCAAGGACGTCAGGTTTAATATGGGCGAATGTCGTAATGACTATGGAGGTTACTTTATTATCGACGGCAAAGAAAAGGTTATTATTTCGCAAGAAAAATTCGCCGATAATATGCTTTATATTAGAGTCAATAAAGATGATGATATTTATAGTCACTCCGCAGAAATACGTTCGGTTTCAGAAGATACCTCAAAACCAATCAGAACTGCTTCAGTCAAGATTGTTGCGCCATCACCGTCGTTGAGTAATAACCAAATTGTGGTTTCAGTGCCTAACGTAAAAAAACCAGTTCCGCTTTTTATTCTAATGCGTGCGCTAGGAGTTATATCTGACAAGGATATTATCAGAACATGTTTATTGAATACGTTAAACGATGAAGAAGCAAATAATAAGAACCCTTATATCGATTTGTTTATACCATCTGTTCACGAAGCAAATAAATTCTTTAATCAACAAACCGCGTTGGAGTATATTGCGGAATTGACAAAAAGAGGCACTGTATCTGGTGTTATAGAAATCCTTGCTGATTATTTCTTACCACACGTTGGAGAGATGAACTTTTTAGACAAGGCGTATTTTGTCGGCTATATGGTTTCTCGTTTATTGAAGGTATATATCAAGGAAGAAAAGCCAACAGATCGTGACAATTTTAGATTCAAGAGAGTAGAGCTTTCAGGTGCCCTTATTAATGATTTATTCAGAGAGTATTATTTAATTCAAAAGAAGGACATTACTCGCAAGATAGACGAAGAATACTATTATCATAAGGGCGAATATAAAGATGATGAGACCTTGTCTCGTAAGGAAAAGAAACAAATCAAAACAAAGGAACAAAAAGATACGAACAAATATCAAGACAATTTTGTCGGGCTCATTGAAGCCAATTTCAAGACGTTCTTCAAGGATAGACTTGTAGAGCAGGGGTTTAGAAAGGCTTTCAAGGGAAACTGGGGTTCAGAAGCGCATACCAAGCGAATCGGTGCTGTTCAAGATTTAAATCGCTTAAGTTGGAATACGTTTATTTCACATTTGCGTAAGATTAATTTACCGTTGGATGCTAGCGCAAAGGTGGTTGGTCCACGTCTATTAAATTCGTCACAGTGGGGATATATTGACCCCATAGATACGCCAGATGGCGGCAATATCGGCCTACATAAACACATGTCAATTAGTACCTATATTACTAGCGCCTCGTCTAGTTATCCAATCATTAAATGGCTTAGAATGAATACACCAATGCGTATTTTACTAGAATGTTCCCCCGAACAATTAGGCGCGTGTTCCAAGATATTTGTTAACGGAAATTGGATTGGAATTATCGACACGCCCGTTGAAACCGTAAACCTGCTCAAATTATATCGCCGAAATGGAATTATTCCCGCATACACAAGCATATCATTTGACTATCAACGCAACGAACTCTACATTTATAGTGACGCTGGACGATTGACTAGACCTGTTTATTATATAGACGACCGTAAAGCCAGTTATGACAGAAAGGAAATAAAGGATCTCCTTGAAAGTGGTAGTATTACGTGGGAGCAAGTAATCTCCGGCACTATGAAGAAAACCGACGATAACTTTAAAACAAAAAACAATAAAATCTATGATTTGTTCGATTTATACAAGGATATTGGTAGCGATAAAAAGCATATTTTTCAATCACTAGAAAAGCATAAATCAATCGTAGATTATATCGACACGTCTGAAGAAGAGACTGCGTTAATTGCTACGACGGTGGATGACTTGGCGAAATCAAAGTGGTATACACATTTGGAAATAGACCCATCTTTGATTTTGGGTGTAATGGGTAATTTGATTATTTACCCAGAACATAACCCAGTGACTCGTAACTCCTTCTCTTGTGGTCAGAGTAAGCAGGCAGTTTCAGTTTACCATTCAAACTATCAAATGCGTATAGATAAAATGGGAGTTATATTGAATTATGGTCAGACTCCGCTTATTAAATCTAGATATTTAGAATATGTTAACCAAGAGGAGCAACCATACGGCGTGAATGCGATTGTTGCGATTATGTGTTATACCGGGTATAATGTAGAGGACGCAATTCTGATCAATGAAGGTGCTGTTCACCGCGGTATTTTTAGAACAACATATTATTCTTCGTATGAAACGAAAGAAGAAAGCTCCAAGGTTACCGGAATGAACGATTCCAAGTTTGCGAACATCGAAAAAAATAATGTAATGGGTAAAAAGCGCGGACACGACTATAGCTTTTTGGACGACCACGGTCTCATTCGAGAGAATACCGAATTGAATGACAAAATAATCCTTATTGGTAAAATTAACTCGTCCATGAATAATAAGGATGTATGGACAGATGATTCTGTGAAAACCAAGAAGGGACAGATGGGGTATGTAGACAAGGCGTTTATTACGCACGGCGAAGAAGGATTCAATGTGGCCAAAGTTAGAGTGCGCGAAGAACGTTTGCCTGCAATTGGTGACAAAATGGCTTCGCGCGCGGGGCAAAAAGGCACGCTCGGTCTCATTATTCCCGAAGAGGATATGCCTTTTACAGAGGATGGAATACGCCCTGATTTAATTATTAACCCACACGCGATTCCGTCTCGTATGACAATAGGGCAAATTGTGGAGAGTTTGTTTGGAAAGGTCTGCACGAGTTACGGAGCATACGGCGACTGCACTGCCTTCCAAGTAAAAGGTCCGAATTATTCAACATATGCGCCGCTTCTTGTTAACGCGGGGTTTCACTCGTCCGGTAATCAAGTGTTATATAATGGTATGTCTGGTCAGCAATTAGCAGCAGATATTTATATTGGACCGACATATTATATGCGTTTGAAGCACATGGTTAAAGATAAGATCAATTATCGTGCTCGTGGACCAAATACAGTTTTGACTAGACAACCTGTTCAAGGTCGCGCTAATGACGGTGGTCTACGTATTGGAGAGATGGAACGCGATGGTGTGTTGGCACACGGAATGTCCTATTTCTTAAACGAATCATTCATGGTAAGAGGTGAAAAGCAAGATTTCTTCATTGCGGTTTGTAATAAAACAGGCGCAATTGCCATCTATAATGAATCTAAAAATTTGTTTTTGAGCCCGTGCGCAGATGGTCCAGTCAAATTTAATACAAACCCTGATGGAACACAGAGCATTATGAACTTAAGTAGGTTTGGGCGATCATTTAGTATTTTAAAAGTCCCATATGCGTTTAAGTTGTTGATTCACGAATTACAGATAATGAACGTGCAGATGCGAATTATCACAGAAGAGAATGTTGATCAACTATTGAGTATGACCTTTTCTAATAATATTAACAAGTTGATGAACAGTGACGGCGATGTAGCCAAGATTATTTCAGAGATTAATTCAAGTGTCGATAAAATAGTCCGCGAGGTTCCAAAAGCAATGGCAAATATAGAAGCAAATGTTTTACCAGAGCCTACCCAGGTAATAACACCTGACAACGCGGTACCTGGATCATCAGATTCAATTCCATATGCCCCAGTCTCACCAGCTTATAATCCCAACACACCGGATTCTGCGCCAGGGTCGCCCGTTTATAACCCCAACACACCAGATTCAATCCCATACGCTCCAGGTTCACCAGTTTACAACCCCAACGCACCAGATTCAATCCCATACGCTCCAGGTTCGCCAGCCTATAACCCAAACTCACCAGTCTATAACCCAAATTCGCCCACATACGCACCAGGTTCCTCGATTTCTGCTACCCCACCCCCTCCTTCAACACCTACACCCGAATTTTATGAAACAACTGTGGCGAATGACGGGAAAATAGCTGTTCGACCAAAATACAATTTCCCCGACGATTTAAATTATTATTACATGAATTTACGCAAGGAGGAAAAACTTCAAATAGAAAACTACTCGAACGACGAAAAAATTGAATATTTGAAGAGAATAAAGGCAACTAAACGCGGTGGGTCTACGCCAACTATTTTAGACGTTGCTGCTCCCATCGAACCAACACCTACCGTATCTAAATCAGTTGACGCACCATCTGAAAATAATGCGTCAGATGCTCCGGGCGGAACCAGGAAAATAATATTATAAATAAAAATGAAATAAAATAATTCAATATGTTTATATTATAGATACAAGAATGGCAAGCCAAAGCTCAATTATTCCGATTTCCCACTTATTTAATTCTAGAAAGAATATTTTAGATTTAATGGGCAGACAGGGTTACAATGTAGATGAGTATGCGAATTTTAGCATAAATGAGGTGCACTCTATGAAACAAAATAACCAGCTGGATATGCTTTTAGAAATAAGAGATGAGCTAGTTACGCCTGAGAACCCAAAGAAAAAAATGTATATTCGCTATTATTTGAATGCTAGACCGGCACCTAAAAATATTCAAGAAATGATTGACGATTTATTCGTGTTGACAGAAACGCTTAAGAAGACAGATACCTTGTTTATCATTATCAAGGATGACCCGAATGAGACCTTAATTAACGAACTCAAGCATATTTGGGAAAGTGAAGGAGTTTTCATCGTTGTTGAAAGTATCAAGCGCCTTCAATTTAATATTTTAGAGCATCAATTGGTTCCGCCACATCGTGTCATGTTTGAATCAGAGGTAACTAGCGTTATGCAAAAATATAATATAACCGAAAAGACGCAGTTCCCAGATATTTCAAGATTCGATCCAGTAGCACGAGTAATTGGCTTGCGACCAGGACAGGTTTGCCATATTACACGACCGAGTAAAACGGCAATTGAAGCGAATTATTATAGAATTTGTATTTAAAATACGTGTTGCTCGAAACTTGTAAAAAATATAATAGAAATAGTTTATAAATGGAGTTTGTAGGTCCTTTAGCTTCGGGGTTTACGATTTATAGCAAGAGTGGATGTGTCAATTGTTCAAGGGTAAAAAAATTATTAGAAGAGAATCGTGTAACTTGTGATATAATAGATTGCGACGATTATATAGTTGAAAATAAACCCCGTTTTTTGCTTTTTATAAATAAGTTGGCAGGTGTAAATGTCAAGGTATTTCCAATTGTGTTTAATAATGGAACATTTGTTGGCAGCTACGACGAAACCAAGGACTATGTTGATAAAATAAACTGTTTCGACACAAATTTAAACTTTTAATTAATATATTTATTTAAAATCATATATATATTAATGGACTCATACAGTACAAAAGAAATAGAAGACAATTTTCCGGATCCAGACCAATTTAGAGAAAAACTACAAACATTAGATTCACAATTGTCGCCCATTTTAGCCGATTTCAAAAAATATTACGTGTTTTTTAACACAAATCCCGAATATCCAGAATATCAGCAAATGTTTCAAAATATAAAGGGAAATATTAATAAGCTAAACTCTGATTTATTTGCGTTGTCGAATGATGTTCAGAGCAATACCGATAGCATTAATAAGAAATTGTTCGAATTAGATGTATTAATAAGGAAAGAAAAAAATAATAATTCAATTTTGAAGAAAAAATTGGGTATTGTTGAGCACAAGAATAACGCCGCATCGGAATTGATTTCAGATTATATGAATATTTATGATATTGATTATTTGCGAAATTGGGGGCTATTTTTTGGTATTATAATTGCGGCAACTGCCATATCGAGGGTTTATAAGCCAGCTACAAGCGCTGTAGTGTAAATAATTCTAATATTTTCTCGCTCAAATTATAATTTTTAAATATTTTTATATCGTATATGTTTACCTCATTTATGTCAAACCCAAGAACAATGAACAATCCACTACGCGAATGGTGGTTGAAATCAATAACAGAATCTATTCGAAAAATGTCTGATAAACAAGAAACAGAGAGAAAAAGAATAAACAAACTTTGTACCACAATGTGTGTTGTTCCGTCGAATCCGGGTGGTCCGGGTAGCCCAGATAATATAATCGCATGGGGATTGGGTTTTCTCTCTGTTTCTACTTTACTATACTGTTTTTATAAGCGCCATTATAAATAAGTTTTCTTATGATACATATATAGATGAACTTTTCAACAACTGAGGATAAATATAATGGTCCAAAATCTGTTGTATTGGATTTAGAAAGCTTAAATGCCGAATATAGAAATAAGTTAATTGAATATCGACAAGCCGTCGCGAATTATGTGAATTATTTAAAGCAAGATGTCAAGTCTGATATCAATATTAATAAAAATCCTAATTGTGACATGTGGGCTCAAGGAGGATGGTGCCCATTAGCACCCCAATATATGTTGTCCAATTGCGCGAAATCGTGTAATGCACCCAAAAAACAAGAAATGGTTACTATCAAAAATGCGACATACTGGGGAACAGGACCAATTGCTCAGAATAACTTGGCTACCGTTCAAGAATGTAGTGCTTCATGCGCAAGCACCAATGGCTGTACTGGCGCAACATTTAATGCGACTGATTCTGCGCAGCCCATGTGCTGGTTAAGAAGCGGTGACGCTGAAGTCACCGGTGGAAAGGATAGCGATTATGCGATTGTTCCAAAAGGAAAACAATTGTTGATGATACTCCAAAAAATAAACATGCGACTTTCAGAAATCAATCAACAAATACGAACGCTTACCCAAAATAACCAGGAAACATATGGTTCGCAAACCTCCGATCGTAAGACAAATATGGCTGAACTAGCAAGACAATATATAGAATTAAACGAAGAAAGAGAGAAAATCAATAATTCGATTAATGACTATCAAACATTAGATCAACAACAGATTCAAGGGGATCTGACAGCAAATAAAAATTATTATTCATTCGTGTTACTTCTCATTCTAGCTGTTGTTATCATAATTGCGCTATTTATGGTTGGGTTAAGTTTCAATTCGCAAACAAACTCGTCAGTACTGTCGGGTGGCGCAAAAGGACTAAAAACTATAATGTCTTTTAGAAATAAATAGTAAAACTAGTATTAATATATATTTTTGTATAAACCTATATTAATATGACAGAAGTATCAAATCTATTTTCAAATTTTAATGATTTAACCAAAAAAACGGTAACAGATTTGTCAACAGATTATAATTCAAAAGGTGGCAATTTGATAGACGCCACACCAGCTTTAACACAAGGGAAAAAATTTAAAAAATACCAGAAACAGATTACAAAGAGAATCGAAGAACATGAAAAATCACTAGAAGGGTTCCAAGGAAGCTTAACACAACAAACCAACAATACTATTCAAACAAACGATTATTCGTCGCAACATGAATCAATCGAAGGTATTCGAATGGACTATAAAAAAACGTTGACAGAATATGAAAATTTGGTTGCGGAAATAAACGGCTCCACATCTGGTTACTTGGATAGAATAAATCCCAACAATCCATATTTGAACAAAACAATTCAGTTCCCATCAGGCGAAATTGCTTACGTTACAAATCAAGGAGTCGCAAAATATGTGCCATCGAAGGATATTATGAAGGGAACTGCTATCCCGCAGACCACAATTCCTGTAAATATCCCTTGGGACAATGCGTATTCTACGCCAGGGGCTACACTACCAACAACGCCACCGTTACTATCCGGAACTCCGCTAAAAATGGGTCAGAACGTCGGTAATGAAGGTGTCAATGTTTTCGTTAATAAACTGATTGATAACCCAACTGCGAAATATGATGGATGTTATGCTGACAATCCAGCACAACCATCCATGACATTTATAGGAGGAACACCACCTACGCCAAATTTAATACGAAATGGAACTTTTAGTCAAGCAGCTATACAAGGCAATAGCTATCAGTATTTAACTTGGAATACGAATTTAATTCCTGGTTGGAACTTTAATTGTGTCATAGTAAATAACTCTGCTGCGTGGGGATACCCGATGCCATATCCTAACGGGAACCAATGTGCTTGTATTCAAATGAACCAACAATTGTGGACGAATGTCTGGATAAATTTTTCCCCCGGGGTTACTTACACGTTAACATTTAGTGCTTGTGGCAGAACAAGTTTCGATGGATCGGGCAAGGCGAACCCTATTAACATTGGCGTAGAAGGCAAAACATTTTATACATTAAATGCTGCTATCGGTAAATGGAATACGTATTCAACAACCTTTACGGTTCCATCAGCAGGAGGACAAAGATTGTCTTTTGTCGGAAATTGGACAACAACTGATCGTTCGACGGCAATTCAAAATGTAGTTTTAACTGATGGTACTCCCAAAGATGGTTCGTATACGTATGATAATTGTAAAGCGGCAGCGGTTGACGCCGGTTATCAGTATTTCGCCTTACAGAATGTAGACAGTTCGTCGTCGAAGGGTTTCTGTGCGGTAAGTAACAGCCAACCTGCCGCAACACGTCTAGGTACAAGTTTAGTGCCGAATAAGATGACCGCATTATGGTCGTCAAATACGCAGGGGCAGACCGGAAATTCAGCGACTCTATCAATGAGTGGTGCTGTGAGTGTTATTAATTCTAGTGGCGCATCTGTATATTCTTCACCCAGCAACAACGCAAATCCTGCGAATTTTATTGGCTGTTATAGCGATGGACCTTGGAGAGCGCTTCCGCTATTAAATGGTGATGGCTCATTAAGTTCAATATGGGGCGGAACAAAATTTGATAATACAGTTGCTTCGGCCGCAGAATACGCGCGAGCAAACAAATATAAGTATTTTAGTATTCAAGCAGCAAATACATCTAACGGACAAGGACAGGCAGGATTTTCAAATGATTTGGCGCAAGCTACAAGATATGGAAAGGCTTCAAATTGTAATAAAGTAACGGGAAGTCCCATTATTGTTGGCGGTGGATGGTCTAATGCGATTTATAGTGCGAACGGTGTAACAAGTAATTATTTCTTAATTCTTCAAGACGACGGAAATATGTGTGTATATAGAGGCAGTGGTCCCAATGATAACCAGGGCTTTATATGGGCGTCCGAAACAAACGGAAAGCAATTATCCCCCAACGCACAATACGCAGCGGCTAAAGGCAAGTATGGAAAAAATTGGATGGCAAGTGGCTCCACATTATCTGCTGGAGATTTTGTAGGTTCTAACAATGGAAATCTTGCTTTAATGATGCAATCCGACGGAAATCTTGTTCTATATACGTTTACTATGGAAGAAAACTGTAAGAAAATGTCCGATGGAAATACTGGAGGTGGTGTCAGCGCCAACGCATTATATAACATTGGGAATACTGGCGTTCCATCTTCTATGACTCAAGTGGCATACATTGATCAGAATTCAGAGTTACATCAATACCCTTCTAGCAACACCCAGTATTCAAATACATATACGAAAATGCCAGGAACGGATAGCCCTGGTGCCGATATTCCGGGAGCCGCATATGGAAATACAAATGTGAATAATTGTCAAACCACTTGTAATAAAAATAACGAGTGTGCTGGGTTTGCGTTTTCGCAAAATATGTGCTGGCCCAAAACTTCCAAAATGTATCCAAATACAGCAAGGGTTGCGCAACCAAACGTTGATTTGTATATACGAGGTAAAACGCCGATCAATCCTCCATTTGGAGCAACAAATGCGACAAATAATATTGATTCAGTTAGATACAATAAATATATTGACGGTGGTGCGATTGGTAAAGATTACGGGTTAGCTAATGCGAATTCATCGCAAAAACAACAACTTTCACAACTACAAACTCGATTAGATCAATTAACACTCCAGCTCACTAATTTAACAGGTCGTCTTGGAAATGGCTCATTACAAGCAGAAGCACAAATAAAAACAAATGAACAAGGTGTCGAAGAATATTTACAAGACCTTGGTAGCAATAATGATAAAATAAACCTCTTCAGTACCTCTATTGAAAATATTTTAAGTGACAGTGATATTGTTGTGCTACAAAAAAATTATGACTATTTATTTTGGAGCATTCTAGCAACCGGAACAGTTGTTGTAGCAATGAATATTGTTAAAAAATAAAGGGTGACAACCATGAATATAATTATCTTCTTATATCTTATATAATTATGTCCGGGCCAAATATCGCACAAAATAATGAGCAAATACTGAATGACATCCAAACTTTACAAGAAATGGAACAAAAGTTGTTGAATAATTTAGAAGCAAACGCGAATAAACTAACTCCTCAACAGCAAGAACAAATCGTCGAAAAAATGAATCAGATTTCTAATATGCGTATTAATTTATACCAAACATTAAGCGGAGTTAATAATTTTTTTCAAGACTCATTGTCTTCATCTATTGGAACTTTACAACAACAAACCGTCGCAATCGATATTATAGAAAATGAATTAAATCAATCAAAGCGTCGATTAGATGTATTAGAAAATGAGCGACAGAATAAAATTCGCCTAGTTGAAATTAATGATTATTACGGGGAAAAGTATGCGGAGCATTCTCAATTCATGAAGATCATTATTTATACATTGGTTCCCATCATTATATTAGCTTTTATATACAACACGGGGCTTTTACCCGATAGCCTTTACTATGTTCTACTTGTAATTATTTCCGCAATTGGCGCATTCTTTATGTGGAGACGGTTTGCTTCAATTATTATGCGTGATAACATGAACTATCAAGAATACGATTGGTTCTTTGACCCTAAAACAGCACCATCTGGTTCATCTTCAGCATCAACAACTGATCCGTGGGCGGCACCTGCTGGTTTTGGGACGTGCATTGGCCAGAATTGTTGCTCGACGGGACAAATGTGGGACAATAAATTAAATCAATGTGTAGGCTCTTCGTCTGTTACTATTGATTCTTCTTCTAAGAAATCTAAGGAATCTTTTATAACAGAATCTATGGTTGAGAGTGCGCTAACTAGAATGCAACCAGATAAATATAAAACCGATTATAAAATGGGCGATTATCAAGCACCACAATCAACAAGTTTTATTAATAAATGAAAATAATTTTTGTCAAAAATCTTAAATTCTTATAATTGTATAATATAGTAAGCAATGACCTCGCAAGATACTATGAATAAGTTTAATGATTTAATCAGCCAGGCTTCAGACGCTGTTTTGTGTAATTCAGACTGTAAACGAGAACGAGAAGCTGAACAACTTAAGCAGAAATATACTGACGCCCAGGCAAATTTAGCTTCTGCTCCTGCGCAGGTTTATACCGCAAAACAAAATTACATCACTTTTACTGAAGGCGAGTCCAAATATAGGGAGGTTCGCACCGCTGACTTGGAGCAAAAGGCGCAACAAATCGCGGATCTCTCTGCTGAAAATTTTAAACAAGATGAAGCAAATCTTAAAATTCAAATAGATTCCTATGATGGGCTACTTTTGAACTTTAGAAACGTGCATGATTTATTTGACACATATAAAAAAGAGAATACAAAACTATTTTTAGACCTGAAGGATGAAACGAATGATGTTCTTACAAATGAACGAAAGACGTTTTATCAAGATCAACGCATCGATGGATTAAAGTTTTATTATTACTATATTCTCTTGGCTATTTATATTATTTGTGTTATTTGTTTCGCGGTTTTCTCTCTGATTTATCCGTCACAGAGCACTTTTAAAATGCGAATTTTCATATTGATTGCGCTAATCGTGCTTCCATATGTATCGTCTTGGATTCTAGGAAATATCATTCATTTAATATACAAAGCATATGGGCTTTTACCAAAAAATGTTTACCTTTAACATATATACACGTACAATTAAACGTGTAAAAAAATATATATAATTTGGGGTTATATATATTTTCAGTTGTATTTTACAAAGATTATTTTTATTTGTCATTATAGTTCTTCTAATACAGCAAATTCCTCGTCGGGTTCGAAGAACTGAACACCATACCATCCCTTCGGTCTGGGTTTACCAAATTTCTTATTCATAAACTCGTGTAGTTCTTCGGCTTTTGGCGCCTTTCTAGAACCTTGGGTCTCTTCATACCACTTCTTGAAGGCAGAGTTTAATCCAGACTTGTTTACAAATTTATTTGGATTATCTGTCAGAACAATCATCTCGGCAACGAACGCCGCAATATGATCCTGTCCTCGTCTGTATTTATTAGAAGCGTTTTCTACTGTTGCGCAATTTTCAACAATACCTCCAGTTTCAAATGCTCGCTTAACTAACATACTCGCAAATACAGGAGCAAGCGCAGGTAACTTATCCTTCAGACTTTTATCTTTTGGATAGATGTATGGAGTATCGTCCGTATATGATTCGCCTTCGTCAATAAACTTTGACAGGAAATCACACTTTCGAATTCTTCTCCAAGTGCCATCGTCATTACTTTCAATATCAAACAAGTTATTTGTGCATACGACCAAATTGAACTGAGGCTCGAATATCTCTGACTCGGAATATAATCCTCGGGCTTGAATCGGATCACCGCCGGTAAGTTCCTTCATAATACCTTCATTCAATTTTACACCTTTTGAAGGCTCTTGCATTACAGCATATCTAACGCCTTTTAACTTGAGCACTTCGTCTGATGTACCACCGATTTTACCTCTCACATCTGTAACAAGTGTAATGGGAACTGTTCCCTTGTATTCACCTAATGTTACAGACATTAAATCAGCCATAATAGATTTACCGTTACTACCGCTTCCGTGATAAACATTGAATGTCTGATTTTTATTTGCGCCAATTAAACACGAAGCTAAATGGTCGTGCATATAACGATTTAAATCTGGAATTGGAAACAACTTAGTCATAAAAGTTTCTATTTCGGCAACAGTCGACTTAAAATCAGCATTCGACTCGTCATATGGAATGTAATTGATTTTAGTCGATTTTGTGATGTAATCCTCAGGATATCCCTCCCTGAATTCTTTATTCGCAAAATCAACTACGCCATTATTAAAGCACATCAAGTATTTATTGGTGTCCATATTTCGGATAAATTCGTCGTCATAGAATATTTCAGCGGCCTCACGCATAATGTTATTTTTGTCGTTTGTTCGCTTTAATTTAATACTCAAATCTACAATGACTTTCACCCTCTTTTGAAGAAACGCTTTTCGTGTATCGTCTTCCTGATATTCAAACATCTCCTTCTGTAGACGCTCCACCTTTGTCGTTAATAACGCATAGACTTCCTCAGAAATTTTCGAACGCAAACTTAACCCCTTATCTATAATCCATCTATTATTTTTAAATTGATACCAAATGCCCTTCTTATCATAACTTACACATACATATCTATCTTTATACATTTGTTTCAGAACCATTCCCACATCATATTCTGTCGCGGTTTCATACGCTCGTTCCAGAAAATATTCGGCCGTGGTCAGTTTAATTTTTTCGTATTCAACAACATTATCTTTTCTAAGCCAATACATAATAGATTTGCGGGTTACTTTTATGCCATCTTGATTTGCCCTTGTAAACTTTTTCCACATAGCATGTAAATCTGGAATACTATTATAATCAAAATCGGATGCCTTACTTCGTAACTGAACCCAAGACAGGAACAGTCTATCGTCGGTGTGTTTTAAAGCAAACGCTACCTGACGATTTAACATATGAGATCCTGGGTTATAATACTTCGACGGCAGAGCTTGCGTAAATTCGTGTGTTTCTTTCAATTCATACTCGTTCGGGTTTAGACTCTTGAGCATTAAATTAACTGCTCGGTCCAGTCCATCCTTATCCTTAATATCGCCGATTGAAATATAGTCTTCGTCGCCTGCATCGTCATCATTATCAATAAGCAAATTCATCTTAATCTTACTCGACGCCTTCTTGAGCTTCGCCGGTTTATTTCCGATTTTCTTGTTATATTCGTCGATAATCTTGGGATTGATTTCAAATTTTGGGTGCTTATCATACTGAACGGATAATCTCGCAAAATCGTTCTTCAAGTCGAACTTACTAACGTCCTCCTCATCCATTCTAAATTGACCGTCCGCTTGTTCAATTGTCATTATGTAATGATGTGTTAGTTCGTATGCGTCGTTTCCCGGTTTTCGTGAGCCGAATAGCTGCCAATTCGTCTTTCCTCTACTGATTCCTTCGTCTAAAACAGAATCCCAAGTGTTTATGAGAGGCAAATCCTGCCAAACATTCGACATCTGTTCAACCATTTTGTCACGAATAAGGGTTTGCATGCAATGATCGATCTGCATTCCAATAATCATATGTATCCCATCTTTTGTAAGCGATCCATCCGCTAACCTATTTACGTTTGGCTTTTCGAAAATAAATATGTCGAACGATTTATTCGGCTCAATTAAATAACATTCCTTAAGTAGTTCGGAGTATTCACATACCATGTCAGAAATATGTTCTACCTTATGCGGTCTAGTGGTTACGTCGTGATTATATCTGAAATCAAAATCGACTGCCATAGGACCACCATTTTCTAATTGTCTTTCGGTCAAATATTCTTTACGCTTTTGAACAAATATACTGTTGTAATATAGACCGTAAAACGTGGGGAGTTCACTGCTTGGGATTATATACGAACCACCATAAATATTCTGCTCCTTATCCGGAATTCTTGTGTGGGTAGAACTGGATTGCTCGCCTATTTTCTGTTCATTCTTTGCACTATGCTTTGCGAGGAATTCATTTAAATCCTTAAACTGAGACGCTGCCGCCATTTGTGTATTCATTTGTTGATATAATATATAAACATTTTTCTATTTCATTTTTTTTAAAATTAAAATAGGATAAGTACGCCGTGCGTAGAACACTAGTTGGTTATATTAATTATTCTACTTCCAAATAGGTTTAAAACTATCATTGTAAATAACATAAACAAATGACTACCAATATCTCAAAAGAGACTATCAATAGATTATTAAAAGATGTAAGACATATAATTAGAAATCCCCTCACGGACAATGGTATATATTATGCGCACGATGACTCAGATATTTTAAAAGGATATGCGCTTATTATTGGACCGTCTGACACACCATACTTCGGTGGAAATTATTTTTTTGACATTGAATACCCAGCAGATTATCCGCATAGTCCGCCAAAAGTGAAATATTGCACAAACGGCAACAATGTTCGATTTAACCCAAATTTATACGTGTGCGGTAAGGTGTGTGTTTCGCTCTTAAATACATGGCGGGGAGACCAATGGACATCTTGTCAATCAATATCTACACTACTTTTAACATTATGTACTTTACTATGTGAAGACCCACTGTTAAATGAACCCGGCGTCGATAAGGGACACAAAGACTGTAAAAGCTATAATGAAATTATTCAGTTTGCGAATGTGGATATTGCGATATGCGACATTATTGATAAAACCCAATCGGTTTGTATGCCCTTTTTTGAAAATTTTTACCCGTTTGTAAAGGAAAACTTTATTAAAAACTATGATAAATTACTAGAATTCGCAGAGAAAAAAAATGTGGAACTTGAATCGGAGTCTCACGTTTACAAGACGGGGTTTTACAGTATGACGATTAAAGTTGATTACAACTTACTTATTGAAAGATTAAAAGTGTCAAGAATAATTGTAGACATAATGTAGCTCGGTGGTGTTTAAATTTAATATTTAAAAGAAAATTGAAATAAATAAATAAATTAATGTATAATATATATATCAAAGATGCACTTCTGTACTAACTGCTCCAATATGTATTATATTCGCATTAATAGCGATGACCCGAATAAGCTGGTCTACTATTGTCGAAAATGCGGAAACGAGGACAAGTTACTCGCTATTGAAAACGTATGTGTATCCAAGACACATATAAAACAATCAGAGCAAACATTTAGTCATATTATAAATAAATATACAAAACTTGATCCTACATTGCCTCGTATTAATACTGTTTTATGTCCAAATGTTGAATGCGCTACAAATAAAGATGGCAAACCTCGCGAAATAATTTACATTAGATATGATACTAGCAATATGAAGTATATTTACATGTGTTCCGAATGTGATACTGTGTGGCAAACAACCGACTCCGCATAAATAAATTTAATAATTTTAATATATAAATATTGCCCTTGATAAAAGATATAAACTTACATTGTTTATATTTTTTACATTTTATATTTTAAAGAAAATTGAAATAATAATTTAAAACTAATCTTTAGTTAATATAATAAACAATGAGCGACTACGAAGATAACGACAACTACGATTCTGATCATCAGGAGGAGGCAGATGATGATTCTATAACCGAGGAGGCTTCTTCGCAAAAAATAACGCTGTTTAAGCCGGTTATTGCTATGAAAAAAAAGGGACTCGTCGGCGGCGACGATGACGATGATGACGCAGCGAATGATGATGAAGAGGTTGATGAGGACGAGGATGAAGATGATGAACAAGTCGGGGGTGCCGATGAAGATGATGACGATTATGAAGACGTTGCCGGAGACGACGGTGATGACGATAATGATGAAATTGATATTAATGAAGACGGTGAAGCTGTCGAAAAACCAACACAAAATAAATCCGCAAAGACCGCGCAAAAGCCGAAGAGAAATTTGATAACAATTGATGACGAAGACGAAGATTACGATGAAGATGAGGACAATTATCTACAAAAATTCGATTCTCAGCTCATTAAAAACTATGTTGACACATTTCACCCCGAGTGTTTTAGTCACAACTACGAAGAAATCGCAAAGATGTCTGTTGTTATTAAAAACGCAGATGGAATTATTATTGATCCGCTTCATAGGACCATCCCGTATTTAACCAAGTATGAAAAGGCGCGAGTTATTGGTCAGCGTGCTAAACAACTGGAAACTGGCGCAAACCCACTTGTAAAAGTCCCAGAAAGCATTATTGATGGCTATATTATCGCTGAATTAGAGCTCCGTGAAAAGAAACTTCCGTTTATCATTAGACGGCCCATCCCAAGCGGTGGTTGCGAATATTGGAACATAAGAGACCTCGAACAAATAACATATTAATAATAATTATAACATTCTATTAAAAACCTTGTATATAATATATACATATGCCTAGCAATAAATCTAAAATTCAACCACAAAATAAAAAGGTCCAACCGCTGGACTTTTTTATTGAAACACACTCTACTTCTAATACCGCGAATGGAATTAAACATTTGTACGAGACGACGCACTTTAAGTGTGTATTGTGTAAGGAAAATGATGTCGATACTATGATAGCGATTTTAGATACTACATTACCGACATTTGTATTGCGCCGTAAACATTATTGCTTAGATTGTTGGCTGAAGTTAATTCGCTAGAATAATATATTAAAGGGATAATTATAAAATATAATAGTGTTATGAACAAGACGATTGTAGTATGCGAATATTTATGGATTGGCGGAGAAGGAGAACTACGGTCTAAATCTCGCGTATTTAAGACCGGCGAAGTATGCTTGGAGGGCAACTTGGTTGTGCCAAATTGGAATTATGATGGGTCGTCTACAAAACAGGCGCCTTCTGACGGAAATACGGAGGTGATTTTGAAGCCGCATAGCATATTTCCTGACCCGTTTCGGAAGGGTGATAAGAGTGAATGCTACATTGTTTTATGCGACACATATGAACCAAATGGTAAACCGTTGCCTACGAATCACAGATACAATGCCGAAAAAATATTTAATACCATGGTGGACGAGATGCCGTGGTTTGGGTTGGAACAAGAGTATTTTATATTGTTAAATTCTACCGATAAGGCAAATCGCATACCTCTTCCAGATGGGCGTCATTATTGCGGTCAATCTAGTAGAATAGAAAGAGCCATTGTTGAGAAGCACATGCACGCTTGTTTATATGCCGGATTGACTATTTCTGGAATTAATGCGGAGGTTTCAGAGGATCAATGGGAATTTCAAATTGGTCCTTGTCCAGGAATACGCGCTGCCGATCAGCTTGTCGTTGCGAGATATTTACTGGAGCGGGTGGCCGAATTATACAACGCGGGTATTAATTTATATCCCAAACCATCATCGCTTATAAATGGATCGGGGTGTCATATCAATTTTAGCACCGCATCTATGCGCGCGCCCGGAGGCTTGAAAGTAATTGAGGCTTGTATGCCAAAATTAGAGAAGAGACACAAAGAACATATTGCCGTTTATGGAGAACATAATGAGCTTCGGTTGACTGGGAAGCACGAAACTTCTGATATGAATAAGTTTAGTTTTGGAGTGGGAACCCGTAATACGTCTGTAAGAATTCCCACTCAAACAGCCAAAGATGGATTTGGATACTTTGAAGACAGAAGACCGGCGTCGAATATTGACCCGTATAAAGCAACCTCTATCGTATTCAAGACTTGCTGCCTTTCTGATTAAAATAAGATATATTGTAAAAAAATACAAATATATATTAGCACTGTTAAATTTTTTTATATAATTATATGGCAATTGTTTTTGTGTTTTGAGTGGTTACACAACCAGCTACGGCTGTTTTTGTAACGTTTTTAATTTGCGTATAAATAAATTCTACATTTGAAATACTTACCAATTTTTGTGTATTGTTCTTACACAACATCGCGCCAATTTTTACAATGTACATGAGCTCCTTCTTTTTTTTTATATCATCGGGAACTTCACATACAACATGACAAGACGAGACATCCTTGGCGTGAAACCATAAATCGTCTTCTGTTCCTTTATCAATTGTATCAAAGTTTTCACTCTGATTCTTTCCAATGTAAAACGTAATTTCTCTCTTTAATGATGGAACGTATATTATTTCAGTTTTCATTCTTACAATAGTAATAAGCAATATTAGTTTTAAATATACCTTTATATATTATAGGTAATCAATTTTATAATATATATAATTAATATGAATAGTTGCGCAGCATATATATATGCGAATATGGTTGCTTGTGTGAATTGTTTATTCGAGACAATATCAATGAGAACGGGTCCTTTGCATGATGTTGAATATATGCCCGTTAATAACGCAGTTTGGGTGGCGCATAGTATGGAGAGATAATTTTAAATATAGTTATTGCGGTTAAGATTTAAACCTTAATTTGAAATTACTGTATGAAGGTAGCGCTATGTTTTATAATCAGTTACGAACATATATTAAATAAAGAAGAAATCTGGAAGGAATGGATAGAGCCAAATAAGGATATTATAAATGTATACTTTTATTATAAGGATTTTACAAAGATTAAATCGCAGTGGATTAAAGACCATACTATTCCGCCGTGTTATTTATTCGAAACTAGCTATTATCATGTCATCCCCGCTTATTTATCGATTATGCAATTCGCACTAACAGCGGATGTTGACAATTCGTGGTTTTGTATGCTGACCGATTCGTGTTGTCCCATTATTTCGCCCAATAAATTTAGAGATTTGTTTTATACTCACTACAATAAGAGTCTTATGAGCTGGAAGCCGGCGTGGTGGAACGTTGACTTTCATAAACGAGCAAATCTTAAACAGTTTTCTCCAGATCTCCGTCTTGCAAATGATCCGTGGTTTATATTAAAGAGAGAAAATGTGTTACAAGTTCTTACTTTTGCGAATAAGCAGGCACGCGTAACAAAAATAATATGCGACGGTGGGTTGGCAAATGAAAGTCTCTTCGCTATTATTTTACACGGCTATAAACAATTGGGTCCGAATGGTGGAGTCCTCTCACAAGTAACGCATCTTGCAGACTGGAATAGGATGGCTAGTGCGACGAGCCCACATTTATTCAAAGACGCAAATGACGCAGATATATTATTTTTGGATACCGAATTAAAAAAAAACAAGTGCGCGGCATTTGTCCGCAAAATCGCTCCAGAATTTCCCGACGATGTTCTAAGACATTATATTTACAAAGTTGGACATAGTAACCAAACAATAAGGAAGCCAATAATATTTGTATATAGTGAAATTATTGCTTTTTTAAGGCGACAAGTGCCGTTAATGTTATTCGCAGTTGCAGCGTATGTAATGTATATAAGGCTTTACAATGTTGACAAAATGCTTGCGATAAAATAACTCATTCATTTAGATACAAGAAATGATGTAATTGTTTATATAATTATATTATTTATATATCATAGATGCCTAAAACACAGTTTATGCCTATGAATAGTAGAGGTAAAGCAGGGCTTGCACGTGCGTATAACTTTGCAAATCGATCCTCGGGATATGTATTATCCCCAGCCGCCTTTTTAAATAGACCCACACAAAAGGCTCCTTTGGTAACAAACTCAGATACAATCATTGTCCCAGATACAGCAACCATCCCAGATACAACGATTGATTATGTTATTGTTAATTCGGGAATTACTGGCGCATATCTTGCGAAAAGATTATCAATGTTGTTCCCAGATAAAAAAATACTGATCCTAGAGAAAGACCCTCATATTGGAGGCAGATTACACTCAAATACAAATGCTGAAGTAATTGACCAAGATAAAAATATTGCACCAGAATTTGGAGGTATGAGAATTTTTCCATCAATTCATCCACGCGTCGATCAACTACTTAAATTACTTAGCCTTACTATAGTAGAATTTCCATACGTCCAGGACAACGGAATTTATTATGGTCGTACCAACAGATTCAAAAACAGCGACATATTTCCAAGCACAGATTCGGTATATTATGTAGATGAGGGTGAAAAAGGAAAAAACGTCACTGATCTTATAACTGATAACATTTCAAGCACAATTACCCAGTATGGACATACAAATAATTTTGATTTTAACAATAGAAAAATGCTGTTTCAGTCTAGCTTATCTACTCGCGATTTTAAAGAGACTGTTGTGAACGGAGAGAATAAAATATCCAACGAAAATTGGAATCGATTTTGTGAAATATCTGGATATCCTGGGTTATTTAATACTCCAATGAGCTTTGTGTGTGGAGCAATCAAAATGCTCTCATTTAACCAGTATAAGGTTTCTACGCAATATTGGATAGTAAATGGGTATCAACAGGTTCCACAAATCCTATTAAGTGCTTTCTCTAAAACTTCGTTTGAGCAAGTAGTACAAAAAAATATGGTGTCGACTCGCAATATATTACATAATGTAAGTTTGAGTAAATTTGAAACAAACCAAGATAAAACTATTAAATTACTTCTTACTGATGAGAATAATACGAGTTATCAAGTCGACACAAAAAAATTATACATATGTTCTCCCGCTAGCAATATTTCTACAATGTTAGGGTTCCCGATCAACTTTATAAAACACGTACAAAATCAACTCATCCATTTGCCGTTGTTTAAACTATTCTTTTACTACGAAAATAATTGGTGGGACTCTCTAGACGTTTCGTCAGGTAGATCCACTACAGATCTCAATATAAACCAATTGTGGTTTTATAGCAGCAATCTATTACTGACATATTCTGCCGGAAATGACGCGACATATTGGGCAAATAAAATTCCGCGCGCAAACCAATCCGACTTTATTAATATAGATACAACCAACAACTCATTAGTTACAGAAGTTTTGAACTGTTGTTCCAAAATGTTTCCAGAAGCAGGACAAATTCCACTACCAGATAAAATAGCGTGGGCATATTGGAACAATGGAACTACAGTATGGTCTGCGTTTGATCTAAATAATTTTGATAAGACAGTAAAAACCGACGTACAAAAAGAATTAATTTACCCATTCCCAGACAATGACGACATATGTTATTTAAATAATGATATTTCTTTGAATCAGGGGTGGGTTGAAGGCAGTCTTGAGTTGGTTGACGATTTTTTACTAGAACAATTCAACGTGCCAAATATAATGGATATAAAGACATTATAAAATATTACGCATTGAATAAATTAACCTATTTTAAATGTAAATCGGTTTAAAATTATCTGTAGTTATTATATAATGTGGGGTCATTTGTTATTTTTATTAAGTGTTTCATTAAGTCTTTCACACGTTTCGTGTGTTGTGAACCAATTGTCGTTTAGTGGTGGCGGATCATTTGGTGCGGTTGAAATTGGTATAATAAAAAAGGTCGCAGAGATGGACCCAAAAAAATATAATACATATACGGGTATTTCAGCCGGCGCGTTGAACTCTGCGTTTTTGTCATATTATAAGAATATTAATGACGGCATTCGTGCGGCAGAAAAAATATATTCGAGTTTACATAACCGAATGATATATAAACTATTACCTACGACGTCAATGTCCCTACTAAATACCGAGCCATTATTTAACACGTTGATGCTTGTTATTAATAAAATGCCCGGAGAGCCAGTTATTCACACGTTAATTGGCGCCACTAACTTATATAGCGGTAATTTAGATGTATATTCGTTTGAAAATAATGACGATTTAAATAAGGTGTATTTGATGATGTCGTCGTCGGCAATCCCGGCAGCGTTTCCACCTATAAGATATAACGGCAACTTATATGCTGATGGCGGCACACTAAGCAACGAATTACTTCAAGTAGAACATAATGGTCAATATTTAAATATCACATTTATTACACCATATGAAGGATATGTTTATGATAATGCGCCGATTGATTCATTAAAGGAAATGGTAAAACGAACAGTAATGATAGTGAAAACCAACTTTAATAATCCGATGGCAACATTGAATCAAAATTGTAAGGATCCCATCGGAGAAATTAACAAATATTTTGTAGACCCGTCGGCATTGGAAGGATATAGTATATTAAACTTTGACAACGGACAAAAGCTTATTGATATTGGATACAATAATGTTCGACACAAGAAATACAAATTGTGTTAAGGGTCTTATTATTTACACCATTGAAGATTTAGAATGATGTAAATTATATTGTATAAACCTATTTTATACGAATGTGTTGGAATGAGAATGTTTCATTAAATACATTTTTATTTAGTAGTTTTGTATTAGCACTGATTATTTATAATAATTCTTTTACAAAATATAAAATTCAAGAACTAAATAATAAATGGGTATATTTTTTTATCGCGTCTTTTGTATTTATGCAGTTAATAGAATTTTTTATTTGGAGAAATATTAATAACAACTTTTACAACAATATATTTTCAAATTTAGCAACATTATTGCTAATTATACAGCCAATTTTAAGTATTATGATTTTAACAAATGTAAAATTGCGAAATGTATTATTAATTTTCTATTTATCACTTGCGGTTCCATATTCCATATATAAATTTTCAAATTCAAATATTCATTCAGTAATAAGTGAAAGCGGTCATTTAAGATGGAAATTTTTTGATACGAGCCCCGTTATTTGGATGGGTTGGTTATTTTTCTTTTTATTTAGTTTTGTTTATGAGAAAAATTGGATTGGGCTTTTCTTTGGATTAATTACTTTGATTATTGCTTTTTTAAATTATACAAAGGACCATACTATGTGGAGTATGTGGTGTTGGGGTGTAAATTCAGTTATGATTTATTACGCAATTTACTTGTTAATATATTTGCCATTTTTAGAAAAAATGAATATTTGTTAATGTTCGACACGTAAAATATATGTTATGTTGAGGCCATTTAAATATATCTTATTGTATTTTATATAATGGACGAGGTTCAACTACTAAGAAAAGAAAATGAAGATCTTAAAAATAAAGTTATTGAATTGGAGGAAAGGTTGAAAAAATATACTGCGCCAGCTAGAAGCAAAACCTATTATGAAAATCATAAAGACGAACTTTTGGAAAAGATGAAAAAATATAAGCAAACGCCAGAGCAAATTAAGGAACGAAATAAGAAGGCGTATCTGAAAAGAAAGGAAAAATATATGTGTGAACATAAAAAATTAATTCAGTTATGTAGGATTTGTGATGGGAGTGATTTATGCGTCTCTGGATTTTGCGATACAATGAAAAACTCCAAATACGACAACTATTGTTTAAGATGTTTTATTTATATTTTTCCAGATAAACCTAATACACGAAATTATAAAACCAAAGAAAAATCTGTTATTGATTTTATAACAGAACACCTTCCTAATTTTTCGTGGATTAGCGATAAAAAGGTAATTGATGGTTGTTCTAGGAGAAGACCTGACTTATTTGTAGATTTAGGATTTCAAATTATTATTGTTGAAATTGATGAAAACCAACATAATAATTATGACTGTTCTTGTGAAAATAAAAGATTAATGGAAATATCAAAAGATGTAGGACATAGACCAATTATATTTATTAGATTTAACCCTGATGAATATATAAATAAAGATAATCAAATTATAAAATCTTGTTGGAAAATAAGTAAAAACGAGATTACACAAGTTCAACAAAAAAAATTAAAAGAGTGGAGTGAACGGTTGGATGTTTTAAAAACACAGATAGAATATTGGTCTAACGAAGAAAATAAAACAGACAAAACGCTAGAAACTATACATTTATTTTTTAATGAAAATAATATATCATAGCATAGGGTGACTTATGTCCATTAAACCACTTGCATAATGTAGATATTTATATTCTACTACAAAAAGAAACTATATTTTTAAAACAGCAAGCCGCAAAAGAATCTGGTTATTTATATGAGATTTGGATTTATGATAATAAAGGAAACAAAGTTGAATTTTATAACTAACACTTCCATCTTGCGAAACACACCAGGCAAGTTACAAACGTGGTCATGGGCTCGTCCGCTGACCTTGTTTGCATTTGATAATAAGTACATTGGTTGCCTTTACACTTGCGACAAGTAAACGTATCTGTAGCCGCAGAAATATTTGTTTCAAATTTATTCTTATCTCGCTTCGTCTTGGTATCAATAAGTTTCGCCCATCGTTCAGGCTGTAGTTCTTGATGTGTCATAAACGCGACAACGTGTGCCTTAACAGTTTCGTCTAGAATCTGCTTCAAAACATCCCCCTTCAAATTGGTCATAATACTACGCAATCGGTCTAAATAAATCTGAATAAACTTTTTATTGTCCCACTTTTTAACAACCTTGAACTGGTCTGCCTCCTTCAACGCATAATTGTATATTCCTTTTTCCAAATTAGAACTATGTTTTTCGTTGTGTAAAATATCATCCAACTTCTTTCTGATATTTCCGCGAAATAGCTCCGAGTCGTCGATTTTATAATGCGACATTCTGATTGATTTACATATTAATATTATATTTAAATCAATATCAATTTTATTTTTATAATTTGGAGAATTACTTGGTCGAGTCAGATTCAGATTCATAATCATAAGATTCCTCGCTCAATTCTGAACCAAGATCTTCAATAACAAGGTCATCCTCCTCCTGGTCCGCCGAGTTATCCTCGTCCATCTCCTCTTCTTCACTTGATTCGTCATCATTTGAGTCTTCGGTCAGTTCTTCCGCGTCACTACTATCTACAACAAATCCGTCCTTTAAATAACCCTGCTTCGTCTTTTTCTCCTTTGGAACATTCGCCAACTCATCCACCTCTGCTTCATCTTCAAGCGCAGTAGCTGCCAAATCTTCAAAACCGCCAAATAGCTTCTCATAAATTTTGTTCCACAATGGTAGTCCTAGATCGACATACACGTTACTTCCGTCCTGTTTAATATAAGCCATTATAGCGCAATTCCCAAAAAATAGGGTTGTATCAATTGGCGGCGGAAAATCATACTTATTCTCGGAATTGGGTCTTCCATCTGTTTTCGCATACACTTCAATAAAATATTTTTTCCCGTCATACTTGGCATTCCACTCAACTTGTTTAACAAAATCATCTCCCTTCTTGAAGCCGCACTTCTTATACAACTCATCCAATTTAAAGTCCTTTACGGCAAGCGGCTTTAAAGAACCACCCTTCTCAACAATTATAATACTTAACGGCTGGGACATTACTTATTATAAATAAATTGAATAGGTTTAAATAGTTTGTGCAATTATAATATAATTACAATGAAGATCTTCATAAACAATTTTAATTTAGATGCTCTCCCAAACGTATTAACCGGATTCAATGATAATCTAGTTAAAACCGAAGTATATATACAGGTATATTCCATCGACGGAATATATAAAATATATCCCTCCAAAATATTAAAACTAACCGCTGTAGACAGTGATATTGAGATATTGAAGGATTATTGTAGCCCATTTACGTTGATTGTAGATAGGTCTTATTTTACAGAAGAGGTCGCAACGATGTTTGACCCCGAACACGTCTCTACAAAAATCAAAAGATGTGTTTTTGAATTCACTAAAACCCCTAATTTTAAACTAATCATAGAAGGGGCGTATGTAGAGGACCACAATATTTTTCAGAAAAGTGTTTCTTTTAGCATGGTCCCGAATAATATATATTTTGAGGGAGACAATAATCTAAATATTAACGATGCTTTAGTTAAAAAGGATTTAATTGGGTTGTTATCCCTCTTAAACTAATATCGTAATATAATAATATGCTATCCTGGATAATTCAATTTACAATTATATCAATCATTTTAATATTTTTAGTGCATTATCTGATAAACTTTTTCAAATCTACATTAACAGTTCCAAAGATAAAAGATTTAGTAAATGCACCCAATCAAAAATACGAAAATATGTATAACATTATACGGCGCAACTCGACGGTCGTCCAAGAAACACCACCCGAACCATCAACAGATGAATATACGCTCATAGATTTACTACCAAATAAGGAGGAGGATAATATGAAGACTAAACTGAAGGATTTCTTAAAAAAACAGATGAGACCTTCTAACGACGCTGGAACTGATTTAGCTACATTAGATTCTATGTCAAAGATTGACTCATTCTCAAGTTATTAAGAAGGAATGTTACTTTTCTAAGGTGTTAATGAAAAAGGTGTTAATAAAAAAGGTGATAATGAAAAAGGTGTTAATGAAAAAGGTTTAAAGAATACGGTTCTATATATATATATTATAAATGCTGACACAATCAGAAAAAGCGAATTTATTAAAGGATTTTCCTAATGTCAAACTTTCTTATGAAAATATAATTTATAAGAAGGTTCATAACTCAGACTATATTGTAGCTATTCCGGAGGGCGTAAAATGTTTCGCGTGGTTTACGTCATTCAATGATAAATTTGTTTGTCTAATTATGGAATTAACAGATGGGAACCAGATTTCAGATATTAAAATTGCGAATGCTTGCTTTTCGAATGACCTCGCATACGGAACAATCCTATATGGGACTGTTGTATATCAGTCATCCAATCGTTTTTTCTACATTGAAGATATTTTCAGTTATAAGGGATGTAATATAGCACAAACAAGCTGGGGCGACAAGTTAACAAAAATGAATACCATGTTGAAAAGAGATTTGAAGCAAGTTGCTTATAATAACTCATTTATTGTGTTTGGTTTGCCATTATTATGTAAAACAAATGAAGAACTTGAGAAAAGATTGCCAACCATAAATTACAAAATAAGCAATATCCAGTTCATGTTATTCAAAATGTATAATAAACACATATCGGTACCTTATAAGAACTATATTGAACCGGTTCGCACTGCTAGTGGATGTGAACGATTAAACTCTGTTTCGCCGCCAATAATCAAAACACAATTAACTAGTGAACCACAGCAACAAAAACATATTGTTAACAGGTCATCTTCAAAAGCCGAAATAGTGTTCTTGGTTCGTCCAGAAATTCAAGACGACATATACGACATATACTGTTTAAATCATGGGTCAAAAGAAGAACAACACGGCATCGCACATATTCCCAATTTTACTACAAGTGTCATGATGAATAAGTTATTTAGAAATATTAAAGAAAATCATAATTTGGACGCATTAGAGGAAAGTGACGATGAAGACGAATTTGAAAACGATAAGAGCGATAAATTTGTGTATTTAGACAAATCATACAAGATGGTATGTGTATATAATCCCAAATTCAAAAAATGGTGCCCTGTTAGAGTTGCGAATAATGATGCGCGCGTTACTACTCTTACAGAATTAAAGGGTATTTATGCCTCATACGAACAGAATAGAAAAAACTATAAGCGATAAAAACCTGTTATAACGCGATAAAATATATATACAATATATATACATGTCAGGCTCTGGAGCTTCGAATTTAGGATATGGCAATTTAAATCCTTATAGTACTAGCCCGTATGTGAATGGGACAAGTTCAAATTATTCCGGGAGTTTTAGCAGCAATGAAATACCAGGACTTCCCGGTTTAGCGGGTTCAAAGAGTAATATTGATGCTGCGGCAGGAATTGTGCCCGGTATATGTTTATTTAAGGGAGGCGCTAAAAAACTCAAAAGAAAAATAAAAAATATCACTAAACAATATAAGAAGATGAAGGCCGGAAGTAAAAAGATGAGAGGAATTCAACAACGTATTAGAAGTAGAATGGCGTCGAGAAGTCGCGCGGGAGGTAAAAAGACTAGACGCGTTCAACGTAAACACGGATCTAGACGCAGTAAAAAGCAGCGAGGTGGCTATGGCCAATTCCAAAATAATCAGCCAATTACGCCTTCATATCAAGTGGCAGGAATTGATTTGCCCGCTAGCCAATTGGGATTAGCTAATCCTCCTCCTATTCGCTTGTTACCTAATAGCACGAATTGCGTAGACAACTATAATCACTACACCAATACTGGTTTCCCTAGCAAAGGTCATTAAATTTTTTATATAATAATTGTAAAATTATATAAAAATAAAATTTATACTATTATAATAAATGATTACTACATCAAATAACGGAAGATTGGGTAATCAAATTATACGAAATTTAGCAGTCAGCTTAATAGCAGAAAAACATAATCTTAAGGTTGATTATTCATCCAAAGATTTAATTACTAGATTAGGAATTGATTTATTTAGTGGAACCAATGTTTTTGATAATATAAAACCTTTAAATGATGATAATTATTTTTCTATTTTACATTGTGATAATTTAAATTACGCGTTGAATCCAAATGAAAGTTATTTCCAGACTAAGGAAATAACAAATTTGTTATATGAACATTTAAATACTGATGCTGTTAAAAATAACATTATTACAAAAAACCCATTTAACGAACGTTATAATAAAAATAACGATCTTTTTATTCATGTTAGATTAGGGGACGTCGCACATTTGAACGCGGGAATCAATTATTATTTAGATACAATAAAAAGAATTAAATTTAACAATTTATATATAGCGACTGATGATATTAAACACGATATTATAAGAATAATATTTAAATTATATCCATCGGCAAAATTAATTAATTGTGATGAAATTAGAACGATTAAATTTGCAAGTACGTGCAAGCACATTTTATTATCACACGGTTCATTTTCTGCTGTAATAGGTTATTTGTCGTTTTTTTCTAATGTATATTACCCAAAATACAATACCCCGGATCGAATGTGGCATGGAGATATGTTTAGTATAGATAAATGGATTAAAATTTTATAAATCAAAATAAGTATTTTCTATCTGGAAATAAACTGTTATTGTAGCACGTCTAACAAATAAAATTGAAATGAATGTTTTCTTCTAGAAACCTCAAAATAATAAACCAAAACCATCACAATTTAAAATGACAGAACAGTATTGCAATCCTTCGCATAAACTAAATATTATTGTTTACAAAAAATATTTAGAAGAACCCACATCTGATGCGTTATTATCCTCTATTTTAACAGATCCGCAACACTTTAAACACGCTTTGATAACAAAAGCAGGACAACCTTCAAAAAAAAGAAATAAAACGATTTATGGAGACATAAATGAATACGTAATTACGTATAGAGGGAAAATTATAAAAACTCCAGTATTTCCTTGGAAAGAAGAATTCAAGGAAATACGTGATAAAATAACTGAAACTACCGAACAACAATATAATACATGCGTTTTACAAATTTACAATTCAGGTCAAGTTGGCATAAAACCACACAAAGATAAAGAAATGAATGAAGGGACGAAAATAGCAAGTATTTCGCTTGGAGAATCGCGCGTAATGAGATTTGAACGTAGCGGTTTTGAACCAATAAATATTATATTAGAAAAAGGTGACCTATGTATAATCAACTATCCTACAAATAATTATTGGTTACATTCTATTCCAACAGACGATACAACACAAATGAGAGCCAGTTTAATTTACCGCAATTTTGAATAAAAAATTGAAATGCTTTACAATAAATATATTATAGACATAACTTAATCCCAAATATAATCAATTTTAATTTTCAAAATGTTATACGAACCATGCTCTAGAATAGCCGCCGCCCGAATGATCGAAATTTTACCAGACACTCTTTTAGATAAAAAACAACTCTTGGATGATTTTGTTAATAAAACGTGTTTGTATCAATCTCCAGAAGCAACGCGGAGAGATTACAACTGGGCGAAACTGCACAAAATTCTTGTAGAAAATTTTAATCCTAAACACATAGGCGAAGAATTAGCTCAAAAACTAAATGATATATATAAACAAGATGAAGAAAATGATAAGTAAGAATTTGCTCTAAAATAAAAAAATTAAAATTAAACATAAAAATATGTATATATTGTTGTATTGTTTATTTTTTTTATTGCTTACACCTAGTGAACAATATTATTTTTTAAATTTTAATAAACATTGACCACCCAAATACTTATCCTTTGGACCCTCAGCTTCCTCTTCCTCTTCTTCTACATCAGAATCGTCTGTGATACTTTTGTCTGAACTATTGCTTTTTATTGATATTTGTTTTTTAGACGTTTTTGTAATACATAATTTATTTGTTTTAGGTTCGAAAACTTGTTTCCATTTTGAAAAATCCGCATTATATTCATTGCTATTCACCCCTATAATTTTATAATTTTGTTTCTTGTAATATGCTTTTCTTTTTAACCATTGTCTTTGAAATACGTCATGTGAGTCAACAAAATCATAAATAATGGGATGCGAAAATTGATGCTTTGCCCTTAAAATTCTTCCGACTGTCTGAACAATATCAGTTTTAGGTGTGATTAAAAACTCTGCATTTAGCGTTGGAATGTCAAGCCCTTCTTGTGACATCGAAAAACTCGCTAGAATAATCTGTTTCTTTTCTGACCGTTTAAGCTCAGCTTCACTCATTCCTCCAATATAATACCCCACACTGGCTAAATTTTTACAGACAAACTTTTTATATATATAATGTAATATATTCAGATTGTGAGCCATTACGATTGTGTGCGTCTTCTCTAGCGGTTTCACATATTTATTTTCAATATAGTTTTGTTCATATTTTAAAACTTTTTTACAGTTGGGGCATTTTGGCCTCTCTCTTTTAACGCCTTTTGCTTCAATATTTTCCATACAAGGCATACAATATTTAACAGAATCACAACACGTATTGCGGACCAAATAATTATTATTTTTGCCGCAAATTGAACAATGTGGCACGGCCTTGTCCATTTCTAATTTATGTTGGCACACTGTTTCAGAATCTACCTCCTCAACCCGAATAAAGTCGCACAATGTTTTAACAATGAATTCAGTTCTACGATTATATTCGCATAATTTCGAAATCATTGAACTATTTTGCGGTTTTCCACGGAAATCTAAAATAGTGTCGTTAAAATCATCATCGTCAACTTTATATGTCACTTGTCTTACTTCGACAAGAAGTTCGCTTTTATTTTCTGCTTTATAAATTACATTACCTAAAAACATTTTAAATACAGCTGTAGTTCCATCTTTTCTTTCCATTGTTGCCGATAATCCGAGCATGTATTTTGTAACAACCTTAAACAATGAGTTTGAAAATGACTGGCTAGAAATATGATGGACCTCGTCTATAATAGTTAGTCCAAATTGGTCAAATAATGATTGGTCGTAGTCTTTTGAAATCAAACTTTGTAACATGCATAAAACAATGTCTTTATCTTCGACATCAATAATGGGACCCTGAATTTTCCCGATACGAGCTTTAGGTAAAAACTGATGAATTCGCTCTATCCATTGGTTCATCAGAAATTCTTTGTGAACGATGACAAGCGTCTTCTTTTTTAGTTTTGACAAAATATACAATGACCCCGATGTTTTACCCCACGCACAAGGCAACTCCAATAATCCACCACCACATACTGAAGCTGTACAATGATTTATAAATTTACCTACAACTGGTTCCTGATAATCGCGTAACTGTCCGCAAAATTCTACCGCAATATCGGTTCCGTCTGTAACCTTGTACTGTTTAGGCGGACCAAAATTGTCGCTACCGTAATAATGAGGTACATAAAATTTATTTGCTGACTCTCGATAAGCAGGAAACGTTTTCTGGTTATCATTCATAGGAGAACCAATAAGAAATGGTTTAATAGTTAAATCATTTCTTATTTGTTTTTGCTGTTCAATGGTAAGTTCGCTTTTATGTATAGTATAGCCTTTTTGGCCAAGATAGGTATTAAGCTTCATAAGTTGGATTATATTATTTAGTAAAATTTGTTTATATCCTTTTGCTGAAGTTTTTAAAAATTTGACTAAATAAAAATCTATCATTATGATATATGGAAAGTTTCTCTCGCTTATTTAAAAAAGAAAACATGGGTGAGTTAGTATTGATAATATTGCTTGTTGTCTATTTGATTTTAGGATTGAAAACTCCCGAACCTATCGCAAGTATGATTGATTCAATGGGCGGTAAAATTGTTATGTTCGTCATCGTAATCTATCTATTCATGAATGCCCACCCTATATTGGCAGTATTATCATTGCTTGTTGCTTTTGATTTAATTCGCCGATCATCAATGACAACCGGAATAGCTGCTCTTCAAAAATTCGCTCCTTCTGAAGAAAAGAAAATGTCGCAATTCACAGCCTATAACCAATTCCCGTATACTTTAGAACAGGAGGTCGTTTCTAAAATGGCGCCAATTATGAAGTCTGGGTATTCCATTACACCATCATCCTTCAAACCCTTATTAGACGATACACACGATGCGTCGCCGATTAACAAATAAAACAAATAATTATAATTTTATTCAATTTACAATTATTTTACAAGCATTTTAAACATTAGAAGAGAGAAAGCTACGCAAATCCTTTCACCAGCTTTGGAGTATCCCCTGTAACAAAATTATACAAATAACTAGCCCCTATAAAGATGATAAGGAATATAATACAACTTAAGAAAATCTGGATGATTATTTGTGTGACCGGACTTTCTAACATTTTTGACAAATCATATGACGGTGTATTTTTGGCATACTCTACCCCCGTTTCTTCCGTCGATGCGCCGGTTGGATTACACTTTATGTAAATACCCTCTCCAATGCTTACGCTATTTGGACCCGTTGAATTAAAAAATAGCCCGTTACCCATCATAGGTAGCGTAAATGGTTTGATAATTTTTCCGAGAGTAGATAATGTTGAACTGCTTAATGGAATGGAGTCTAACGAACCAAACACAATCCAATCCATATTGTTATTCGAATCTGTGTAACTGAAAAATGGTTTATTTGGCACTATTTTCTGTAATGTAAAATCGCTTATATTTAAGTTGGTAGAATCTCCTTTACTTGGAGCATTGGTAGCAACGCTGTTAATAATTTCTGTTAATAAAACTGATGCCGTGGATGACTCACTCGAGGCTTTCATTGGTATTCCAACGGACAACATTGATCCTCCCTTAACCGGCGCGTGTTCTATACAAATTTCGGCATCCGTTAAAGATCCGTTAAATAAGTGAATTGATGGACTTGTAATGTAGACTTTTGTTACAACGTATTTTTGAGTATTGTATACTACTTGTGGTGAACTGCTATTGTCATATGTTAAACTGATCATAACTCCGTCATTTTTGGCAGTGGTGTTGCTGTCTGAATATGTGAAATTATAGGAACATTTTAGGTCGCATTTACCCTTCACATTATCATTTGTTATATTTATATCTTGCATTCTTATTAATATAACTATATAAATAAAATTATTAATTTATTTAGATATAATAATAAGAATGAATTTAACTAAAGGCAAAATATCAAAACTATACAGCAAAAAAAAGCAAACTCTAAAAAGAAACAAAAATAAACGTGGTCATTCGAGTAGGAGTAAGACCTTTAGAAAAAATAGAAGGGTCAATTTAGCTAGAAAATCGTTGAAACGAGTTCATTTTAAAGCTAATACAGGTGGCCAGCCTACTGATAACACAGAATCGTCTAAAGAGGTGTTGGAACCGCAAACAAACACTCCGGATGGTGAATATACTCCTCCTCGCTTTATCACAAACAGCGATCTTGCCAATGCCAATATAACATCAGGTATGTTTGGAACAAAAATGGGTGGCGCTCTTCCGGATAATATGGATTCGACTAATGAAGAACCACAGCAATCTGCCGATGCGACACCGACTATAACAACGCAACTATCAGCCGATAGTATGCCCTTCGTCCCCTCGATACAAAATGAAAATCTAACTTCGTCTACGGAGGCACCTTCGCCTAACAGCTACGGATCGCTTCAAAACGCAAACTCGGGTGATGGCGCACAAAACGGGTTTGTCGCTGTTAAAGATGTTGCTGAAAGTTTGGCAAATAGTTAAGTATAAACACACAGCCCAGAGTTATAAAATCGCTTAATACACTTTTGACATTTTAATTTATCAATAATGTATATACAAATGGATACGTTTAGCATTCCAGCCCCTGAAAGTGGAAGTACAGTATTTACAAAGAAGATTTGGAAAAAAAACGGAAGTCCACCAATACTAATTCTAGAAGAGGGTTGGACCGAGATTGACCAGGAGGCGTTCTCCGGCGCAAAAAAATTGCTGATGATTCGTATTCCTGCATCTGTAGTTGAGATTAGCGAAAATGCGTTCACGGATGCGACAAAGTTGCATCAAGTAGCATTTGTAGAAAATTCTCAACTTCGTACGATTGGAAACGAAGCGTTCTCTGGCGCGACATCTTTAGAAAGAATTCAGATTCCCGCATCTGTAGAGGAACTGGGACATTCGGCATTTAGTAAAGCATCAAGCTTGAGAGAAGTGACATTTGAAGAAGGTTCTAGGCTCACACAAATTGGAGATGCCTCGTTCGCCTTTACGACATCTTTAAAAAATATTAGCATTCCCGAGGGGGTCGCAAGGATTCGAGATTTCACGTTTTTTGGTGCGACATCTTTGGAAACAATTCATATTCCTCTTGGGGTCACGAATATAGAAAATGGTGCGTTTATTAAAACGCCAATGTTGACAGAAATAGCATTTGAACCTGGTTCTCAAATTTCCCGTATTAATCCTATGGCATTTGACCCACAAAGTGGTTTAACTAGGGTTATTATGGGGGCGCCTGTTCTGGCTCGTTTAAATGCCGCTCGCAGTCTTGTGTCAAATATGCCGCCATTGATTCTTGGTAAAAATAATTTTTATGGCAAGGATGATGTTACCATTGTTTCCATGGCACAACAAATTGCTACAATGCATGACATCGCAAGACAAATGACAAAACAAAAGATGTCAGGCCCACCGGAACACGTGATAAATAAGGTAGGAGAGATGCTTACAGGTATAAAGCCGCAATCTGACGCCGTTGTTGAAGCAGCAAGGCGTAACGGCATTGGCGGTAAAAGAAAAACGAAGAAGCAAAAAATGAAGACGAAGAAAGGAAAATCCAAGCGCCGAAGAACAATGAGCCGCAAATAAATAAATAATATGATAAATTTAATAAAAATATTTATCATACTACATTAACCCCGCGAATATTAAACAAACGGTAAATACTTAATAGTATCATTATCATATACCGTTACTTTATAGGTTTCGTTTGCTCCTTCAATATACACGGTATCACCTGTATAAAGCTTGTCGCATCCATACTCGTTTGTGCAGCTTCTACCCGCTCTAGATACTGGCAATTTTACGTTATTGTGTTGATTACTCGTTGAATAATATTGCCATTTGTCTCTATTCGTAAACAATGGGCGACCCATTAATGGTAATATACTATCCTTACTAGAACTGTTAAGCGGGGTCAATATGCCCATCTGTCTATAAGTAGTGTCTACTGCGCCAATATTTGTGGCAATGTTAATAGGAATCGCCCCCCGCGGAATCCCGTTAAATCCAGGTATAAAATATCGCTCGTCTCTTAATGGCGGCGCATAAGGGTTTAATAGTGGGTCTGATGGTAAATTGGTATATGGCCAACTAGGAATGAGCCCTCCAAACCAACCGCCGCCATTATTCTCTCTTTGTGTATCTTTAATGATAATTTTTTCAGATGGGCTATTATTGACAACAACGCTATTGCGTTGCATGTTATTATAAATTAAATACACGATAATAATCAAACAAACAACTAAAAAAAAGATGGAGTAATTCTCAATACATATCACACCTGGAGGACACCTTTTCATATTATATTATTATAATATTAAAATACACACACCACCCTCTTAATGTTTATGCGTTCCCCATGCCAGCCCCCATTCCACCAGACATTTTTTTAGCCATTTCCATTAGACCTTCAATACCCTTTCCATCAGCATTCATATTCTTCATCATTTCTGACGCCTTAACCGCCATAGGCATCATTTTTTCAATCATAGGTGCCATGGATTCCATTGACTTCGCCAAATCGGCCTGCTGTTGCATCAATCGTTGTGTATCGCCAGTTAAATTTTTAATACCATCGCTACCTAGAATGCTATTTAATTGATCATATGCTCCCTCGATAGTTGCGGCATAATCGATTTTAGAACCACCGTTTTTGGGGCGACCAACCTCAAAATGCTCGTCTGACTTTTTATCGTTAGATGCTCCAACGCCATCTGTAGCGGCGGTAGAATCATCTGGCTTTTTCTCCTTGTCCTCTTCTGAATCCGTCTCCTTTTTGTCTTTACTCTTTTTGTCTTCGCTCTTTTTATCAGTAGTCATGCCTTCGACTCTATAAGAGTAGCCCTTCAAGGACATCAAATTAACGAGCACCAAAGGAACACCTAAAACAATGATCATATTTTTACTAAAGTATCTAACAAGGACCGCAATTATAAGGAACATAACAACATTATTGAGATTTCCCATCATCATATACCCAATCACATTTAAAAGGGCGATGATGGATACAATATTTAATACCAACTTGTTTGAAAGAATTTTAGACACGGTTGAGCTAACTTTCATTTATATATATATAATTTAAAAAAAAATGAATAATTTAAATAATATTAAAGTTAAAATACATTAATAGATAGGATGTGCGCTAATATTGACGCGTTTAATAACAATGGAAACCGCTATAACAGCAACGAATACGAAGACAACGATAATGAATACGATGACAACGCAGAATATTACGATGATTCTGATACCGATGATGATATTATTTACGACCCTGATGAAGCAAGTCAAACACGATATAATATAGTATTATGTGAGCTACATAATCCAAAAATACATGGTATAGACCCAGCATCAAATGTAAGCCATCACTATCTAGTTGATTGTAGATTTAAAGAATTAAATATGGAAATAATTAATGCGAACGCGAGTATAATAACAAATGTATACTCGCGTTTAATAACCACTCGCGACTCACGCACAAACAATCACCCTATATATAAAAACTATACCAATATTGTAGCACGGAACACCTATATAAAACCCGAGATTGCCGAATGTATGTATTTGGAAACGCAGGAATGCGTCGCGGTTTTAAAAACAGTTTGGATCCGATTAATACAGCGAACGTGGAAGAATGTTATGCGAAAAAGAGCGGATGTAATACAAAAAAGGACCAATCCACGAGCGCTATATAATAGGCAAATTACGGGTAACTGGCCTAGCGAATGCGCAATTTATCCGGGATTAAGAGGGATGCTCTCACCGATTAAAAATTAGAGGACCTTGACTTAGACGACCTCTTCCTACGCGTGCTACTTGAAATGCTTCTTCTCTTTGACTTTTGTTTATAAATAAACCCTCCCTTTTGCTTTCGTCTATTTTTTTTTGTTCTTTTACCTCCAAACACCTTTCCGTTTTTATAAACAGGACTTACAATTCGCACTACATCTTCAGGTGTGCGTGCGGCTCGAAGCGCCTCTAAGGCCGCTTGATACTTATTGTCGCCTTGGTAGCCGCTTTGTCTCAATTGTTCGATCTTTGCGTTTAATTGTACTCTTAACGCATCTAAGGTGCGCGTTGTACCCTGAATTGTTATGGGTGTGTTTCCCGGCAATCCCGCTTGCTGAGCCTGTGGCGGGCCTAGTCCTTGTTGTGCCGGAGCCTGTCCTTGTATTACGCGAGCAATATTTCCAATAGAGAGTTCAATTTCCGCAATCTCATTCGTAATCTCATCGGGATTGGGTTCGTTCATAATTAATTCCTGTAATTTTGCTACAGTATCATTAATTACACCAGTTGCGGCGGCAATTCTGTTGATTAAATCTTCATTTTTAGCCTGTAAAGCGGTCATCTGAGCGGTTAACGCGGCAATTTGCGCCTGACCGTCTTGTTCCTTCTTATTTATGGTTTCAACGTGTGCCGCAACTTCAGCCGTTTTGTCTTGCAACTGTTTTTGTAAATCCTGTAAATTAGCTTCCAACTCATTTATTCTTGCCGTTAATTTGTCTTGTTGTTCTTTATTCGCCTTTGCTTGGTTTTCTAATTGTTGTCTGGATGCTTCACCCTGTTTTTCTAGCTCTTGCGCGTGTTGTGCCTGTAAGTCACCCCTTCCGGCTAGTTCAGTATTCAACGCCTCAAGTTGTTTTTGTATCTCGGCATTTTTTGCGGTTAACTCTCGAAGTTGTGCCTCATACGCGTTTATTTTTGCTTGGGTCTCCTGCCCTTGTTGTGCAAGCTGTTGTTGAGCTTGCGCAAGTTGATCTGTTAATTGTTTCTTTTGTTCTTCTAAACCGGTCACCTGTTGCGTTGCGCGCGCGATTTCGTCCTCCTTGCCTTTTACATTGGCCGCATTATTATTCACTTGTCCTTGAAGTCCGTCTACCATCAATTTAAACTGAGTTATCTGATTCGCAAGTGCCGCGATTTTGTCTTTAATCCCTTTCAATGATGTAACTAATGTTGTGTTAAACCTCGTCTTATCAGCGGATTTCTGTTCTAATCGCGTCTTCAATCCGTTAAGTTTATCAATGCTTAATTGGAATTCTTCTAAAAATTTGTCAGCCATATATTATATAAACGTATAATAAATTTACATAATAGTTATGAAAATTTATCGAGATTGTAAAATTTATTGATGGATTATATTTTTTTGTGTAATTCATTGGCGATATGATTGGTGTCCGTTGTTAATGAATCGAGTCCCCGCTTAATCTGTTTCACTTCGCGAAGCAATTTTGATTGCTCAACTCTCGCATCCTCTATATTATTTACACTGAGCTCTCCAGAAGACGCGAGGTCCTCTACATATTCGTTAAGCATTGTTATTGCTTTAATTTGATCCTGCTTCTGCGCAACAATAACGTTATAATACTTGACATAATCCTCCTTGACAGAGCTCAAAAACTCGTTCGTTTTTGTTACTGTTTTGAGTTTTTTTTGTTTGTCAATTAAAGATTGCTTTTTTAACTCGATTAACGCCTGTATTTTCATAAATTGGTCTTCATTCGCTAAATGATCGCCTATTTCTATTCTGTAGTTCATACTTAAATTTACTTGTTATTTTATTATTTGCTAAAAATTTTAAAATCTTTTATATATATTATTTAGGATGTCAAAAACCCAACAAGAACCTTTGTTGGCACCAGACGATAATAGATTTGTTATGTTTCCAATCAGATACAATGACATCTGGGAAATGTATAAAAAACAAGTCGACTGTTTCTGGAGAGCCGAAGAAATCGATTTAACAAAGGATCTACCACACTGGGAAAGCCTAAATGGTGACGAAAAATATTTCGTTTCTATGATTTTGGCCTTTTTTGCGGCTAGTGACGGAATTGTTCTGGAAAATTTGGCATCACGTTTCATGAAAGAGGTTCAGGTGTCAGAGGCCAGAGCATTTTATGGGTTTCAAATTGCTATCGAAAATATCCATAATGAAACATACAGTCTACTAATTGAAACCTATATTAAAGACGCGGTTGAAAAAAATAAACTGTTTAATGCTATTGAACACTTCCCCTGTATTAAAAAGAAGTCCGATTGGGCGCAAAAATGGATTCATGATAATCGCAGTAGTTTTGCGACTCGGTTGGTAGCGTTTGCGTGTGTAGAGGGTATCTTCTTTAGTGGTGCATTCTGTAGTATTTATTGGCTCAAAAAGCGCGGTCTAATGCCTGGTCTCACCTTTAGTAACGAATTAATTTCGCGAGACGAAGCGCTTCACTGCGAATTTGCCATACTTTTATATAGTAAGTTGCTTAAAAAGATCGACCGTGTTCGCATTCATGAAATTATTAAAGAGGCAGTCGAGATTGAAACTGAATTCATATGCTCAGCGTTACCGTGTAAATTGATTGGGATGAATTCAGATTTGATGACACAGTATATTAAATTCGTCGCTGACCGATTGTCCGTTCAACTTGGATACCCAAAAATTTACAACGTCACAAATTGCTTCGATTGGATGGAACTAATCAGTCTCGAGGGTAAAACGAACATGTTCGAACGCAAAATTTCTGAATACTCCTTATCAAACAAGGTCGGAATAGATGACGCATTTAACATGTCTGATGATTTTTAGAGGTCGGCTCACCAACACTCATAATCCATTTTACCCATAATTCAGCCTGTTCGGGATTCCCATAATCACCGTGAGTTTTGTAATTTTTTGCTATCCGCATGTTATTATGGCGAACACATAGGTTATGCTTTGCGCACGCGATTTGTTGAGAACATTGTGCACCCTTATTTTTTCCTGAGGTTAGTATTTGTGTACATATCATGGTTTCCATGGTATATACTATTCTTTACAATAAAAGCTTTAACTGAATTTTTACAATAAAAATGCCAACAAACAGCCTAAATAAAAAACATACCTATATGTATATTTATGTTTTTTTCTCCTGAGACTGCCGACTTCTCTCCTGAGACCGCCGACTTTTGTATTGATATCCCAGAAGATGCGTCGTCTCTAGGCGATGGTATTAATGAAATGGAAGACCCTCACAAACTAGACCCTGAAAATAAACCTAAACACCTCAAGCAACATCGCGGTTTTTTAGATATTATGGATACTATGAATATTAAATTTGGATATAATGACGGTAAGTTATCAACGTCGTTAGATCTAATTTCTTTGTATCTAAAAGGCCAAAAGTTGTTATATTTAGAAGCAAAATCTTATTGCGAATTTTATCTATATCGACTAATGATTCCGGCAATAATTATATCATCTGTGTCGACGGTTATTAGTGGAATATTTTATGATAATACAACTGCTGTAAAGATTGTTTCCGGAACAAGTGCTATAAATACTGTCATTTTATCACTTGTAAATTTTTACAAGTTAGACGCGAAAGCAGAAGCGCATAAAATGACAGCATATTCATTCGACCAACTTATTTCAGAATGCGAATTTACTTCTGGTAAAATATTGCTTAGTAATGTATCTGAAAATAAAAAGGGAGAGAACGCCGAACCCGTGAATCAAACTGAAAAACCTATTAAATATGATATACAATATGTCCAAAATTTTATTACGCAAATTGAAAAGAAAGTAAAGGAAATAAAAGAGAAAAATCAATTCATTATTCCAGATAAAATTAGATATAGATATCCAAACATTTACAACAAAAATATATTCATGGATGTTATAAAAATGCATATAGACGAAATGAAATTCTGTAATGAATTGAAGATTATTTGTAACGCTGAAATTGACGCACGGAATAAAATTCATAGTGGAGACAAATCACGCGGCACGGCCGAAAAGTTAAATATTTTATATGTTAATAAAAACAAAAAAATAGATGATATTCTTGAATATAGGAAAACAAGGATCACTTGTGACACAGACGTAAAATCCGAATTATACAACGATCACCTCAAAAAGTCTCGGTTGTTCTTTTATTAAACCGACTGACCGAATATAATTGTAAATATGCTTAAACTTAAATGTATATTTACAATATAACGATGAACAACAATGATGTTAAAAAAAGCAAATATGCGTGCCAAATTTGTCGTAAAGAATATAAGGACAATTCTAGATTATTGAGACATCAAAATAGAGGCAATTGCGGGAAAACAAATACGGATATCAATGTCGAAGCTATCGCCCTTCATGACAAATTAAAACTACTTTTTTCTTCGTTAACCCAATAAAAAAAATCATTTAACGGCGTCGTTTTGTTTTTCTACTGGTTTTACTCTTCCTTCTCTTACTCTTTTTCCCTTTACTCTTTTTACTGCGGCGAGATTTGCGGTTTCCACCTTTTGATTTTAACGTATCCAATCTGGCCTTAACATTGCACATAGCTTCTAAGGTTTTGTCTGACCCAAAAACGTCACTTTCAGGGTGTCTAAATTCGTTGATATGATATGCTAGAGCCTTTTCTAGCTCAGGTATATCTCTAGCCTTCTGTTCTTCAGACATACTATTCATTATATAATTATAGGATAAAATAAATTCTACAGGCCCTAAAGCGGTTTATTATTTTATTAGACGGTATCTTTCTCAACAATTACTTCATTGGAAACGCGCTTTATTATCTTCTCTTCCTTTTCAAAGTCATTATCGCCTCTTCCACCCATAGCTTCCATAATAATTTTATTGTATTGATCTGAATAGCGAGAAGCACTTTTGGTACAATCAGGATGCGCTTCCTTGAACTTTGGTAGCATTCTAGCGTTTTTATCCGCGACCTTTCTTACTAACTTGTGCATCTTCTTCTGTTCTTCATCTTTTTCCCATGTATTTTCATCTTTAATATACATGGTTTCTCTCTTCTTATCGGTACAATGAACCGGTCTTTGAGTAACATCAAGGTCCTTCAGGTTCTTTACAATAATATTGGAAATACCTTCTACATAACCTACTTCACCAACAGTCTCTAGATCTGACAATTGCAACTTAATTGACTCAACAAATTCTGTAATATTCATCGCATCCTTACACGTTTCATTCAAGAAAAAATTAAGATTAAATGCTTTGTTATGGGAGTTTGTTGTATTATTGTGACTGTTTTGGGTTGTTCCATTTTTAATTACCTCCATCATCATACTTTTCATCTCTGAATTCTCCTTCATTAAATAATTCATAAAGCCCTTAAGTTCATCGAGTTCGTTTATTTGATGTGATTCTTCAGTCAATACATTATTCTCGTCAACATTACACAGCTTCTTGTGTCTCCACAAACCGGTCCTGTCATTGTACATTTTATTACATTTGTTACACTGAAAGTTTGATTTTTCCTTTTTTGTGTTGCTTAATGTTGCTAAATTGTTGCTGATATGTTTTTTGGTGTGTAGATGTAAATCGTAGTTTGTTTTTTTACACGTGCTGAAGTCACATAAATCGCAGCAATAAATATTATCATTTTTTTTCATTTTTTCTGTTGCCATTCTTTCTAAATTAGCAACAGAAAAAATTCTAAGCTACTTTTTTTTAAAAGTATTTAAAATTTTATCGTAACAAATTGAAAATTATTTTTTTGGTGACCAGACCATAAATTTCAATTATGCAGTCAAAACATGATATTTCGAGTAAAGTATTTTAGCTTTTCAAAAATGGACAAAAAAAATGTCCAAAATCGAGTTTCCCAAAAAACTTTCCCCAAAATAACATGTTTCGTTCTACATGTGTAGGAATTTTTTCAAAGTCGTTTTTTCTCGTTTTTCCTACACAGTTGTAGTATTTTTGTTTTTAAGGGTCCTTCTCAACAATTACTTCCTTTGAAACGCGCTTGATTATCTTCTCTTCCTTTTCAAAGTCATTATCACCTCTTCCACCCATAGCTTCCATGATTATTTTGTTATATTGGTCAGAGTAACGAGAAGCACTCTTGGTACAATCTGGATGTGCTTCCTTGAACTTTGGCAACATCCTCGCATTTTTATCGGCAACCTTTCTGACTAACTTGTGCATTTTCTTCTGTTCTTCATCCTTTTCCCATGTATCTTCATCTTTAATGTACATTGTTTCTCTCTTCTTGTCGGTACAATGAACCGGTCTTTGAGTAACATCAAGATCCTTCAGGTTCTTTACAATAATATTGGAAATACCTTCTACATAACCCACTTCACCAACCCTCTCTAGATCTGACAACTGTAACTTGATCGATTCAACAAATTCAGTAATATTCATTGCGTCTTTGCACGTTTCATTTAAGAAAAAATTAAGATTAAATGCCTTATTATGTGAGTTTGTTGTATTATTGTGACTGTTTTGTGTTGTTCCATTTTTAATAACCTCCATCATCATATTTTGCAATTCATCATTTTTTTTAATGAGCATAATAATGAGTTCCTTGTCAGATGGGTCGATTGTTGGCGTCATTTCTTTCTCAGAATCAGTATCAATTGTGTCGTTACATTTCTGTTTATGTTTCCATAATCCGGATCGGTTTTTAAATTCTCTGTTACATTTTTCGCAAAAATGTTGTGAACAGCTTGTTTTTGGCTTGTTTTGGTTTCCAAATGTTTCCAAAACAGGTGTTTTTGCTCGTTTTATGTGTTTTGCTGTAGAATTATGGGTTGCGTAATTGCTAGACTTACACGTTCTATAATCACACAAAATACAATAATATTTCTGGCTTGTTTTTGGCTTGTTTTCGTTTCCTAAAGTTTCCATATATAGGAAACAGATATTATTTTTATAAAAAATAATAAAATTTTATCGTAACAAATTGAAAATTATATTTTCTGTCACCAGACCATAAATTTCAATTATGCAGTCAAAACATGTTATTTGGGGTAAAGTATTTTAGGTTTTCAAAAATGGACAAAAAAAATGTCCAAAATTGACTTTCCCAAAATACTTTACCTCAAATAACATGTTTCTTTCTACATGTGTAGGGATTTTTTTATCCGCGTTTTTTTCGTTTTTCCTACACGGTTGTAGTATAAACAACTCATTTTGCCGCTCAATTGTGCGGACTTTATGCCTTGACACGCGTCTTTTTGACAGCAGTTGTCGTCTTGACTTTTTTACATTTTGTTAACGCACCGTCTGCTATAGTATTGCTTGCCGTCGCCACAAATTTATCTCCAACTAATTTGATTGTGCTATAATCCAACTTACTCTTTTTGTTCTTGTTTTTAGTCGAGACCCTCCCCATAAATTGTGGGAACTTTATCATTGATTTCTTATTGCATTTAGACGTCGCCTTTATAGTATTTATCGCGACATAAGAAGACAGACTAAAATCAAACACAGATTCAATCAGATCCGCATCAGACAACGAGTCAGCCGAATAAGCAATATTTTCGAGTCGTTTTACATCGTCCCGACTACTTAACGTATTATTAACATAATTTTCTTGAACCATTAGTGTATGAATATCAGGCGACATCCAATAATATCTAAGTTTATCGTCTATATTCAAATCCATCGAAAATAGCTTACCGGTTGTATCAAATATATTCGAGCTTTGAATGTTTTTACTCGTGCTTCCATTTTTAATCCCCAATTGTAATGTATTTAATATAAAACGGATATCGCCATTCGATTCCTCATACAATTTATCGATTGCCTGTTTACTAATTCTAATCTGCTCTGTAGTTACAACCTTGTAGATTAGCCTATAAATATCATCAAAACTCGATTTAGCTAGCTTAATATCATAACAATAATTAAGTATCGGTTTGATATTTTGACTGTATCTGTCATCACAAATACATATGATGGGAATACACGTCTCCTTTATACATTCTGTTAATGTCGCAATAAATCCATAGTCGCCACCGCCATCTACCTCACTTACAACCAATACGTTTTCTTGCCCATTAAATGTCCTCTTGGTTTTAAGAAGCGGTGCAATCGTCTCTGTAATAGTTTCTTTATCTCTGTCATCCCCAATCGTCAAATCAATAATATTATAATCGTGTTTTTTTAGGATAAGCTCAACCAGAAGTGATTTGCCAATACCGTTTACGCCAGAAACAAGCGCACATTTTGTCTTCTTATTGTTGGCGTCCCACTCTAACAACCATCTTATAAACGGTTGAATGACGCCCTTATTGCCGATAAATTCGGATAGGTTAGTCGGTCTATATTTGGTAGTATACATTTTGTTATATTATGCATATCAATATTTATAAATAATATTATTCATTTTTATATTTAAATATAATGTAACAACTAAGAGTAAATGATTACGTGTAACTTAATGGGTGGTCTTGGAAACCAAATTTTTCAGATATTCGCGACTATTTCATACGCAATAAAAAGTAATTCACAGTTTAAATTTATAAATGTCGAGTCCCTTGGCGGCGGTTCTACAACCGTAAGGAATACATATTGGAACACATTTTTTTCAAATATGCGGCCATTTTTAATGCCGTCCATGCCGGCCGTGACTATTATCAGAGAGAGCGGGTTCCCATACAACGAGTTACCTGTTCGAGAAATGATAAACAAAGACGTTTTAATCTTCGGTTATTTCCAAAGCTATAAATATTTTCAGGACAGTTATAGTGTCATTTGTAGAATGATCGGTATTAATAAAATGAAAGAAACATTGTTATTAAAACTTGATTTAAGTAATGATTACACGGAAAATACGATTAGTATGCATTTTAGAATTGGCGATTACAAGAAAATACAGGAGGTTCATCCGCTGGCAACGTATGGCTACTATGAGCGATCACTCCAACATCTACAAACCCGGCATCCTACAAAATCATTCAATGTGTTATTCTTTTTCGAGGATGTTGATTATGACGATGTTACAGTTACAATCAATAAACTAACTGCTAAATTCCCTGACTACAATTTCACGCGTGCGAGCAATACTCTTGCGGACTGGGAACAGATGCTGCTTATGAGTTGCTGTCACCATAATATTATTGCGAATAGTTCGTTCAGTTGGTGGGGCGCATATTTTAACACATTCGTAGATAAACTCGTGTATTATCCGTCAGCATGGTTTGGAGAGGTCGCAAGAAATGATACGCGCGATTTATGTCCGGGCGATTGGATAAAAATCCCCGTTTAGATCTTCATGTGTATTTTATTCACGTGTGGAATATTTATTTTTGCCGCGTCTATTTTCTCGCTGCGACCTTTGAAGCCGTGACTCAGTAACAAATTTTCAACCTTGTCATTATTTCCTTTAGAGTTAAAAGCCGATGCGGTATGAATTCTATGTTTAACAAGTATTTCTTTAAAATTAAAAAACTTTTTGTTGTGGTTTCTTAATTTCAACCACAAATCATAATCTTCTATACCGTTCTCGTTCCAATAACACAGACTCTTTCTAATGACAGAACTCGAATTTATGATTGGATTTACACTAGAAAAATCATAATTTGAAATGTCTCCTACTGGTATATGAGGGACGATGCCAGGCCTATCGCCAAACCACACGCAGTTTGACCCAATAACATCAAATTTATTCAGCAACTGCGACTGAAGCTCTAATTTTTGCTCATGCCAAATATCATCTACGTCAAGTAGCGCAACATAATTGTATGAACAATACTTAATCATTTCGTTTAAGGCATTTGATTTGCCCTTAATTTCGTATAGATCTAATACGCGTATTTTATTCGTCACCTTCTCGTATTCCTTTGCGATTTTGTAAACGTTCGAATCTTTCGGGTGGCCATTTATGCCAATAATTAGTTCCCATTCTCCGTATGTCTGACGTAAAACCGACGACACTGACTCACAAATAAAATCAACACCGTTATATATTGGGATTAAAATACTAATCATAATATATCATTAGAATTTTGTATATATGAACCCGACGAATGTGTTTACAATATTCTTTGAAACATGAACCAATTATCTAACATTGGACGACTCTCTCTAAATAGTACAAAGTGTTCTGTGTCCGAAAGAATACAATCGACTACTATTATTTGGTCATCCTTTACTAAATAGTCATTCTTAAAATACATTTCTAGCTTGTTATTATATGTTTCCGCCCACCAAGGTAGTTTATCTTTATGACAAATAAAAAAGCCGCCTGCTATCGAGTTTTGATGTGCGGGAATTGGTTGCACGGGCAGACCCAAAGTATTCTTATTATTCACAATTTTATGTAGATAATTCATATATCCATTATCATTATTGATGCAGGCATAGTAGATTTTGTCCGGATTTAGTTGATTCACTTTATCAGAATTTGGCCAGTTAGTTAGCTTGCTAGTGTGGGTATCTTCTGGTCGATTACGAAAATAACCAATATCACACCATCCGTAAAAATCGGTTTCATATATTTTTCTCTCTATAGTGTCTTTAACAAACCAAATTTTCTCAGACCATAACATATTTAATTCCCAGCAGGACTTATCGTTAAGCAGCAGATTTTTTTGATGATTCGCTGCCCAATATTCCTTATATTTGTAATTATAAAATTGCTCGATAGGCTTGATGATTATCGTTATCCATTGATTTCCGTTGGTCTCGATATATTTGCTACTGTTTTCGTCTGTATAAATAACCAAGTTAAAGTTATTAACCATTGAAATAAAATTGTTCATCCATTGAATATAAATGCTGGGGTCAAATTTAGATTTAATTATATAAAAGCAACTTGAAAATGTTATTGACATATAGTTAAATGCTTATTGTATTTAAATATATATTGCGGTTTATTTGTAATAATGGTATTTAGTTGCGAACTATTCAAATATTTACAACAATATTTTGCGCAGATCGATAGTTTTTAAAAATTGCGCATTATCAAAATCAAATGTATTGTAGTTTAAATCATCAATGTTAAAATCGTCCCAACCATTTAATACTACAAGAGGTATGTTATTTTTTTGCAATATACTTGTAAAGTCACTTTTTATAACAACCGGAACTGTTTTTAAATATAAGGCCTCCCACAGTCTGTGTGTATCAACTCCATTCCCTTCGGGACATATACAAAACCTGTATTGACTTAGTCTTTCGATATTTTCTGATGGAGTTACATTTTTTAGCCATTCTATTTTGTTTTTCAAGCTATCGAAGCAACGCATTCGTTTTGTTTTATTTGTATCTACATTAAAATTAAAATAAATTAACATTGATTTGTTAGACATATTATGTAATACAGCAGCACTATCAAAGATATTTAGATTTCCGTGTTTCCAATGATTATTTGCTATTCCAATTGGCAAAAGGAATAATTTACAATGATCAATACAAATATTTTGAGCATACCATTTATCTAAATTGGGGGAATTTAATATAGTCAACGTCTCGCGCGATTCAGTAATATCGCCATCTGAATTATGTGTAATCAAAATAAACCTATTTTTAAGTAAATGAATTTTAGTTGACAACGACTTAATTCTATGAGAGTAACAAAATATATTATATGGGTTATTTATTTCACTGTTAAAATCGTTTATGTTGATTTGTTTAGTTAATTGGGGTCGTATTATTGGATTAAAATGAAAATCTTCTTCTAAACCAAAATAAATATCGCACATTTGTTGAATTTTTTCACCTGTAATAATATTCATAAAATAATACAATATTTTTACACTTTTACTTTATCGCAAAACAAAAAATAATTACGCGTACCGCCCCAAATGGGAGAATCTATTTAGAAAACGACCTGCTTTAACCTAATATCTTCAGAAGGTCTTCCATAGAACATTTATCAAAATCATATAATATGGTGTTTGGGATTGGCATTTTAAATGTTTCATGAATTCTATCAGGGTTATTGTAATTTGGAAAATATACCTTCTCTAATGTATCAGCTAAAAATGATGCTGCCCATGATAGGGTTGAACAAGAGCAAACAAGAACCTTGGCTTTCCGCATAATTGTAAAATCCGTGATAACGTCATTTGATTCTATTTTGTAGTTAGTTAAATTGTCTGTGAGATATTTGATATATCCTTTTTCTACCTCAGTTTTTGGAGAATTTACAACAAAACATATAGTTTCGTCAGGATAATTTGAAACTATATTGTCTATAATTCGTTTAATAGAGTTTGGGTTTATAACATGGGAAATTTCAATAAAATCTTCTAATCGTAAATGAAATACAATATTATATTTATTACATATATCAAAATTAACTAGATCAATAGCCTTATAATTTTCATTGCGATCTGTAGTTAAAATAATTTCCGGATGCGTTTTAATAAACTTCACGATTTGAAGTTTAAATAATGTATATATTTTGTCATGCTGAAAATATCCATCAAACAACAATACACTTGATTTTTCAATTGGTGTAACACTCTTTTCATTTAAAATTTGGTCGCATAAATTCATAAAATATTTATCGGTTATTACAACACGAGGGGTACACCTATTGTGGTTGATAACAGTTGAATCTGTATCATAAACAAGACAAAAAATAATATTTGCTAAAAACCTAAAAATAGAATTACCTAATCTTCCACGGTTGGCATTGTAAATTATCATTTTGTATAATGACGCACAATATATTTAAATATATTATATACAATAAGTTTACACACATGAAGGTGTAAAACGCCTAATCTACACATATAACTGATACCTCTTTTGTATGAAAATTATATAATTTTACCGGATTATATTTTTTTAATGGAAAAAAATTAATTGATAATGGTGTAGACCTAGCCTCATTGTCAGGATTATCTTTTGTTTGGTTACAACAATTACATATCAAAATATATTTAAAATTTTTTTTTTCAGTTAAATAATCTAAAAACGTATAAATTTCATCCATTTTCCAATGTTGTAAAACATCTTTCAAAATACACAAATCTCCATTTATAATAATTTCTTTGTTGTCAAAGAAATTTAAATGTTCAAAAAAATATTTTGGCAAAGAGTGTTGTTTTAAATTATAATCAATCATTTTTTTATACGTGTCATAACCTGTATATTTAATATTTAAATCATCGTATATTAATTTACCACATTTAAAATCTCCACAACCTAAATCAACTATATTTTTAATGTTATTATCAACAATAAATTTTTTCAAAAAAAGAACATAGGTATCTTTATTATAATCTAAGTCGCTTCCACCCCCACTACTGCCATTATATTCAGGATTATTATTATCGCCCCATACCTTGTTTTCATATATATTTGTAAAAACTCGTTCCATTATATTTATTTACATTATTGTATTTTTGTTATAAATAACGCATGCCAAACCTAAATACAATTAGTTTACCCCAACAAAAGCACTTAAAAAATTTATACGGTGTATATCATATGAATATCGTCTTAGTTTGCATTAACAATTTTCAAGAATATATTTTAGACAACATTGCGCAATTAATAAAATTACAACACGAAAATATATATGTAATAACCAATAAACAATTTTTTACGGCATTCGACGCATTCTCTGGAAGGGTCAAATTAATTAATATTGATGAGTTGCCAGATACATTTAATTATTATTCAAAAACGAGTCTAGATAAAAGTTTTAGAAATGGGTTTTGGACGTTGACATCATTAAGGTTTTTTTATATTTATGAATTTATGAACAAATATAATATTAAGGATGTTGTTCACTTAGAAAATGACGTACTAGTGTATTATAATTGTAATAATATATTGGGCAAATTTAATAAACAATTTGTATATCTACCATTCGACACATTTAGACGAAATATAGCTAGTATAATGTATATACCATCAAGCGAAGTATTCAAAATAATTTTAGATAATTATGATTTCTCGAAAAATGACATGGAAAATTTTTGTAGTATAAAAAATAAAACTGGAATAATAAGGACGTTGCCAATTTTTCCAACTGCAGGATATATAACGAACAATGAAGAGGTAAGATTTGTTTCTCAAAATTTTACAGATTTTAATTGTATTTTTGATGCTGCTGCGATGGGGCAATATCTAGGCGGCGTTGACCCAAGAAACAATCCAAATAATACCGTTGGATTTATAAATGAAACATGTGTCATTAAATATAATAACTATGAATTTGTTTGGGTAAAAACTGACAATATTAAGAGACCCTTTTTAAAAGTAAACGGTTATCTAGTGAGTATATTTAATTTACACATTCATCACAAGAACCTACACAATTTTGTATAGGTTTAGTTATTGTAATAATTATATTATAAATTATTAATTATTAATATATGGACAAAATAGATATATTATTTGACATTGTAGTATGTGTTGGACCACACGATAACGAAATTATAAAAAGTGTTGTGCCATATACAACCAAAAATGTAATAGGGTATAGAAATATTTATTTAGTATGTTCAAACCCAACTATATCAGTTCCTGGAACTATTACGATTGACGAAAAAATTTTTCCATTTACAATAAATGATTTGGTAAATCGATTTGGTCCAAACAACAGGAATGGTTGGTATTTACAGCAATTATTGAAATTTTATGCTGGAAATATTATACCTGGAATATTAAAAAGGTATCTAATAATAGATAGTGATACATACTTTTTAAAACCGACCACATTTATTACTGATGATGGTAAACATATTTTTACAACTGGAACAGAAAATCATCAACCATACTTTTTACATATGAACAGACTACATCCTTCATTAAAGAAAACGCATCCGTTGTCTGGTATTACACATCATTCATTTTTCCATACAGACATGGTAAATGAACTTATGAAAATGGTAGAAGACTGCTTTTCAAATCAAAAATCATTTTGGCAAATTTTCTTAGCCGTTGTTGACAGGAACGATTTTATGGGAAGCGGTGCTTCTGAATATGAAATATATTTTACATTTATGAATTTATATCACCCAAACGATATAGTCATTAGACAATTAAACTGGGAAAATAAGGATAGATTCGAGAATAATAACAACTATGATTTTATCAGTATACATTGGTATATGAGGAAATAAATGCCATATGCCCTAAATTTATATTTAAATCCAATAATATTTAAATATAAACAAGTTAATTTATTATAAAATGATCGAGCAAGACTTTATCATGCTAATTATGAATTGCAAAAAGTATGTCAAAAAGGCGCAATTTCAAAAAATGACTTGGCTACCAAAAATCCCGGCTTATTTACGCTTCTACCATGTAATCGGCGACGAGACCTTAGAATCCGCATTTAAATTTGACGATGCAAATAATATGCTTTGGGTAAGGGTCGCCGATGATTATAATTCGTTACCAAAAAAGGTAATCGCCGCATATGAAGCTATTTACGACACATTTCAGTTTAAATACATGTTTAAAACCGACGACGATCAGATACTAGTAAACCCCAAGTTTTTCGATACTTTAACAGGGTTAATCACTGGCATCGCACAACCACCCCACTATGGCGGCTATATTGTCGACGTAAAGCAGCCATATTTGTCTCAATATAATAGGATACACCCAGAGCTCCCCAAACAGCTACCGTTATATGTAACCAAATACTGTAGTGGTCGTTTCTATTTTCTATCTAGAAGCGCCATTTCAAATTTGATTAACAAAAAGGACGACATTATGAAAGAATATTTGGAGGATTATGCGATTGGGTTTCACTTGGACGGGCGATTTAAAACAAATATACTGTCATTGGCGACAAATAAGGTGTTTACAGATATTGAATTGAGTGATTTTCCGCGACTAGTAGAAAAAGGCAAAATTTAATTATCTATGTCTAAAAATGCAGCTTACTCAAATTTGCCTTTACTTGCAACTCCATTTGCTTTTTAAAGAATGCCTCCTTATCCAGATCCAACATTGCGCGCGCATAATTTGTCGGTCTTTTTTCAATGTCACTATAGTCTTCTCTCTGGGCAACCGTGAGGGGAATAATTAAATACCATTTATGAATCGCCTGAAGATTGAACCAGAATTTGTCAATAGCATAAATACGATGATTTTCAGGCTCTCTCATCAGATTTTGAATACCCATTTTATAATTTTGTATAAGTGTATCGAAGTAGTGATTTTGAACAAGATATCCGGTAGTTGTTTGGCACTTGGTTACCTGAACACAAGTGTCATCTATTTCTCTATAAGGAGGGACATTATTACCGGAGATTAGAGCAACATCAAACTCCTTATGTGTTGATAAAAATTTATTACATTGTTGAATAAAGAGAGAAGGATTCGTAAACAAAATATCATCTTCAACTACTAAAATATGAGGCCAATTGTTCGCCTTGGCCGTTTCTATTAATTTAAGATGGCTCATGCTACAACCCAGCGCGCCATTTTGTAATTTAATTGCTTTAAACCTCTGAGCATTTATCCCTATAATGCCTAGTTGTCTTTCGACGTGCTGTTTTCTGTCTGGGCGGGAATCTAAATTTATGTAAAACGCGTGTTGGATATCTGACACCGAGTTCATATTTTATAATTATATAGAATTTATTCTATATTATTTACTTTGTATAATTTATTTACCGTCTAATTTATTTACCTTATAATTTATTTACCGTACCGGCTATAATAATTTTATAAATATTTTCTTTTTAATTGAAATGATACCAAATATACCGCACATTTATTACATATAATAAACATTATTATATCTACATTTTTACATATTACGACTAAAGTCTTCTATATTTTCTGGTTTTCTTCGTTTTCTTGGATTTCTTCGTTTTCTTCGTTTTTTTGGATTTCTTCGATTTTCTAGTTTTCTTCATTTTCCCTCCATACGGACTTGCTCTAGAACGTATATCATCTAGAGTGGCCTTTTGTTCTTGTTGCTGTGCGCTCACCAAATTTTTATTCATATCTTCTCTTTCCGTTTTTTTTGCCATTAACATATTAAATTCATTATTTTTTGCTTGATAATCCGGCATTTTTTCATAATTAGAGGTGTTCGTTATATAGTTTCCTAGTATTTTGCGCAAAACGTCTATCCTTTCCTCTTCCAAATTTATTTTTTCTTTGCCCAGGTCTACTTTTTGTTTTTGAGCATTCTCAATACTTGCGTCGCGTTCTTTTATCCCCATTGGATTATTATTATAATAATCAAATAAATCGTCTCTTGCTTTTACATTTTGTACGCGTATATTTCCGCATCCCTCGTATTTTGCATTTAGTTTCCCCCAGCTGCTCGAATCTATTCCTAAATCCTTATTTAGTTGATATTTTGGGTCACAATTTGAAACGGATTGTAGTAAAGATGGATAATTGTCATTATCACATACAATTTTATTATCTGTGTCCAATAATCTGTTAAATACTTTTTTATTACACGGACTACCTGAGAATTGTTTTTTTTCTTGTTTAGTTTGTATCATCATGCTTAGAGGTTTTGCGTCTTCATTTTCCATTTTTTTTCCAAATGAAAACATATAATATATAATATAGTTAGAAAATAGTTAGACAATATATAATTCGGAAAATGTGTAACAAATATCTCTCGCCCTATATTAATGATAACTGACGAGCTTAAAACTCAGATTGCTAACAAAATCAAAGATATAACGGTCGACGATCTAGAAGATGACATGGGAAATTTAATACAAATTGGCAAAGATGCTTATACTACGTCATCACGTTCTCGCATAGGAAATAACGTAGTTGACTACTTTACGTTTAGACAGCGCCTCGAAACAAAAGGGAAATACGACATTAGCTTCTTCGGGTTTATTGAAAATATAGAAGAATTTAAAAAGAAGAAGTTTATTCAGACGATGTTGACATATTATAAAGATGTAAAAAACAAAAACAATACCAAAAACGAATATATTGTTCTTAAAGAGGTCTATAATATTTGTATAAGCGCGATAAATATAATGAGGCCGTTAAATTGTATGGAAATGTACACCAAGTATAAAGCAAAAAGGGTGCTTAATTTTTGCGGCGGATGGGGCGGATCCGCAGTTGCCGCAGCAGCACTTAATTTAGACGCATATTATGGTATAGAAATTAATTCGGACTTGAAGCAACCTTACGACAATATGATAAAGTTTTTGGAGACAAAATGTGCGACCCAATTTGAAAATACCATTGCCGATGCGATTGACGTGGACTATTCAAATATGAATTATGACACCGTATTCTCATCACCTCCGTATTATTTTTTAGAAAAATATGCGAATAATGTAAAATATATATCAAAAAAGGACATGGACGACAAATTTTATAGGCCGTTGTTTGCCAAAACATATAATGGTCTTCAACACGGAGGTCATTATATAATTAATATTTGTAAGGAGGTCTATGATAATGTTTTAAAGGAGTTGCTTGGAGATGCACACGAGTCGTTTCCATTGAAAAAATCTAAACGACAAAATAATCATACCGAAATGGTATATGTGTGGGTCAAGAAATAAATGCGCATATTGTGCTATCAGATTTTTAACTACCGTCCGGGGTTATGCATTTTCTAAAAATAAACGTGGGTAAACTGTGATTCATAAAACCCCTTATTTTTTTCATATTCACTTTTAACGAGTGGGTTTTTTACAACAGTGCTTTTAATATGTTCAACAACGCATTTAGCTTCTTCTTTACCTTTGTGATAAAAAGTAAATATATACAAAGAAAATAATAAATCTAAATATGTGTTACAATCAATATGTACATTATAACTTTCTATTTGATTTATTAATTTTTTGCAACAATCGTATCCTTCTCGGTGATAACCCAAATTTAAATAACTTTTAACACAACAATTATTAATATAATGAAACCCTTTTGTAGGTTGAATAAAATTATTTAAAATATGACCATAATCTCCATAACTTCTTTCAATATCATCATAAAATTCGTCCAAAATTTCTAAAAAAAACATTTCTTCCCCGTGTCCATAACCCATATTTGTAGTTTCTATAAAATTTTCATTCAATCGATTTAAAATTTTTCTCCCAACTTCAATTCCGGTTATAAATAAACAACCACAAACTATCCATCTATATTGTTGATACATTTCTTTTTTATGATGTTTTTCTTTATATTTTTTATCACAAACATTCAGGATTTGTAGATGAAATTTATCGCCTCTGCTATCACTTAAAATTTTCAATAACATATTTTTCTCATAATTTTCACATATTTTTTCACAATTAGGCTTCAAATTAGAATCTATCCAACCAAATTTACTTGTATTAAACGGGTTTAAATCCATAATTTTTAAAACAAAATTAAACTTATTACAACACAATAAATGACTTTCGCTGCACGTTCTTTCATCTCTTGTAGGATGATATATCGACCTATTTTTCTTAACCGTGTCATTAAAGGCATATGATTCTATTTCACTTATATCATTTACTATAAAATGAGTAAGACACTGTAAATGAAGTGTGTCTCTAATACTTTTAATTTTTTCATAACATATTTTATCTGTAAAAATAACCAAATAACAAGGAATTTCTAATAAAGTTTTCATATTATTTATACATTCTTCTACACTTCGTGAACTGCCGTGAATATTTGTTAAATTAAAACAAGCTGTAACAAGAGTACAATCCGGAGGGACCATATAAATATTATAAATTTTTATTTAAGTAATTTAATAAAAATATAATGTAAAATTTTTGTGTTTTTATTAGTATCTAATATGATCCGCCCATTCCTATTCGTGCGCTTGCTTGAGCTCTCGGTTTCGCACCTACATATGAGGCATACTGCTGCGAATATTTGTGTGGCGCTTGTTGTTGTTGTTGGGCGCGCTGAATTACCTGCTGTTGGGGTCTTGGCGGCGCCTCGTTATTATTTGGCGCACCTTGGAAATTATTAAAGGAGTCATTTTTTACTACGTTTTTTCGCCCTTCTGCGATTTGATGTAATAAGGAATGTGGGACAGGTTTGCCCATTGATGTTAAATATTTCACCATATTCTCTTTTTTTTCAAGAGTTGTTGGATAATATGGTATATTTGTCCAATCCTGGGTCGAGACAACTGTCCGTTTCGTCTCCTTTATTTTATCTGGATGGATAATTTTTCGCTTGGGTTCTCTTAGATCATAATTGTAGTATTCTTCTGACCCAAATGGCACACGTGTTAAAAAGGTCGAAATATTTACTACTAATATTTTGGGATTATTCACCGTAAATATATTATCTGTAGGGTTTTCAGATTTGTCATCGATTGTATATTTTAAATCGCTAATTGTAGACAGACCATCTATGCCGTCGTCGTGATCTCCTCTCCACGGGTCCTTTTTGGATATAATCCGCGATATACCATCGAATAGTTGAAGGATTTCGGGGCTGCCAATATTATAAAATATGCTTCTATCTATCGTTAACCCAACTGCCTCGCATCTTTTCTGCAGGACATTGTCTTCCATGCCCCACCCCCAAAAAGACGGGAACCCATTTGTCCGTTCAAAATCCCCTCCCTTCATCACAACGATACCTCCTAGTGCGTATTTAAAGCCGTAATAATGTTTAACTACACCAGGAGTGGTTTCATAATCAAATATTTTAGTAAACGGAATGGTATCAACATCGTTAAATATAAAGGTTATGTCTTTGTAATGTTGTGGGTATTTATTTCTAGCAGCAATAAAGCCGATATTTTTAACCCCCCCTCTATTAAATGTTCTCGCGTCACATTGGTGCGAAAAATATATCTCATAATCATCGCTACCTTCGAGAATAAAACTCATATATTTGCTAAAAAAGAACTTGTGTTGAACACGATTTCTATATGGAACAATAAAAATACGTTTGGGAATCTTTAAATCCGAAGACATTATAGAGTTATAAAGAGGTTTTATTTTTACATTTATAACTATTTCGCGGCTTTTTACATTAAATTAAATATTTCAATGTAAAAAGTTTATCTTAAATTTATCCGTTCTTCAGAGTATTTGTATTTTTCTTATTTTTATGTCTCTTTGATCTAGTCTTTTTGAATTTTCTCAGCTTATTTCTTCTCCCACCATTTGTGGCAGGACCCGTATTAATAGGAGCAGGACCTGGGTATGGAACTATAAATGATCTTAAACCTTCAGCAGAATCAAAATTTACAAGATACCCGTCTCTTTCATAAGTTTTCAAGGTTGCCGGCAGTATGCCCGTGCTATCTATATTTACAATTATCATCGTCTGTAATATATCAAATGCCCTTGCCATTAATGGTATATAGCTGGCAAATTTGGCATACCACCTCATTTGATATCGCTTGCCATCGTTGTTGTAATATCTATCATTATTTACGGTGAAATCAGCACTAGCAATATAATCAAGAACACGTCGCATATACTGGCTCTTTTTATCATTTGAATTGTCGCGATCGCGCGTTAATTTGAAAAATTCATCATAAAATTTTTTCATTTCCACCTTTACGAAGTTCTCCTTGTATTCCTTAGTTATAAAATCATCTTCTACGCCACTAAGTATATTTGACGCCCTTCCAAAATCAATCAACGAACTTTTTATTTCTAGTTCCGGATTCAGATAAATCATCGCATTCCCTGAATGCAAGTCAAAATGAATGACGCCAATTTCAATAAATAACCTTGCGATCTGCGCAAATACATTTGAAACCGCCTCTGATTTTTCAGCATCAGTGATTTCTTTTCCGTAAAAGTGGCTATTTGTTGGTAAGTTTAGAAAACTCCCTAGTGTAGTTGATTTAGTTATTGTTGGCATTACCAAAACACCTGTTCCACGACCTGCCTTGTTTGAACTATTAAATATAAAATCGAACACCTGACTAGTATCCGGTCTGGTATTAGTTTTACGAAAAAAAAACCATAAAAGGCGGGCCGAATTTATCGTATCAAACATGGACAAATTCGCAACTGGAGGGCATATTGCGGGTCTTGCTCCAGCAATAGATTGTTTCCAAATAGATTGTTGTAATTTTGCTTCTTCAAAAAAACTTTCGGGCGATTCAGAAGATTTTCTTATACCATTATAGTCTCCTAAATGGAAATCAGGTCTACCTGTAAGTACAACAAATTTGAGAATAAACTTTGTAACTACAGATGTAAATCGTGTACCATTTAAAGTTAAATACTCTGAATTTGGTTCATCAACGTTTAAATTGAACATGAAACCCTTTAGTGAGTTGGCTGTGAGTAAAGACACTGTGGAGCTATCTTTATCTACCATATCATAAACCGGAGTAAATCCACGCTTCTCAATGTTTTTCAATTTTAATCCGCCTGTTTGTTCGTTCATAGTTTGTTCGTTCATATTATATACCGATAAAAAACATTTTTTTACAAATATACAACATCTGCTAATATATTACAATAATACTACGCGTATTTCTTCAATATTGCCGCCGGTATAATCATTTCGTCCTTTGCTATCTTTTCCAATTTTTTATAACATTTGTTTATGGTTACCTCGCTTGTTTCACTAACATTTTTAACATCACGTTTGCTCACATTTAATTTACAGGTTTGCGCAACGAAATACACAACTCCCGCCGCAATAGATGGCGGTGTATTTTCCGGCATAATATCCATTTTTTCAATCTTCATTGACACGAATTGACAGAGTCTAGTCAGCTCTGTATTGATATTAAGTTTACTACAATATCTTTCAATAAACGCCTCAGGTTTTGTTCTACCAAGATTCGTCTTTTCTTTGTTATCCATATCCCGTTCTAAATTATTTATAATTGATTGTGCGTTTTTGCAGCCCTTTGTCGCACTAGTTACATCTAATCGAAATATGGATGCTATCTCTTTTGCTGTTCTAGGATAATTGTTAACGCGACACGATATGTATATAGACGCCGCAATAATCCCATCACGGTTATCCCCGCGAAACGTTAGCTCATATTCCGATATCTTTTTATGGTATCCGATAGCATCATCGATGATCATTTTAGGAATCCCCGCATTCTGAGCCATCACGGTAATTATTTGAAATTCGTCGTATTGCGATTTTTCCTTATACGGCATAGATTGCCACTCGGTATATCGTCTTATTTTTCGCATCTCATAAGACATTGAACCGACGCATAATACTTTACATCCATAGGAAGACTCCACTAGTAACGGGTTTATAGGCATTCCACATCTCGTCGGGTCCGCTCCCTGATTATCGTCTGCGCCATAATATCTCCATTCTGCCGTCTGATCAACCAAATCCTTATAGATGATACCACATTTATTATTTGTGCATGTTAAAAACCCTTCCTCCGAAAATGCTAAACTACTCTCACATCTTTCACATTTTTCCCTACCTCCCGAGCCATAAATACACTCTAGCGGGACCTGTTGTTTATCTGGGTGTTCAATTTCCGAATCAAATATGTTCCATAATTCGGTCTTGTTAATATTTATATTTTTACGTTTTTGACTTTTATCATTGCTCATCTTATTATTATCAATTGTTAGATAATAAAAATCTAATTCAATTTTATTTATATTATTTTTTAAGCGGGTATAATATATGGGAAATAACAACTCGACGCCTTCAAATAAATCATCTGAAAAAGAATTTCAAAACTTTTATGAAATTATTGACTATATTGCGACCTATTATATATTGACAATGGACTTTAAAAGTTTAAGCAAACTATCAGAGAAATCCTATTGTGATAAATTGGTTGTATTAACATCTGACATAATTGAAAGGTATTTTAATGACATGGACATTAAATATCTTGCTCAAAAGATTAAAGGAGGCGTAGAAGTGAATGAGCTAAGTAATGAACGGGTTAGTTTTATAAACAAGGACAGCCTCGAAGGTTTAGACATCTCGAATGACGCCCAAAAGAGCATAAAGAAAAAGCGTGTCTGTATTGGAATCGCAAAGTTTTATGTCAAGATTGCTCACATATTTTCAGCGATTGTTATGACAATAAACCCGGTTTATACTTATAAAGACACGAATGGAACGACTGTCAAGGCCGGTCTTTTAGAGAAGGATCGCATTCCTAAAAACGTAAATAGAAAATTATATAAATTAAATATTTGTGATAATCGAATTAGGTCTCTCAAGAGGGGAGAGGTCATTGATGATACGACTGGAAATGTGACTATACAGCCCAAAGTATGTGACATGAATACTACTAAAACCGGACTCGACACAACTCTAGCAGATGAACCCGGCATTACCGAACTAATGAGACTATATCTTGATGACAAATATGATTATTCTAATGGGAGTTTTACTGGAATGACGGGCGAGACAAAAAAACAATTTTTACAAGATCTGAACATTTTCTATACAGCGTTTACGGGTAATGAAACTATGCCGCCCGAAGTTACAAAATTTAGTGATATCAAATTAAGGGATTATAGTAAAAAGAGTGGTTGCCAGGGAGATAATCCCATTTTTAAAGCCAAGTATACTCTTAATAAAAAGGACAAATTGTTAGTTGATTATGCTGAGAATACAAAAAAGATGATTCAGAGTGCGGCAGATAATCAGTCAAAATTACTGTCAGTAATTAATGAATTATTTACATATGTGATTGACCCTTATTCTGGTAAAAAGGCGATTCGAATTAACCCTAAATTAACTGAGGATTCTCTACAAAAGGCGGTCGAAAAAACAAGAAGATTTATCGTTGATTTATATGTAAAGTGCGAGAATGACTACGTGAATGGTATCAAATTATATGAAGCCATTGTAGAATCGAAGATATTAGAAACAACGAAAAATCAAATTAAAACATTGGAGGCGGATGCGGCTAAAATCATAAGTGATACTAAGAAGGTCTCTGCTCCGGCAAAACAGCAACCCGTCGTTGTTGTTGCTGCAGGACAAGTTGACGCGCCTATTACACCTATGACAACTACAACACCTATGACAACTACAACACCTATGACAACTACAACACCTATTTCAACAACTACAACGGGACCGGTAACAACTACAACACCTATACCAACAACGGGACCTGTAGTAGTGGCATAAGTATAAGTAATTTACTGGTCTAAAGATAACGACCCGGTTATAAAGTTATAAATTTTATATAACTTTATATTTGGAGCGATCTGGGGCGCTAGCGGAAGTGAGCGACTAAACTTCGGAACGTAAGTGGATGAGTTCAACATAAGTAAATATTAATGATCGTTAATGGCACCAAAAAGTTTGCGCGCATTTGACAACGCCTGTTTTCTTAAACTCTCTCGTGCGGCATCAATAGATCCTGTTTTTTTCAATGTTTTCCCTGCCGCGTCTATAGCGGTGGTCCATTTTTTGCCTGTCCTTGTCTTTTTTCCTCCTCGGTGTTTTTTAGTTCCTCGACGGCGTAGCGTGCGATTGCGATGACGTGTACGCATTATATAGTATATACTTACAATAAATATTTAAAATGTAAATATTTATTCTGTTAGAAGGGATTTATTGTCGCTTAAGCGGCAGCACGGGAAGCAGAGGCACTGCGGGAAGCAGCGGCGGCGCGGGAGGCAGCGGCAGCGGCAGCACGACCAGCAGCGGCGGCACGGGAAGCAGCGGCGGATGCGGCACGACCGGCAGCAGCACTGCGGGAAGCAGAAGCACTGCGGGAAGCAGAAGCAGCACGGGAAGCGGCGGCGGCAGCAGCACGGGAAGCAGAGGCGGCACGACCAGCGGCAGCGGATGCCATGCGGGAAGCGGCGCGACTACGTCCGCGGGAAGCGGAACGAGCAGCGGAACGGGACGCGTTGCGAGCGCGAGTACGAGATGCAGAACGAGCGGAACGGGATTTTGCCATTTATATATATATCGCACAAAAAAATTTTATCGCAGTGTAAAATTCCTTAATTACTCCAAACAGTATTTATTTGAGGCCACCACATTTTATCCCCCTTTTTAACATCGAAAATTGCTCTAAATACTCTAGACCTAGACAATGGAACATTACAACGATATTTGTCTAAAGGATGTGGGTTTGTCTTTAGTTGCGCCAATATTGCCCTTTTTGTTATTTTTTGTCGAGATTGGACCGCAAAAAATACAAAGAATGCTCTAAATGAAAGGAACTGTATTGGTAAAATATCTTGATTTTTTAATTGAAAGTCCCTCAAATATTCTTGGCATATTGCTAAACCCGAAATGTCTGCAAGATCTTCTCCCACTGTGGGAGCAGCATTAAATACAACCCCGTCATATGCCGCAAACGCATCATATTGCTTAATTACGCCTTCTTGTATTTTTTCGAATGCCTTTTGATCCTTTTCGCTCCACCAATTATTTAATTTACCAAATTCATCATACTTACTTCCCCAATCGTCTAAAGCGTGAGACATTTCGTGCGCAATTGTAAATCCAATTCGCGACAAGTTATATTCGAGACCTCTTTCGTCTAAATCTACGAACGGTTTTTGGATATATCCTAAAGGTATATAAATCGCGTTTTCTGTAGGAGTATAAGATGCGTTAACTATGTACGCTTGTGTGCCTACAAATTTTGCGGGTATTTGTGACCAGTCTACTACAGGAATATCAATAATTGGCTTTCCGACCAATTTTACTGCTTCCTTATGACGCCAAAAGGCAATTTTTTCTATATTTCCCCACGGATCGTTTGTAGTGTAATCCAATATAGGATCGTCTCGTAACACACGTGGAGAACCTACAATCAATTTAAGGGCTGTTAGCTTTTTGATTGCCTTCTCTTTTGTCTTAGGCTGCATCCAGTTATTACGTCGAATGATTCGAATAAATACAGTCTTTAGATCTTCTGCCATGGTTTTAACATAATTAATTGCTTGTTCGTTGTTGTATTTATTAATATATTCATTTGTCAATAACGTATTAAAACAAAACCCCATACCATAAAGGATTGGTCTAATTTGGTTGTCGATCTTTTGCGTCATGCCTCTTACAAATTTCCCGTTAAATTCAAAGAATATGCGAAACCCTTCCTCGTTCCATCTCATTTGTTGGCGAATTTTTAGATAAATCCAAAATGTTCTCCATTTCGGACTATTCCATTTTTCTAAAAGTAATTGTGTTCCACATAACAAATAATTTACGTTAGAGGTGACAAAGTCTTTGGGAATGTGTGTAAACCCGAGAGCCTTGCAAAATTCATTCCAGTCAAATCCAAAAACACGTAGAGCCTCCTCTCCTGTTACTAAATTATATCCATCTGGGTCTGTTTCAGGAATCGCTGTGCATGCCATCGCAGTTAATAGTTCAAATTCTGTATCAAATATGTCCTTGACATTGAATCCGTGGTTTTTACCAAAGCATAAGGTAAACATTTCGTTTAAATAACGAAAATATTTGGTTTTGTAGGTTTTTTTGTATCTTTTCTCCTCTTCTGTATCACGATCATCTTCAAAATATACATCAACGTCAATTAATGTTACTTGTGGAGGTTCTAGGTAGCATTTATATATTTTTGGGTTTTTTTCGTCTGGATTTATGGACCATATAAATGGACTACCCCATGATGCGATTTCGTTTCTATTTAATGCTCCCAATTTACTCCATATAGATACTTTGTTCTCTCGCAATTTGTCCACATATTTTACAAACTCGGCACACGAGCGTCTGAGTTGTTCATCCGTGTTCCATCCTTTAAATGATGTATATGCGTCGCGAACACATTTTCCCAATTTGGTATTTTTTGTTGATGGAGCCGCTACATAATCGTCTAATATTTGCGCGAGTTCTCTATATACCTTATCTTGAACAAGTCTAAAATCGTCGACTTGAACAATATATTTTTGCTCTTCCGTCAAGTCATAATCAGATATCCATCTGTCATTTATATATGAATAATAATCGTCATTTGCTTGAATATCTTTTGTATTAACAGCCTTTTTGAGATCCGAAATAATTTGTTTTTCTAAATTATAACTTGTTGAAACAATATTCATGTTATTTTTTTTAAATGCTTCCTCAACCTTATCTTCGAATGTATTATATGTATTTGCTGATTTTTTACAAACAATTGCCATTTGCTCTGGCGTCAAGTGTTTTGCGGCTTCAATCAGTTTAATTTTTTGTTTTCTTGTTTTTGATTTTGTATTCTTATTTATTTTTGTAGTAGACATATAAATTAAATAGATATTTTATTATTTTACATAACTATTAGTACAGTCTGATGTGCTTCCTTGAACTTGGGAACCATTCTCGCATTTTTTATCCACAACCTTTCTTACAAGTGGCTCATAACACGTATATTTATTTATATATTTTAATATATTTTAATATATAAATACATTATTTGTGCGCGAAACCTTTTCTGTCTTCTTACGTTACAGCGGTGCCCAATAAAACACACCTCGCGACCTTTCTTTGGATCTATATTGTCTTCCGCTAGCCCCTGTTGCGTATTGATTATTCCCTGTTGGTGTGTTAAGTCCATCTGTCTTATTCATGGTTTGAAGTCCCGCAACAACATTCCCCTCATGAATTTCCTCATCATCATCATCATCGTCACCCCCCATCATTTTTCTTGCTCTCGACACCATTTTTCTTGATCTCGAACCCATTTTCCTTGCTGTTCTTGACACCATTTTCATTGCTCTCGAACCCATTTTCCTTGCTCTCGAACTTGTTTTCCTTGCTCTCGAACTTGTTTTCCTTGCTCTCGAATTAGCCATTTATATATTATACAAATATATAAATAATACTAAATATTTAAAGAATATTTTGTAAATATTGTATTTAAAGTGGTTCCTTTTCAACAAGTACTTCCTTGGAAACGCGCTTGATTATCTTCTCCTCCTTTTCAAAATCATTATCACCTCTTCCGCCCATTGCTTCCATAATAATCTTATTATATTGGTCTGAAAATCGAGAAGCACTTTTGCCACAATCCGGATGTGCTTCCTTGAACTTTGGCACCATTCTCGCGTTTTTATCCGCAACCTTTCTTACAAGTTTGTGCATCTTCTTCTGTTCTTCATCCTTTTCCCATGTATCTTCATCTTTAATATACATTGTTTCTCTCTTCTTGTCGGTACAATGAACGGGTCTTTGAGTAACATCGAGGTCCTTCAAATTCTTTACGATAATGTTAGAAATGCCTTCAACGTAACCAATCTCTCCAACTCTCTCTAGGTCGGACAATTGCAGCTTAATTGATTCAACAAATTCTGTAATATTCATCGCATCTTTACACGTTTCATTTAAGAAAAAATTAAGATTAAATGCCTTGTTATGCGAATTTGTGTGTGTTGTATTATTATTATTACTATTACTATTACTATTACTATTTGTCCCATTTTTAATGACTTCTAGCATCATATTCTGTGTAGTTTGATGCTGCTCTATCATATAATTTTTTGTTTCCATTATAACGTTTTTTAATTCACTATTCTCTTTAACAAGAAGAAAAAATAGGTCCTTATCAAATACCATATTGTTACTGTTAGAACTTGATTGTTCGACACATTTCCGCCGATGCCTATAATAACTAGAATCGTGATTATATATTTTACCACAATCACATTTGAATTTGGTCGGAGATTTTGGCGTCAATTCACTAGCATTATTACTAGCATTTTCTAGTTTCTTGTGTTTAGCAGTTGAAATATGTTTGACATACTCGCTTTGTTTACAGCATTTATAGTTACATAATTCGCAGGAAAATTTTGCGGAGATTTCGGGTGATTTATTACTAGCCATTACTATCCTATATATGCTAGTGAGAAAATCTCCTAAACCCTTTTCATAAAAAAGTATAAAAGTTTTATCGTAACAAATTGAAAATTATTTTTTTTGTGATGAGACCATAAATTTCAATTATGCAGTCAAAACATGTTATTTCGAGTAAAGTATTTTAGGTTTTCAAAAATGGACAAAAAAAATGTCCAAAATTGACTTTCCCCAAATACTTTCCCCAAATTAACATGTTTCTTGCTACAGGTGTAGGGAAGTTTTTGAGCGCGATTTTCCCGAATTTCCTACACGGTTGTAGTATATTTGCCTAAAGATCGCGCCACGAATTATATATATTTAGAATAACTTAAAGAACGGATAACCGTTTAAAGAAACTTATCGCCGATTTTGTTTAAAACATCGTCATCGTATATTAGATTACCAGATGGTTTATATGATTTAATCGGCGTGTATTCCTTCTTTTGTGGCTTTCCCTTTTGATTCGGATCTTGGCCTTGAATGGTATTGTTTAACACATATTCGTTGGGATTTGTAAACGTGTTTGTTATTGTTTTCTGTTCGGGATTTTCTTCATCAACCTTTTTCCCGTATTCGTTAATAACAATACCGGTTTTCTTTTTAATCTCTGTTCTTACATACGATGGAACAAAATGCATCCACGAGATGAATAATGTATTTGGATGAATGTACCGGACATTGAAACCGTTTTGTTGTAATTTATCAATTAGATATGCTACACAAGAAGCTTGGTCGTATCGCGGGACACCAATAATTGTTTCCGGGACTAAAAACCAACAAAACTGCTCGTCTATTTTTTGTCGCGATACTGTCTTAATTTTCACGTGAATACGGTTTAACAGCTTATTAAACAACGCTAGCTTATTTAAATCTTGCATGCGTTTCTTTTCATAAAGATCGTCAATGTTTAGTTTTTCTGAAAAGTCCTCGATATTTTCTAATGTAAATATATTTGCCATTTAAATTCAATCCAGAAAAAAACTTATTAAAAGCACGGTAATTATTAAATCAATGACAATTAAACATTTGGTAATTTCCGGTGGCGGCCCATCAATGATTCAAGTCCTGGGAGCTATACAGCATCTCGAAAAGAAGGAGTTTATTTGTTTAAAAAATATAGAAACAATTTATGGGACTTCTGCAGGAGCAATTGTCGGTGTATTGCTTTGTCTCGGGTTTGACTGGGAAACCATAAATGATTACATTATTAAACGGCCGTGGCACGATGTTTTCCCTATAAAAGTTCAATCCTTATTAGAGGCCTACACTAAGAAGGGCCTTTTTGGTATTAGTACAATTAGAAAATGTTTTAAACCATTATTAGATGCGAAGGATATCAGCATGAATATAAACTTGGAGGAATTTTTTAATTTGTCGCATATTGAATTACATTTTTTTTCATTTGAGATCAATGAATATAAAATACACGACATTTCTTATTTGACACACCCGAAGTTATCTCTCATGCAGGCAATTCACATGACGTGTAGTTTACCTGTGTTGTTTAGTCCAGTTTGCGTAGAGGATAAGTGTTATATCGACGGTGGGGTATTCTGTAATTACCCACTTAATTATTGTATTGAATCAGGCAAATCGCTTGATGAAATACTTGGAATTAAAAATAAATATTCTTCTGAGGCACCCATAATTAACGCGGAGTCTACAATAATGGATTTTTTATTGGGATTTATATACAAGGCGGTATTTAGCGTGAACACAGACCATACTCAATCTCCGTTGAAGAATGAAATTGTGTGCGATGCGAAAAATCTCAGTTATGAAGTATTACGAACTGCGCTCAATAGCGTAGATGTAAGACGTGAATTACTCACTAGCGGTATTACAAGTGCCACAGAATTTCTCTCTAATTTAGAGAACAGTGTTTAGGAATTGAGTGAGCGTATCCTTTGATGGTTTCGCGTCGTATTCGATAACCTGTCCATCCTTTATTAATTTAATTGTAGGATATCCTTCAATGTTATACTGATTCATCATTTTATCTACTTCCGCGGTTTCCTCGGAACAATTAACGTCGGTAAAAACCACACGATAACCATTTATCGTTTTATTCTGATATTCACTCTTTAGGTCGTTCCAAATGGGTTTTGCGGTTTTGCAGTGGGGGCACCAGTCAGCATAGAAAAATAACAGTTCCGCATTTTTAGTCTCATCGGCTCCAGTGCCAACATGTTCACTATTTGGCTTGTATTTTGCGTTCATTTGCGGGGCAAGATAATAGAAATAATAAAACGCTGCTAAAATGCCGAATAAAATTACAACAGCAATTATTGTGATAGTTGTGCTGCTAAGATTACTTCCGGCGTTTTGCATCCTGGATATAATACTTTCTTCGCCGCCAATGGGTAAAGCCTGATTAAAGTTAACATATTTTGCCATTTATATATTATCCAAGAAGAAATTTAGGCTGTGTTTTAACGAATACGATATAAAGATATTTTACAGATATATTTATATGTTGTTCCGAACAAACAAAGGAGAACTAATTGAAGTCAAGAAATATGATTTCCCAAATGATAAATTATATTACCAAAAATTAATGGAGATTAAGAAATCGATCAAACCGGCGTCTTTTGCTAAACTATAAAAAGCTCTTGACTAAGAAAATAATTAATAAGCCGATAAAGGTTGTAAAAATATAGCTGCATAATATATTCATATTTAATTGAGATTTAACTTGTTCAGATTTAGCAAATTGAGCTGCGTTTCTTAATGCCTTGGTTTGTTCATAGTTTAAGTATATGGTGTAGACAAGTAATAGTAAAGCCAACAATTTCATAAAGAGTGACGTCTTAACGAAGTAGTTCAGTGGACTAATTACAAACATGACAATAATAAATATTGACAATGCTGAGCACAAACAGATTTTTTTCGTTGAATCCGTAAATATTAATAAGTTAAATGGGGCGTCTGAATTCATATAAATTTGTAAATATTTTATTTTATATGAATAATATATATATGGCACATACTCGTAGAAATAATCATACCTATAAAAATAGAAAAAATACAAATAATAAAACTGTCAATAATAAAACTGTCAATAATAAAACTGCCATTAATAAAACTACCGATAATAAAAGTAAGAAGAGGGTATTTACACGAAAAGACTACAACTCTGGCGACGGTATGTTGACGGCGTCATGGGGGCCTGCGATATGGCATTATCTACATATGATGAGCTTTAACTATCCTGTAGAACCGACTGCCGAAAATAAAAAACATTATAGAGAATTTATTGTTAATCTTCAACACGTATTACCGTGTAAATATTGTCGGATAAACCTAAAAAATAATTTTAAAAAGAAGCCGTTACAGATGTGTCATATGGCCAGTCGCGAAACTTTTTCTCGGTATGTTTATGAATTACATGAAACGATTAATAAAATGTTACACAAAAAATCCGGATTATCATATTGCGATGTGAGAGAACGATATGAGCATTTTAGATCGAGATGCACCGATGAAAAACCAAGGGTATTCAATTTTAAACGAACAATGAAGAAAAGAGCAAAAGAAAAGGGATGCACAGAACCGCTTTACGGGAAAAAATCAAGATGTGTGATTAATATTGTTCCCCAGGAAGATAAAACGGCTACCTTTAATATAGACAAAAAATGTATGAAGACACGTGAATAAATTTATATAATGCGCGCTTCATAATGACCGCCGTTCCATGTTATATTTATTGTTTTCAATGTTTCTGATGTAATAGGAACAAAATTTATTTGCCCTCCTTCACCTCCTCTAATATTATGAACATTTATACTCATGTTCCATATATTACACGCCGCTTGTATTTCAATTGCTCCTCCCCACGTAGACGTATTTCGCATAGTTTGTATGTAATTATTAGAGTCCATAGTTAAAATATCCTTGGTTTCAATCCCATCCATAATCTTATTGTTAGCCTCTAAATAGTCGCATATCTTTTGACGGATATCAAAGCTGCTTTCAGGAATAAATCGAGATAGACTGTTAAACAAACAACTCATATTATATATAATATTATTAATATTTTTGCTAATATATGACGTATTAGCAAAAATATTGTTATCTTAACGGATCTATTTACCTCCGCGCAATCTTAGGACTAAATGAAGCGTACTTTCCTTTTGGATATTATAATCCGATAGTGTGCGACCATCTTCGAGTTGCTTTCCAGCAAAAATTAGACGCTGTTGGTCTGGGGGAATTCCCTCCTTATCTTGGATTTTTTGCTTAACATCAGTTATCGAATCGGATGAATTAACCTCTAATGTTATAGTCTTGCCTGTAAGCGTTTTTACGAATAATTGCATAGTTATACACTATATAATTATTTTATTTTTAAAACAGAACAATATTTACATACCGAAGGACGAAAAGTCGTTCAATACGGGGGTTGGAAGAGAATCATTGCCTGCTGCTGCGTTGTAATTTGGCACCTTTTTGCATTCAAACGCGGGCTCAGGGCATCTGGCGCAAGCGGGGCACGGTGGGCATTTTTCCTGTCTAGGGCAAGCCGTCGATGTGGGGCAAGCGGGGCAAACAGGAGGAACAATTTCTGATTTTAGAATATACATGTCCTCTTGACCTGGTGGTATTTGGCTGGCGGGAATACCTTTGGGGAGAGAACTCGAATAATCATAGTTAGATGCCGACGCAGCTGTAGCATCCGCCCCGCGGTTAGGTCCTCGGTATGGTAAATTTGAGCTGCTGCTATTAGGTCCTTGGTATGACAAACTAGAGCCGCTAGTCTGAATTGGGTATCCCGTGCTTCCGAAATATTGTGTGGAGGACATGCTATCGGCATCAGAGGAAGACATGCTGTCAGAATTAGAGGAAGAATTCGACTGATCGTTTCCAGTTGTATAACTGTACATACCAGACGATGTTTGAACTTGAACGACAGGCTGACCATTTGCGCCATGTTGGACAACTGCTTCGGTACCATCTGGACCGTAAAATGTAGAACTATCGCCAGAATTAGTAAAACTCTCAGTTGTGCTAGAGGCTTTAGGGGCAGGAGTCGTCAACATTATTGGCTGCTGTCCGCCTGCTAATACAACCTTTAAGGTTTGCGAACCATCGCTGTTTGAATTTGCGACAACATAACCGCCGTTTTGACCGTAAAATGTTGTTCCGCCAGGTAATTGAGTAGATGTCTTGCTAAAATGGTTATAGTTGTCATATCCACGCCCTGAACTATAATGATGACCCTTGTAATGATTGTCCTTATTGGAATAGTCTCCAGATTTTCCATTGTTATCAGTTACGAACGTTCCTGAAAACTTGCCTGTGAATCCCTCGCTACCGCAGTTACCTCCTAAAAAGGAACATAAAACCAGGCCTAATAATAAAATCAAGAAAAGAAATAATGCTTCATTGTTCATTGTATAATTTATATAGTGAAAAAAGTTTAATCTATAATAATATTTAAAATTGAAATTTATTTTAAGGGTATATTAATATATATACACTATAAGATGGAGCTTGACGGTGATAACATGTCGTGTTTAAGCTCAGACACTGAGCAAAATGTAACAGAAACAAAAACGAAAAAGATACGCAAACCTCGGGTCGCACAACCGCTGTTAAAATCATGTTATACAGAGGACAAAAATGTATTTGAGATAGGAGTGGACGAAGTTGGGCGAGGACCACTTTTCGGAAGAGTTTACACTGCTGCGGTAATTTTACCTAAAGATGGCAGCTTTGATTGTTCAATGGTTAAGGACAGTAAAAAATTTCATTCAAAAAAGAAGATAGATGAGGCCGCAGATTACGTTAAAAAAAATGCGTTGGCCTGGTATATAAGCTTTGAGGATGAAAAAACAATAGACGAAATAAATATTTTACAGGCAACACAGACGTCAATGCACGATTCAATCTTGGAAGTAATCAAACAATATAATAAAAAGATTCCGGCGGACAATAACGGGATGTCTTATAGTCTGTTAATAGATGGAAATTATTTTAAACCAATCACCTATTTAAATAAAAAAACAAATAGAATTGAAGCGATTCCGCACACGACAGTTGAAGGAGGTGACAACAAATACGCGTCTATTGCGGCGGCATCTATATTAGCAAAGGTGGAGAGAGATAGATATATAACTGAGTTATGCGAACAAAACCCAACACTATCAGAATATTACGGAATCGATTCGAATAAGGGTTATGGCGCAAAGAGACATATGGATGGAATTAAAACACACGGAATAACAATCTGGCACCGACGTAGTTTTGGAATTTGTAAAAATTATTTGTAAATAAAATTGAAAACGAAAAACTTATTTTTATGATTTAATAAAACATACAAAATACAAGGACTTAAACCCTTATGATCAATAAGTTAAATGCGGGTTTTAATATTTGATACAGAGACCACGGGTCTCCCAAAGACGAGGACAATAAATCCAGACTCTTTACACTTGTGGCCACACATTGTTCAATTTAGTTATATAATTTATGACATTTCAGATAACGATATTTGTGTCATAGAAGACAATATAATAAAGATCGCAGACGGGGTGGACATATCTCAAGAGTCTTCTGCGATTCACGGAATCACGAATGAAATATCCAAGTCGGGTGGCGTTGACTTGAATCAGGTATTGTCGGGGTTCTTTGGGGCGTTAAAAAATGTAGATATATTAGTTGGTCATAATGTATCGTTTGATATAAATGTTATTATTGTAGAATTATTACGTATTATTTATAATCAATCAAACGGTGTTCCTGCAGATGAGCTTCTATCATATAAAACTTATCTACACATGCTGAATAATTATCAAAATGTTTATTGTACAATGCAGAATTCTATTGATTTATGTGCGATAAAGGTGGTCGGGAAGACCGGTCGAGAATATAATAAATTTCCAAAATTGAGTGAACTACATCAAAAACTGTTTGATTCGGTGCCGAATAATTTACATAATTCGTTGAATGATATTTTAGTAACGTTAAGATGTTATGCCATGATGACACTCAAAATAGATGTGGGTGAAACGTGCGATAAATTTAAAACAATGTCTCGCGGGCGGCGGGTATTATAATGATAAAACAACTATTTATTTATTTTGGATGCGTATAAATGCTAGCAGTTGTAAGAAACATACGCATTTGCGTTATCACTAAATCCGTCTCTTTGCTTTCCTAGTCGTTTTGTAAAACAATACCATTCGTCGACTTCCTGTAAATTTTGCCATATTTGATCATTTGCATATATCCAATGTTTTTTTGTGGCTTCTAGTTTTGGAATGGAGTCTTTGTATAAATCTATCAATTTATCGTAATAATGTTCATTGACCAAATATCCTGAAGCACTCATGGAATATTTGGTTCGTGTTAAAAATGGATTATTATTGTCTACATGCCCGTTGCGTAAATTATAGGATAAAAAACACACATCAAAATTTGGTTTAAATTCAAATAATTTACTCAACTCATTTTCAACTACGTCTTTTGATTCGACAAAATAAAAATCGTCTTCCAAAATAAGAACATTTGGATATTTTCTTGATTTCGCAAGTTCCAACACTTGTAAGTGAGATTTTCCACATCCAACACATCCTTCTTGTGGAAAATAAATAGCAGGAAATCTTTCTGCTTCCAATCCATACTTGGAGAGTTCGGATTCAATTTCTGCTCTTCTATCTAGACGTTTATCTAAATTAATATAAAATATATGACTAATATTATGAGACATTTGTATAAGTATATAAAAACTCTTAATATACTTATATTATTTAATCAATATAATCAATATAATAAAAATCTGTAATATTTTTATTATATATTCACAATTTTACTTATGCCGAACACATTTCACAGATGCCGTCTGATTCCTTTGGCTCATTATTAGCCGTCTTATTTTCGGGTTCTATCGTGAATTGTTGTGCTTGGTGTTTGCCTTTTCTTCGCAGGTAATAAATTCCGGTTTTGAGGCCTTTTTTCCATGAATAAAAGTGCATACTTGTTAATGTATTATATGTTGGGTCTTCTAACCATAAATTTAAACTTTGGCTCTGACATATAAACGCGCCGCGATCCGCTGACATGTCGATTAGGTGTTTCATAGGCATCTCCCATACAATTTTGTATTTATTTCGAACGTGTTCAGACAATATCGTCAATTGTTGGACGGATCCCTTGTTTGCGATAATATTATTCTTGACCTGTTCGTTCCATTGACCCGCCGCAATGAGCTCCTTCATTAAATACTTATTAATAACAACAAACTCGCCTGCCAAGGTTCGCCTAGAATACAAATTACTAGTGAAGGGTTCAAAGCATTCGTTGAATCCGAGGATTTGTGATGTGGACGCGGTTGGCATAGGAGCAACTAGAAGCGAATTTCGTAATCCATTTTTAACAATAGACTGTTTAAGAGCGTCCCAATCATATCTATCGCTTGGGACTACATTCCACATATCAAATTGAAGGATTCCTTTTGACGCGGGGGAGCCTTGAAAAGAACTATATGTGCCTAGTAGATGTTTATCTGCGAAATTCAATAATTTACATTCATATTGGTTCATGTGCTTTGAAATTAGTTCATGTGGGCCGCCAGACAACAATTCATTTATTGTTTTGTTTCGAGATATAGAAATTTCATTGCTTTTTTCTAACGATGCGTGATATATCGTCTCAAAAATCATTTTATTAACGGTCGCGGCCTCCTCAGAACAGAACGGTATATCCATAAGAATAAACGCATCTGCCAACCCTTGTACACCAATTCCAATGGGCCTATGACTCAAATTACTCCTGATTGTTTTTTCGGTAGGATAAAAGTTAACATCAATTACCCGATTTAGATTATTCGTGACAACCTTGGTAACTTCGTGTAGTTTGTCATAATCAAACTGTTTTGTAGCTTCATTAACGAAAGACGGTAACGCAATAGATGCTAAATTACACACGGCGGTTTCATTTGCGTCAGAGTATTCAATTATTTCGGTACACAAGTTGGAGCTTTTAATAGTGCCGAGATTTTGTTGATTTGATTTTTTATTTGCGGCATCTTTGTATAAAATATAGGGCGTTCCCGTTTCCATCTGAGAATCTAAAATTTTAAACCACAGGTCTCGGGCGTTTATAATCTTACGAGTCTTCCCATCTGCTTCATATCTCTCATAAAGGGCATTGAATGCGCCGCCATATGCGTTATCAAGTCCTGGACATTCATTCGGACAAAATAGAGACCATTTTGCGTTGCTTTTTACACGTTCCATAAAAAGGTCTGATATCCAGAGCGCATAGAATAGATCACGCGCCTTGAGTTCTTCGTCACCGTGATTCTTTTTCATTTCCAAAAAGTCTTCAATATCTGGATGCCACGGTTCTAGGTAGATGGCAAACGATCCGTTTCTTTTGCCTGATTGATTTACATAACGAGCCGTGCTATTAAACACGCGTAACATAGGAACTAGGCCATCGGTTTTTCCATTTGTCCCTTGAATATGAGATCCCTTTGCGCGAATATTATGGATATGCAGACCTATTCCACCCGAGTATTTTGAAATTTGAGCGCAGTCGCCGAGGGTCTTATATATACCTTCAATACTATCATCCTCCAATGCGATTAAATAACAGCTCGACAATTGCGGTCTGGGAGTTCCGGCATTAAAAAGAGTTGGTGTTGCGTGTGTAAAGAATTTCTGTGACATTAGATCATATGTTTCTTTTACGAGCGCCAAGCACTCTTCCATATTTTCGCACGTTAATTCGTAATGAATACCAATAGCCACACGCATCCACATATGCTGAGGTCTTTCTACAACTACATCGTTGACCTTGAACAGATATCCCTTTTCTAATGTTTTGAATCCAAAATAGTCGAGTAAATAATCTCTATTGTGATCAATCATGGCATCAATTCGGTCGCCAAATTTGTTCACAAATAAATATAATTCGTTAGATACTAGGGGTGTATTTTTATCGTGAATATTTTTGAATGTATGTAATTTATCGACTACTTTAAAAAATGACGAGTCTGTATTTTTCTGGTGATTAGATATGATAATACGCGAAGCTAAACTAGCATAATCGGGATGATTTGTAGAGAGAGACGCGCATTGTTCCGCGGCTAATTCGTCGATTTTTGTGGCAGGAATTGTGTCGTATAACTGGTCAATTACTTTCATCACAAGTGCGGAATAATTAATCGTTACGCCTGCCTCGTGCCCAAGTTTTTTAACTCTTTCTAAAATTTTATCAAACGATACGTCTTGCAGTTGTCCATTACGTTTAGTGACGCGCATTTCACTCGAATTATTCATGCCTATATAATAATTCTGGCGGATATTTTTAAACCAGTTGGAAAACTTTATATATTTAAGATTTATGTAAAATAATATATGAATTATATATATGAACCAAACAGCATTTTTATTTCTTATTTTAGTATTAGCTATTGGAATCCCGCTTTTCTTTAAAATATATGAATCCATGAAAAATATGGAGGGCTATTCAAATTATACTTTAGACGGAGCAATGGGAGATTTTCCTGCGGCTCAAATGAAAGTATTGGTAGATACATATCCCGCAATCGGAAAAAATCAAATATCAGATAATGATGCTAGCGATATCTGGTGGCACTATCCCGTATTTGAACTCGGCTCTTATAAACAAATAACAAACAATATTAGATATCCTTATAACCCTGATGAGGGAACATGTATGCCTGCGTCCATGTGTGGCGCATTATATCATGATAAGAAACTAAAAAGCAATTATATTGAGCCACTCCCGCCTTTGAACCCTGAATGTGGAACACGTGTTGGGTATTTTGACACACAAGCAAATTTGCTACCATTTAGAACCGACATGCAGAATATATTATACTAAATTTATTCAATCTTGATTATTTTGTTAAACGTGAGTAGACATCCTGGTGACGGTTTGTCTGCGTAAGTTGAACTGTCCTTTTTTGTCTTCTTGACGGGGGCTCTGTGCTCATATCCAGTTTTTCTCTCTTTTTCAATAATATTCCATACATTTTCCAACTGTTGAATATTATTCTTAAACCAGTCTTGCTTTCTTAATACTAGAACACAACTAAATACTTCTAATTTCCAATATATGAATTTCATAAAGAGATATCTATAAGGTTCTGCTTGATATGTCGCTACAGTTGTTTCCTCCCATTCTGTTATTTCCTCGTGTGTTTTTAGACGCAATGGCTTATATACGTAAAACGGCGTCCCATCGTTTCTGTGAAAATAAACAATCATACCTTTACATTTACCATCAGCGGAAATAGTAGTATTATCAGTGCCTTCGTTATCAATGTCATTTTTGCGATCTGCTTCGTAACTATGACTGTCGCTATATTCTATGAATTTCGTTTCTAAAAAATCGCATTGATCGAGGTTGCCTACCTCCATTTGAAGTTGCATTTGAGTCCAGTATTCTTTTTTAGGAATACCGGTAATCTCCCGGCTAACGACATTTTTAATTTCCAACATACGCCCATAACGGTCAGAGTCTTTGTTAACAACAACCCCGTCGGGCGACGCGCCTAAAAATTTGTAGTGTCTGTGTTGTACACAACCAAAATCCTCTACTTTTGAATTATATTTATCTTCGTAAATCATTACCGATAACGGTTCGTATTTTTGCCCCCAATGAAGAGGAGTATTTACATTTACCATCTTATCCGCGTCATCCAGTTCGGTTGAAGCCGGCTTTATAGGTTGACATTTCTCATAAATAAGCTGATTGATATTGGACTGCGATTCAAATGCCTTCCAAGCGTTACTCGCTGTAATTAAATTCCATCGAAACTGATACCATTCGGGGGTTCTTTGTGCGGGTTGATACGCCTCGCGTAGTGTTTGTATTTTCTGCTCAATAATATCAAGTTCGGTATTATTCAATTCACAGCAATCCGGTTCCGTATCTTTAATATTGATTGATTTATCTGGATGAAAGATAGTTATAAAAATGTTAAAGGCATCTTCTAGTAGGTCGTTTAATTCATCTTCTATGTCATCACCATCATCGATGGAGTCGATTTGTTCTTCAAATTGAATATAGAAAATGTCTTTTATTTCCTCTAATAAAACCTCGCGAAAATTTGGTTCCGAAATGGTGTGTGGGTACATTTCCAAATATTCATCCATTAAATGCAGCGCGGTTTCAACAAGTTCAACCGCATATTCTTCCGTAAATATAGAAGGTTCATCTTCAAATATAATTTCATCAAGACACTCTTTGAGGTCTTCTAGTTCGTGAATAAACATGTCTTATATAATATACTTTAAATGTTTTTAATATAATTATTAAAAGCATTTTCTGCGAAATTAACTGTATTAATTTTCGTCGTCTGATGCGGAATCCGTCGCCTCGGGCTTGACCTTGAGCTGCTTATTCCTTACTGTTCCATTAATTTTTTTGGGCGCAAGTGACTTTAATGTCGAGACGCGCTTATTATCCATATTTTTCAATGTAAAATGTTTATTGGATTTATTATACACAAGGGCAGGAATATCCTTAACTGCTCCAGTGATCTTATCGTAAATAACGTCCTTTACTCTTGACAACTTTTTCTTATCTAAACTGTCCTTTAAAAACGTAGTTAACATGGAACATTCCTCGACATCTAGTTTATTTTCACCGCCGTAACTTTCAACATATTCAATCAATTTCTTTACCTTTACAGTCTTGTTCAGTTTACACCAAGGCTCACTATTGTTATTAATTTTTTCGGCTTCAAGAAATTTATCCAAATTAGAAATATCATTTGAAGATTTAGTTTCATGTAATGGCGCACCAGTTAACAACATTGTTTTATATTTAATATTCTTGAGCTCTTGACATTCGTCAATGATTGTTGGTTGTTCTTCCATTATGTATATATAATATGTATAGATGAGTTTAACTCAGTTTCGCAGAATAATATATTAGATCTATACTTTTATATCAGTTAAAAGTCTAATATATAAATATAGCCGTATGCTATATGGAAGACCATATTAAAAAGGTAAACATTTCAGGAATTAATAATAGATATCAGATGAAAAAAATAATAAATGAGCGCACGCAAGAGAGTAAACAAAAGAAGCGCATTCCATCTGCAAAATGGGACCTTCACGAGGATATCTATAACTTTACAAAACAGGTGCAAATAATAAGCGATATTTCAAATAATAATTATGATAGTACAGATGAAATATCAAGGATTGTTATTCAAGAAATAGGCAAAAAAATATCAGGATATAAGCAGCAGGATAAAATAAAGGATCGATACGATGAAATCAACTTTATAACATTCGAGTCTGTCATTCAAAAAATGATAGAAGGTCATTTGAAATGTAGATATTGTAAACGAGAAATGCTTGTTGTATATGACGTGTCGAGAGAAAATAAACAATGGTCGGTTGATAGAATTGATAATGATAAGGGGCACAATATTAGCAATTTTCATCTAGCGTGTTTAGAGTGTAATTTAAGTAGAAGACGGAGAACCGACGAAAAGTTTTTATTTACAAAACAGTTAAATATTGTAAAGAGAGAAATGTGAGTTATTATCGCCCTTATTTTTATTCGGTGTAATAATATTTAATAAGTATAAGTATATTATTAAATATGGAATGGAAATGGACTAAAGGGGAACCCTACGAAAGATCGCGGCGATTAAAACACGTCCAAGAGTTAGAAAATAAACAGTTCAGTAAGGACATGGAGTCATCCGCATATTCATCATCGTTACATCACGACGAAAACACGTGGGATATTTTAAATCAAAGTCAGGCTGGTTCTGGATTTAAGGTCTCAAATAAGCGGGAAGAATTAGATTCCAAGATATCTGGAAGAGATATGATCCAACAGATCGGATTTAACCCATTTTTAGGAGAAGGCACATATGTCAATGACATATCAATTCGAGATCAATTTTTAAAACCAGTCAATACAACTCAAGGCGAAACTAGAGCATCAAGCAGTGGCAAATAGATTAGATTAGGGATCTAGCACACATTGAGTATAATAGACGGTTCACAAAATAGGCAATGAACACATTAAAGAGTATCAATACGCCTCCTTGGAAAAACCGAATGTTTAAGACCTTGAAATTCTTTATGATAAAGAACAAGTCCGCAAATAGAGTAAAGATTAAAACCACAAAGAAGAATATACTTAAAATTAAAAAATAGATACACGAATCTTTAGTTAGTGGGGCGAAAAAGGGAGCGAAAATCTCAAGCATTGTATATATATATGACAGGTTTAATTTTTATTGAATAAATAGTATTTTAAATAAACGACTTAAATAAGTTTTGAACATTTTACATAATGAGCTCGGTTGCCAAATATACAACGCAAAATGAATTATTGCTAAATAATTTGATGGATTTTTATAAGGACGAAACGTATCTCCATAGGATGCTAAAGGTTATTACTGGGGAATCCAAGATTTCTCTTCGTATTGTAGATTGGTTTGCTACAAATTATGCTAAGAAATATTACACATTATATACATTTAAGGACGTAAATGATAACACGACTAGATTTAAGGTTTATTTTGATTACAAGCTAAAATTAAAGGCATATTCCAAAAAGCGATTTGATCCCTTTTGTAGATGGGACCGGATCAGTATTCCATACAAAAATGGCACTAGTATTGAGACAACCATAGGTCAGCTAAATTTTTTCAAGTGGGCGCTAGAGAATAAAGTGATCGAATACATCGAGGAAAATTATGATACGATTGAGAAGGACATGAACAGTCGTAATAGCACGTCAAAGAGAAAGGAAGGATTAAATGAGAATGCTAAAACTAGAAAGAAGAGAGAAGAGCTGTCAATCTCTGCTACAAAAAGCATCAAAAAAGAGGAAGTAGAGATTGTCGTTCAATTCCATTAGGGAAATATGATATTAAAAATTGAGTCTAATATATATAAATGACAACGCACCAAGTTTATTTTTATGGGTATGAAAAGGGTACCCATCAAAAAACTCCATATATACGTGACCAAGAACCAATAGAATATTTCTGTGATGGAAAAGAGGGTTATATTCATTTTGACGGATATTATTATGTTGAGAATCACGCACCACCTTATCTAGAGGACGATGCTCTTGGACCGTGCAGATGTAACGCGTGGCTCCCACAGAAGCTTATAATGTTTTCACGGCTTTTTGAAAAGGAGCCATTTAATGTTGAAGTTGTTGATAATGCGACCAAGAGTTATTTTAAGGAGCTCGAGAGTCTTCAGTATATTATTGAAATTTACAAGAAGGTCATTCATGAAAACACTGATGTTATTAGTGAGATTGAAGACAACAATAGAGACACGATGCGAGTGTGTTTCTTTCCAACCAATCGGCAAACGATTTACTTTCGAGTCCTTGAGATTTTATAAATTAACTATGAAAATTTATAAAATATATCTAAAATGTATGAATAATATTCAAAAACGGTTTTTATTATTTTTAGTTGGATGTATTGGTATTCGCACATTGTTTGTTATTGCTGCTAAAAACAGCCCAGTTAGATATCTAAAATATATGGGATATCTTGCGCTGTTACCAGCAATCGGTTTCGTTTATATTTTTCTCACAGGGTCTCGGCAAACGGGCGCCGAAGTGTTTGGAGGGAAGATATGGTGGAACGATTTAAGGCCAATCCACGCTGTATTCTATTTTTTGTTTGCGTATAATGCAATAATGGGAAATACCGGAGCGTGGGTATATTTATTAATTGACGTTTTATTTGGACTATCAGGGTTTATATATTTTCACTATAAAAACGGTGATTTTTCGAAAGTCCTAAAATAACAAAAAAGAAATAACAAAAAAGAAATAACAACAGAATCGCATTTAATATTTTCTATATTTGAAGTTAAATATTAAATAAATAAATTTAGTAATATCTATGGGAAATTCTCAATCAATACAAAAAATTAACTATGAAGATATTCAATATATAATTAAAAATCCAGAAGGAGTCGCGTTAATTAATGTATTGGGTGTTTCTGAACAAGATTGTTTAATACCGTCCACAATTGGAATTAATAAGGAAATCGAATTAATTAACGAGTGTATTAAAACGCATCACAAGAATATCAAAATTGTTATTTATGGGCGAAACTGTAATGATGAAAAAATGTATGAAAAATATTCACAGCTCACTTCTCTCGGCTTCTACAATATATACATATATGCGGGTGGTATATTTGAATGGCTTATGCTACAGGACATATATGGAAAATCTGAATTTCCAACAACAAAAAATGAACTAGATATTTTAAAATTTAAACCAAGAAAATTGTTGAATATTAAATTGCTCGAATATTAAATTGCTCGAATATTAAGGCAAATCTTCCGTATATTTTTGAACCGCCATGTTTGATAATTCATCAGCACGCGCATTAAATTTTCTCAAAACGTGCGCATATTGAACGTTTTTTATTTGTTTCTCCAATACTTTAGCCGTTTTATGAAGGCAAACAAGTTTATCCGCATTACATTTGTATTTTCCGGTCATTTGATTAATCACCAATTGACTATCGCCTTGGACCAGTAGATCTTGAATCTGATTATCTACCGCATATTTTAATCCGATAATTAAACCAGTATATTCTGCCTGATTATTTGTCGCATTTGTGTCAACAAAGCTATAGCCTCCCCATACCTCAATATTATTGTTATAGATGACGGCGCCGGCCCCACTTACTCCTGGATTTCCCTTGCTACAACCATCAAAGTTCAATATAAAGTTGTTTTTTTCTAGCGCGTTTGCTTGAACATTGCTTACGATACTGTGTATCATTATCTAGATATTATGCCGTTATTTAAACGGGAAGATACCGCTTCAATTTTATTTAAAACATATAAAACATATAAAATAGATATTAAATATATTTTATATAATAATATAAAGAATGATCCAATTATTGTTGTTATTGTCTTTATTTGCTAACATTATTTTCGCCGATACTGAATGCCCAACGGTGACTAGTCACGGTGATAGACGTGCTGACAAGAGTAAGTTGCGTATTGCGCAATACAACGTTGAGTGGTTATTTATTGATTATTATAGCGAAATGAACTGCCCTGGCGAAGGATGCACGTGGAAAAACGTAACGGAGGCGCAAACTCATATGGATTACGTTGCCAAAAGAGTCAAGGCTATTAATCCGGACATTATTAATTTTTGTGAGGTCGAAGGGTGTGACGAATTGAACATGTTAAAGTCTAGCTTGGATAGTTCTTATACACCCTACTTAAAAAAAGGCACTGATACAGCGACTGGTCAGAATGTCGGTATGCTGACACGTGTTGACCCGGGTGTGAGCTTGTATAGGACCGAATTACGCTATAATTATCCCATTCCAGGATCAAAGTGTGGGTACACTGGCCCCGCAAGTTCGTCTGGTGTGACTAAACATTATATAACAGAGTTTGAATTTAATGGAATGAATGTAGCCTTTATAGCGGCACACTTAATAGCCATCCCTACCGAAGCGAGTAAATGCGCACAGAGAGAAGCACAGGCGTCGGTTCTTCAAACCGTAATTTCTGGTTATATTAAAAAGGATTATGAGGTGATTATGCTTGGTGATCTAAATGATTATGATGCGGAAATATTAGATATAAATAGTGATAAGCCCACGTCATATGTGTTAGATATTTTAAAGGGTTCGCGTGGCGATTTTGCGGGCACATATCAACTTTACAGTATTGCGGAAACAATTGTTCAAAGTCAGCGCTATACTGAGTGGTGGGATTCTGATAGCAACTGTAATACAATTTCTCAAAAAGACTACTCGATGATTGATCATATTTTGGTAACGGACGCAATAAGAAAAAATATTGTCGATGCGTTTATTTATCACGACTACGCCGAATATTGCGGTAAAATGGATTCAGACCATTATCCAGTTGTGATCGATTTAAGTGTATAATATTATATAATCGCTGTTTTCCTTTTTCTTCTGAGATAAATAATATAAATAAAAATATATTATTTATTCTTTTGTTTTTATTCTTTTTTGTTTATTATTATGCTTTAATGAAAGCGTCTATGTCGCTAATCCAGTTGTCCAAGTGTTGTTTGTCTTCATAAATATCAACGTTACCGTTCAAAATTAACTGATCGCCGCAAACACACTCACTAGATGCGGTATCTAACATATTATCATGATATCTAGAGCAATTTTGTAAATATTCTAATGGGATATTCGCCTCTCCATCTCGTGATCGCTTTGCGATTCTTCTATGACATTGCTCAGGATCGGTCTTAACATATACGACCTTATGGACTGGAAACTCGTCCAGAAATGTATCAAACCAATTTAAATATATGCGATAGTTAATCGGCTCAATTTTTTTATCATCGTAAAGCATCTTTGCGAATACTAATTTATCAGTAAATAGACTACGCTCGGTTATGAGAATAACCTTTTTGGCAGGCCCTCGCGAATTCAGGCGAGCTGTAAATATGTCGCGAAGTGCGCAACGAAGAACCTTCAATCTAGAAACATATGCCATCATTTGAAACGAAAACGAGTATTTTTCTTGGTCAGCATAAAATTTCTCTAAAATTGTTACTCCATTTTCATCGGTAATTTTCTCCCACTCATCAACCGGTTCGTTTAAGAATACAATGTCAGCATCCTCCTTATAGATTTCACGTAGATTTGCGAGCAAGGTCGACTTGCCCGACCCAATGTTGCCCTCAATAGAAACGATAGTATAGGCGCTAGATTGCATTCTCTGTATAACGATATATAGTTTATTTGTTTAATATTTATTTTGTTTCATTTTTATTTTCATTTAAAAAAAAATTGAATTTAAAAACGAGCCTACTACATTCATTACCTTAAACGAACACTTACCAGAAATGGATCTCAAGCAAAGAAAACTAAACAAGTCCGAGTGGACCTCAATTGAGGTGCCCGTTTCAACATCTGAAATAGCTATTTTAAATTTAATTATGGAAGGATACGCTGATGTTAATTATAAGATTAATAACGCGACCTCTATACTTGCGTATTTAAAGTTGGAAGCTTCCGATAAGATGGAAGATTATCTATATGCTAAATATTTGCGCGCCAGTGGTGATAAAATTGAGGAAGGGTTGGCCCATGCTGACGCCACATATAAAAAAATGAAGATATCCGGGGATATAAAAATAAATTCGGGTCAAAAACTTCGATTAGATAGATATGATGAACCTACAATCCGAAAGCACGATCTGTATGAATTTACACTGTTAACTCATATGGAAAATATCATACATAATAGGAAGATTGGGAACAAGAAGCTTTTCCATTTCTACTATTTTACAGTATATAAACTTAATAGAAACAGTGTTGCCAAGGTAAATGTTCTTGTGAAAGAACTAGTAAATCGAGTTTTAAAAATATTTGAGAATGATATAAATTTGTCAGTCATTATCGAGAATGCGGTTGACTTTGTTGAGAAAAATGATAGCTTGTTGAAATATGGCGATTTGGTGTTATATGAGCATCAGAAAGATATATTTACGGCATGTAAGCAGCCCAATCCCAAGTTGATATTATATATGGCTCCTACTGGAACAGGAAAAACACTTACGCCAATTGCCCTGTCTCAGCAAAAAAAAATAATATTTGTTTGCGCGGCAAGACACGTTGGACTGGCGTTGGCTAGAGCGGCGATTTCCGTTAAGAAAAAGATTGCGTTTGCGTTCGGATGCGCGAGTGCGGACGATATTCGTTTACATTATTTCGCAGCAAAGGAATACACTATAAATAGGAGAACAGGTGGAATCGGAAAGGTGGATAATAGCGTTGGCACCGAGGTTGAAATTATGATTTGCGACATCAAGTCGTATTTGCCGGCAATGTATTATATGCTTGCTTTCTTCGAGGCGCAGGATATCATCATGTATTGGGATGAGCCCACGATTACATTGGACTATTCTGAACACGAATTCCATTCCACCATCCGAAAAATTTGGAAGAAGAATTGTATTCCTAATGTCGTATTGTCGTCTGCTACATTGCCGAAGCAAAATGAGCTTTGTGAAACAATCCCCGACTTCTTGAATAAGTTTCAAGGCGCCGAAATTTGTAACATTGTTAGCCACGATTGTAAAAAGTCGATTCCCATTATTAATAAGGACGGTCTTGTGGTGCTACCACACTATTTATATGAGGATTACAATAAAACGTTAGCCGTTGCCAAACACTGTAACGATTATTTGACGCTTTTAAGGTATTTTGACTTGGCCGGAGTAGTCGAATTCATTACCTATGTAAACAATAATGGCTTTGGGGGAGGAAAAACGCGTCTAGAAAGACATTTTGATACATTAGATGATGTAAATATGAAAAATATTAAAACCTATTATATTCAGCTACTTCAAAATGTAATGCCTGACAAATGGACAAATATATATTCGCACTTACTCGCTGCCAGACGTCCGCGAATATTAGAAAACGCGAGTGTGGATTCTAAAGGCTCGAAACTGCTGACCAAGAGTAATAGTTTTGGACCAACTCATAGTTCTACCGGATTGGCAGGAACACCGATTACTCGATTAGTTAGTGAACCGGTAGTATTCAAGAGCGATCTGTTGGCTAAAACTAAACCGGTGAGCCCGCCCCCCGCCGGAACATCAGGAGTTTATGTTACTACAAAGGATGCGCATACTCTAACAGACGGACCAACAATCTTTATATCAAACGACATTGAAAAAATTGCGAAATTTTGTATACAACAGGCGAATATTCCTGCTTCAGTGATGGACGATATAATGAAGAAAATCGAATACAATAATGTTATTAATAAGCGACTACACGAGCTCGAATCAGAAACGGAAGTTATTCGAGAGGCTGCTGATAAACAGGTAAAAAATGCGGTGTCAGGGTTTCACGGAAGCCAAAAGGTCGCAGGTAGAAATAAGTCGAGTAAGGATCCTAAGAAGCTAAGTAAGGATGTTCCTCCTGAATTTGAAAATAAGGCGGGGCTTTCTAAATTGACCGACCAAATCAACACGTTTAGAAATATGATCAAGTCAGCAACATTAAATGATGCGTTTGTTCCTAACCGAAGAATGCATCTAGACCGGTGGGCGGAAGGTATTGATACAAGTGGCGCTTTTACTAGCAATATAGACGAACACGTCGTATCTGATATAATGGCACTGAATGGAGTTGAAAATACGTGGAAGGTCTTATTAATGATGGGTATTGGCGTGTTTATTAATCACGAAAATATAACTTACACGGAAATTATGAAACGACTCGCAGACGAACAAAAATTATATATGATTATTGCTTCAAGCGACTATATTTACGGAACCAATTATCAGTTCTGTCACGGCTTTCTCAGCAAGGATTTAAATCTTACTCAAGAGAAGCTTATTCAGGCTATGGGAAGAATTGGAAGAAATAATATCCAGCAAACTTATACGGTGAGATTCCGCGACGATGAACAGATTATGAAGCTATTTACATCTGAGACGGATAAACCAGAAATTATAAATATGAATCGATTATTTAATACTCGTAAGGTTGTATGGCAAAATGATATGTATGTTGAAATTGCTGATGATTTGGAGGACGACGCGGGACTAGATCCTGAAACATCGGATACTCAATCAGAAGAATAAATACGAATAAAATAAAAATAAAAAGAAAAAAGTAAAATAAAAATAAGAAAAATAATAAAAATAAAAATACAGTTATGTAAATTTGTATTAAGTTTGTATATTTTTTTATTATTTTTATTTTATTTTTAAGCGAGACCTACCCACGAGTTGGCATCTGCTGTGGTTGAAACCCTTCTAATATAAAAGGCTGTGTTTTTTACACGGGTTCCATATTTCTCTCTTAATTTACAATCAGAAGGCTCTAAAGCAGGAGCCCGTTCCGAAATGTTTCCAACTATGTTAGACTGTCCGGCTTCCACAACTTCCATATCTTCATCGTTTCTCAATTGAAAATCAATTCGCGCCTGTAATTTTACTTCCTCAATAAATGTATTTATAGAAATCTCGGGATCAAATCTATAATATTTGAAGTTAACCGTATAAACCTCCTTAAAATAAAACTCGTAATAATTCAGATCGTTTGACATTGTATTTGTATTGTAGTATGATTTAAGTTATTTAAATTAAAATGCTTTCAATTTTAAATTAAATATAATAATAATCGAGTAATAGGTTTGCATTTACAGTTTACACACACTTTACTTTACATCCAATACGGCTAAAAAAGAAGTTGTTGTATAAAATGTTATTGTCAAGCGCCTTTGTCAAAGTTTTATCGCTCATTTTTAATTGTTTGATACAATCATATTTACAAATGAATTCCTTTACAAGCTGATTTTCATTAGTGTATTGCCCAATTCCATCCTTATATAAAACAGGTTCTCCATATTTTTCTTCAAAATTATCAATTAATTCTTGGCTGCAGTTGTTGTATAAAAAATAATAATGCCCATTTGTTACAGATGCGTTTTTTACAGGAGTGTCTAATGCGGAAGATGATGCGTATCCGTTATGAATTGCTGCCGTTTTTCTGTCTAAATAAACATTCAGAATTTTGTTTTTTTCTGTATTCAATTTTGCTATATATCCTAGATTTTGAATCTTGGTTTGTTTTGTTGGAAGAATGTTGTGGATTATGTTCGGGTCCAAACTTCTATCTACGAAAGCCCATCTATATTCCATGTAAATTGTGTTTTCTTTAACCGCTTTATCAATGCTTGGTCTTTTTACCTTGAAATTATATTCTTTCAAGCATTCTGCGATTGATTCATATACTTTAATAATAGTCATTGTTTCAGGGTTGATTTTTTGAAGACGTGGTCCCAATGTTACTAATGGTTCATTAAAGCCTGTGGCGGTTTTTGTTTGAGTTGAGTTTAATTTCTCCATCATTTCTTGGTTTGTTTTTTCTAAATTATTTATTTGACACGATAATTGTTTTACACTTTGAACTAGTTCTTGAATTAATAGGTTGTCATTATTTGTAGTTTTCATTTCAAGCAAAAGTTTTAATTGTTCAATTTCAAGCTCTAGTTTATTTGTATCATTGTTATTAAAATATTTTAGATTATTGTTAATAACATTTAATAGTGTTTTATATGATAAACGTTTACCAATTAAAAAAAGCTCCCTTTCATCGTCATGTCCCGGCAAATCATTTACTTGATTTATTCTTACGTATTCGTGTTTGTGTATAAAAGTTTCAAAGTCCTTGCTTTTGTTAACGGCAAAACAATCTAATAATAATACGTTTCCGTGTTTTAACTTGCAATCATTATATCTTTCTTGAATGCCGATTCTACTTTCACCAATTTTTACAACATAAGTTCCATCAGGATGTGTCTTAACTTTTATAATATATACCATACCACAGATGGTTTTAAATTCTCTAAGCAAAATTTGTTCACGTTCCCTTTGAACTTTTGTATCTAATTCGGTTTTATGCGTTTCTTCAATTTGAATGATTACATTTTTTGCGTCTTCTAATTGAAGTTTTAGTTCATTGCTTTCTTCTATTAAAATTTCTTGCAAAACATTTTCTAATTTAATATAATACTCGTGAATTTCATCTGCTTTTTTTGTTCCTGCTTTCAAACAAAATTTTTTGAAGGTTTCAATATTCAACATAATTATTTCTTTGTTGTGACCACCTTTGGTTTTATTCTTTGCTCCTGAAGGTTCAGGAGCAATGATTTTATAATCTTTATTAATAGTAAAATTTTTTTCTAGCGCGCATTTTGCGTTATATTTTTGATTAAACCCTAACCAACTCCAGACGTTATCAAGGTCAATTACAAAATCAGTCTTGTTATCGTGCTTCAAATAACAATAAAAACTGGCTAAAAACATTTGTTGTTCATAATTATTAAATTTATTTTGCACCTTCTCCACTAATTTTGACTGATAATTGCCATTTAATTTGGTAATTGGGTTGCTTTCAATGAGATTTACAATGTCTACGCTCATTCTATATATTATTTACTGATATATTTTTACATTGGTTTTTGCTTTAATAATTAATAAGTTATAAACTAATTATTAAAATTTGTAAAAAATAATGAGACGATAAATCGTAACAAAAATTTTTTAATTGGAGTAGGCAAGGCCGCCCATACCGCTCATAATGCGGAGAACGTTATAGTTGGTGGCATACACACGCACCTTGGCAGTCTTGGTACCCTCAACGGTGGCGTTGGAGAGCACAAGCTGAAGGGTGGCGTTATCAATGCGGGAGAAGTTGCACGTGCCGCTGGGTTGGTGCTCCTCAGGGCGAAGGGCAAATGAGTACACGTTGATACCCTCATCAGGGTTACGGGTGTGCGCCTGGTAAGGCTGGACCCAAGAGAAGTAAGAACCTTCACGCTCAGAGAAGCGATCCTGGCCGTTAAGTTGGAGCTTAGCGGTGACGACGGGGTTCTGGCCCCAGCAGTGCATGTCCAAGGAGGTCTCAGCGAGCACGAATGTTCCGGCATCAGACACACCGGAGTTATCCATGTGAGATCCACCGTTCTGGAGAAGGGCAGCAATGTCGGCAGGGGTTCCAGTAGGAATAGGAACAGAAGGTCCGCCAAAGTTCACCTCGTTGTAGGGGTTGGAAGGTCCGTGCCAGTATCCAGTGAAAGCAGGATCGGTAGACTGGGGCATGTAGTCAAGAGCACCGGCATCCTGGAAGAGACCACGAGCATCAATGTAGGCACGGGAATCAGCAGCAAGGGCAGCAGGTCCACCGAAAGCGTGGACGGCATTGGGGAGGGCATCAATGGCATCAGTGTAGTTGAAGGGTTGGGCACCAAGCACCTTGAACAAGAGGGCATCGCAAGTCAAAGACGAGCAGTAGTCGACGTTCTGATCGGGTTGGACAACCCAAATGAGCTCCTTAACGGGGTGGTTGAAGTTGAGCTTGATCTTGTTGGAAGATGAACCAACAGACTCGTCGCCGGTGAACTGGAGCTGAGTAATCAAGTACTCGTGGGGGTTCTGGGCCATTCTTCGGCGCTCATCGGTATCCAAGAACACATAGTCAACATACAAAGAGGCAGCGACCAAAGACTGGTTGTAGGCGATGGTGGCGGGGACGGGGCGGCCAACGGACATTTGGCCGGCCTGGTGGCCGTAGGGGTTGGTGTTGCAGTTCAAGGTGGTAACAGCCCACAAGCACTCATCAATAGGGCGGATATCAAGGTTGATCTTGACCTCGTGGTATTGAAGAGCAATCAAGGGAAGAGCCAAACCGGGGTTTGTGCAAAACCAGAATTGAAGGGGAACATACAAGGTGGTCTCAGGGAGTGCGTTACGGGGAGCGCACACTTGACGGGGGGCCAAGGAGTCACAAGGGGACTCAACATCAGAGAAAGAGGGATCAGTGATGAAGGTAAGCTGGGTGGTGTTACCGATCATCTTGAAGTATCCGCGTTGTTGCTCGGAAGTCATTGTGAGCTGGTTCCAGATGTGCATCCAGTCACCATACTGGCGGTCGATGCGCTGACCACCAATCTCCACCTCAACCTGGGCGATGAGCTGTTCACCGGGGTAATCTAACCAACGGGCATAAACACCCTGGTTTGAGCCGGCACTGTAGTTTCCGAGACCCATAAGTTGGTTGATCTCAGGAAGAGTCACCTGTAAGTAGGTGCGGTAGGCAAGATCACCGTTACGGGAGATCACACATTGGACTCTGCGTCCAAAATCGGCCTGACCATTGAATGTTTGTTCAATAGATTCAATAGCGAAGTTAGTATATCTGCGATAAGTAACTTTCCAGAAAGTAATTTGAGGGTTACCAGTAAGGTAAACATCTTGGGCGCCATAAGCGACGAGTTGCATTAATCCACCTCCCATTTTATATAGTTGCTAAAGAAAAAAAAATTTTGGAATTTAATTTAATTAAATTTAATTAAATTAATTTAATTTATACAAAAAAAATAATTTGACTAGGATATTATTTTATTGAAATCTAAACTGCTCTTCATAAATTTCAACAAATATGCGTCCTCTAGAACCTCTTTCTTATTTTCGTGGTTTTTTGTGAAAACATAAGAACTATTCCTTTTCTTGACAGACCAACCTTGCTCTATAGAGTTAAAAAGCAGAATCATTTTTTGAAATTTTATCACATCCACTTTTACATTTTCATTCTCTAAATCTCTTAAAGATTCTAAATTAAGCTTCATATCCATTTTTAATTAATTAAAAGAAAACTAAAATATATTTTTAACTAGTCTGTTAGATGCGCTACTATTATTCAAAATACAAATAAATAATTGACTGATATTCGTGCTACAATTATAGCAAATAGAATAGTCTTCTACACTATTAATTAATCGTTAAATGCCACATTTTTGCATTTATACTAAATATATTTAAGGGGAAATATTAATTAAATACTTATGATTAAATTAAGCAAACGGGGATATGCCAAATTTCAAGCCAAAATCTAACAAAACTATAAAATATAATAAGAAAACGGCAGTTACTCTTGACAATAAACACAAGGAGTTTTTAAATGATTTCATGAAGGATGATTACAATACCATCCCTGAATTAAAGTTGGAAAGGCGAGAAATACAAAATAAAATAGATAGCGGCGAGGTTTCTCTCGAGGTGCGTCTTGACTTGGAAGATCAGGTCAAGGCACTAACTGAAAGACTCAAGGGTCTCAAAACAAAGAAAAAAGAGTATTTTCTTGATAATTCCAAATATATTTTTGAGTATTTTGAAAATAAAAAGGATATATCCGTCGGGAACAAGGCTGTTGCGTCGACGAATAAATCTAAAATAGTAAACTCATTTTTTAAAATTAGAGAGGAGCCTATTATAGATAATACAGAACATATTGAAAATAGCAATATTGTCCAAAAATATTTAAGCAATATTGACGATATGTTTATTGACGTTAATTCGTTTGTTTATCAAACAGATATATGCAAGATTTGTCATGTAGGCGAATTAATACCATTAGAAGATGAAGGCATTCTAGTATGTAACACATGTTCTAGAAGTATTCCGTATTTAATTGAGAATGAAAAACCGTCATACAAGGAGCCGCCCAAGGAGGTCTGTTTTTATGCCTACAAAAGAATTAATCATTTCAAAGAAATTCTCTCCCAGTTTCAAGGCAAGGAGACTACACAGATTCCACCAGAAGTTGTTGAGGACATTAAGGTTCAGATTAAGAAGGAGAGAATTGACATATCACAGATTACCAACGCAAAAACCAAGGAAGTTCTTAAAAAGCTGGGATATAATAAATACTATGAGCATATACCGTTTATTAAGGACAAGCTTGGAATCAAACCACCTGTAATGTCTCCGGAACTAGAAGAAACCTTGTGTAATCTTTTTTCTGAGCTACAGGCGCCATATTCGAAATATTGTCCGGATGACAGAGTCAACTTTTTAAATTATTATTATACTGCGTATAAGCTTTGTGAATTGTTAGGTGAGGAGAAATATTTACCGTTATTCCCGCTATTGAAAGACAAGGAAAAACGAATAGAGCAGGACGCAATTTGGAAACAAATATGTAAAGAACTTGACTGGGAATTTATTCACACAGTCTAAATAAAATGACAACTTAAAAGAGGTGTTGGTTTATAAAATCAAATCAAAATAATATAAAACAACATTGTTATATTATTTTAAAATTTAGTAAAATAAATACTATTTATATATAAATGGGAAGATTTAAGAATTTCTATACAACTTGTAATCGTGCCGGAGCAAGGGCTTTTAACTTTGACAATCGCAATGTACGAATTATAGGTCAGAGACAACCACAATCACAATCACAACAACTTACATTGACAACAACTCCAACGCCTATAACTGGATTGGTGCTATGCCAAGACTGCGTTGATACTACTCAAATAGATTTACATCATAGTAACGCATTTGTATTATCCTGCATGGATTTTAGATTAAGAGACAATATAACTTGTAACCTTACACATATGGGTTATAAAAATAATTACGATGAGTTTATTTTAGCAGGCTCTAGCTTGGGTTACAATGGTTTACTCGATTATAACTGGCAATCATGCGCAGATGCCCACATCGAACTTTCTCATAAATTACACGAAATAGACGAAATAATACTTATAGATCACATGAGTTGTGGTGCTTATAAGGCAAAATATGGCAATATAACTCACATCGAAGAATATCAATATCACATCGTTAATTTAAACAGTGCTGCTAAAACAATACAAGAAAAATATCCTTCATTTACTATAAAAAAATTTATTATTTCGATTGATGGCGGATTAATGATAGATATAGATAGTTATAAAGGCATTTTTCCGTTTTAGAGTTTTAATTCTCTGGTCTATACGGAAACAATTTTAGTAAATTGGTGTTATAAACTGAGAAATTGGGATCAGAACTATTGGCTCCCACACCATTTCCGAAACACCTACCGCCTCTTTGCTTACGCGTCTGTCGTCGAGACTTTTTCCCACGTCGGCTCTTTATTATTCGCCGTTTAGACTTCTTCCTCATTTGTTTCGTCATAATATATTAACAATAGATTAAATATATTATAAGCTTAGGTTGTTGGTACAATCTTAGACTATTGTTGTAATCTTAGTTTGGCTTAAAATCCACCAGGGAATTTGACCAAGTTAGCGCCGATACCGAAACCAGCACCAGAGCGGGCAGTAGCACCCATACTGGGGACGTAGGTGTCAAGAATGCTGAATGTGGCAGCAGCAGTCAAGGCAATCAACACGATTTCCTCAATATTCAAGGAACGTTTAGGAATAGCATAGGCAGCAATTGCCACCATTAAACCTTCAACAAGGTACTTAATGATTCTCTTAACTAGTTCAGCGATGTTAATCAATCCGTTCATTATACTAAATCAAAAGAAAAAAATATATATATTGCGATAAAAAACTTAAAATTAAATACTCTAAATAACTAAATGGATCGATCCAAAGGTAAAGGTGTTGAAAGAAAGCAACTAAACGGCAAGCCCAATCCCAAATATGTTGATTTGTTGGAGGAGGATAAACCAATTGCTGGACAGAAATTCGCGTGTATTTCATTTTGTTCTCCCGAAAAAATTCTCAAGGAAAAGCAGGTGTTCTTGTTCGAAGAATTCCTAAAGGGCTGGGATTTCAGTAAATCAATGGAGAAGTTTGTTCAGTTTCTAAACTTTATCTCTTTTAAATACAACGTTTCGTTCGATGATGTTTCTAACGATTTTAAGGAGTTTGTAAAGGAGGAGCGCGAAACACTTGTTAAATCCAAAATGGACGACGAGTACAAGACATTTATTGATAAGAACGAAGACGATCTACAAAAGAAATTTGATATCGCTCACAACTTTCAAACAAATACTCGCGGTTTAAAAATTCGTGGCTCTTATCCTTCACAAGAAGAGGCCGAGTTACGCTGTAAGTTGTTACGTGAAGCAGACCCGAATCACGACGTATATGTTGGTCCGGTTGGTATGTGGATGCCGTGGGACCCCGAAGCGTATAAGACTGGTCGTGTTGAATACATGGAGGATGAGCTAAATCAATTGATGAGTGAGAAGAACAAGAATGAGGCAAACGCCAAGAACACCTTTGAGCAGCGCGTGAAGGAAACGAAACAAAAGGCAATCGACGAAAATATCAAGGCTGCTGAGAAATCCGGAAATACACTAACACAGACCATCGATGCGCAGGGCAATTTGGTTGGCGTAAATAGCGCGAATACACAAGAATCCGCACTCAGAGAACAAGACAACATATCTACTGCCGATATTTGTATGGAGTTGTTTGAGGGTGAAAATATTGTTTCTGGTAAAACGGATAATGGTGCGAGTCAGCTAGTAAGCGGTCCATTTGCTCAAAAAAACACCCTTGAGCGGGTTGATTAATGAAGAAACAAATGAAAAAAATAAATAGAAACATTTTACAAATAATATAAAAAATGAAAATTTGTTATATTACATAAAATATCAAGTGACAATTAATTTTGGTTTATTTTATTTTTCAAAATCCGCCTTATTTGGAAAATATTTTTTAAAAAATGTTAACATCTGAGACGCAATAACCTTTCTTTTTACTGGATCTGGTTCAACGTCGTTTATACAAAAAAATTTGGGCCGTCTAGTAATAATGTCATCTAGTTTTTCTGAAAAGTTGCCAATTGCGGACGACACGTAAACCGCCGATGCATTTTCATTATCGACAAGCTTTGCCTTTTTATGCAAATACATAAATTCTGCTATCGGATAGTGAATTTGCTGACAAGGTGATAGCAAGTTATTCTTTTCGCAAATATCATACCCCTTGTCCTTTCTTTTTTTTGTCATGCGTATCCAATCTACATAATCAGAATACGTGTTGTTAAAGTCCAATACTAAATTTTTAATTAGTGAAATAGGAATGTGTTTGTACAACTTGTCCGCACTTTTTGGTACATCAAAGAGCAATTTATTTTCACCAACGCCCCTAACTATATTTCTTGTATGTATAGAATAATCATCTATTAATGCTTTGCCATCACTTGTAAAGAAATCTGTGTATTTTACTTTTCGACCTAAAAATATGTCGTCATTAAAATATATATAATGATTCGATAAACCCTTAATGTTTGCGATGGTAGTTTCTATTGCGTTTGAATTCGTATTTGGCAAATATTTTTCAGATGGAAATGTTTCAAAATGCTCAACTATTATTATTTTACTGTTGTCCTTTATCCAGCTAGGCTGTTTAGCATTATTCATTAAAATAAATATTTTATTCACCCACGGAGCGAAAAAATGAACAGAACGCAAGCTATATTGTAGTTCGTGATTATATCCCAATCTTCTATCATTTGACGCGTTTTCGCCCTTCCATGTGTAAACTACATCGATTGGAAATGGAGTCGCGCGCGACATTGTAGTCCGTTTAATAGTTTTGTTGCGAGCTTTTTTATTACTTTTACTTTTATTTATGATACCTACCATATGATATATTATACGATAATATATTATACACTAAATTTGAATATACAGAATCTTTCTACCATTTGCTCGCTTTTTTCACGCTAAGAATCAGTTGAAATGTAAAAAGGTCTAAAATATATCTAATAATAAAAACTATTCTGTAGCATAGTAATAATCATTTATTATAGTTTTATTTTTTACACATCTGCTCATTTTAGCAGATGATATTTTTTCTAATTCGGCAGCCTTTGCTATTGTATCCCATGTTGCAAGTAAAATATTTGATTTTACTTCTCTCTTATATACCTTTTTACCAGTTGATGAAATAAGCTTTGGTTTATAATCATTTTGTTTTATAGACAAACCATAATATCCTTCATTATTTCCTTCACACGTCCATACTGTTGCTTTAAGAGCGTAAGGCGAATTATTTAAATATTCTTTAATTTCTTTCATATCATTCTCAGACACTTCTTTGTCGACAGAAACTTTCCATTTTTGATATTCCCTCAATAAAACTGAATTTAAAACCTTTTTACAATCGGAAAATTGACATACTTGAAATATAAATGTTTCGACTAATGAATTTTCCTTAGACTTTTTATATTCAACCTGTTTTAATTTAATGCCTAAATATCCGTGATTGCCTTCAATACGTTTGGGTTTAAATCTTGTATCCAAATAATTCTTTAATGCGTGAAATACTTCTTTAGTAGGTTTAACATGGCTCCATAAGCGGTACCGCCCTTCCAGATTGACAGATAATTCTTCAACGTCGGTTCTAACAATACATATTTCATTAACAAAATCATTAAACCTTTTATTCATATCGTCTTCGGGTAATAATACATTTTGATAAACAGATTGTGTTTCAATTTTAACAGTCTCAATAACCTTTTGTTGGTTTTCTATTTTTTCGCTCAATCTATTTATTTCAATATTTTTCTCTATAATCATTATTTCTTGGGACTTATTTTTTTCTTCTAATTCTCTGTTTTCATTTTCCAATTCTTCATTTTGTTTCATTAATCTATTAAAATTATCTATACTATATGTTTTAGAATGAATAATATCCTTAATATGCTTAGATAACTTTTCTATCGTAAAATTTGTAGCATCATAAGCAATAATCTCTGTTTTGTTTTTCCCATTTATTTCAAGTGAACGAATTTGTCTTTTAATTTTAGGATACGTTTTTATTAGATTTTCAATTTCCACTTTATTTTGAACTCTAAATGCCTCTGCTAAAATAAAATTATTATATTTTTTACGATGATCTAATATTCTTGTTGCCAGGTCATTTGTGTGACCAAACTTTATTAGTTTCTCATTATCTTCATTTGTGTTGTCAATTGTTCCAAAATATATACATTCAGTATTTAATGGGAACTGAATAATTGTAGCTTGTTCTACTGCTTTTTGTTTTTCTTTTTTGGAACTTTGTAATAATTGATTTTTTTCTTGTTCAGAACTTTGTTTTATTTCCAAAATAGTATTTTCTTTTTGCTCCAATTGAAGTCTTAATTCATCGGTTTCTTCTTCCACTATTTGATGTAAAACATCTTCCATTTTCATATAATATTCGTGGATTTCGGATGCTTTTTTTGTTTGAGCCTTCAAACATAATGACTTGAAACATTTAATTGTTACTAATATTTTTTTTATATTTTGCCCCCCATTTTGTTTGACAAAAGGTTCTTGTTCAGAAACCGCTGTTCCAAATTGATAAGCGGTTTTGTAATCTATATTAAGTTTGAAATGTTTTTCTAACACTCTTTCTGAATTTTGTTTAGTAGAAAAACCTAACCATCTCCATATATCATCTAAATCAACTACAAAATCAATATTTGTATTATAATTTAAGTAGCAATAAAAACTACTTACGAATAATTGTTGTTCAAAATCAGTAAAATTATCCTTAATTTTATTTAGTAATTTGTTATTATAAGCCTTTGACAGCTTAGAGATTGGATTTTTCTCTATGAGTTCTACAATATTTAGTTCTTGCATCTTATTATACTATTTATTATAAGATACTCTTTAAGTCATTGAAAACTGCTTTTTAATTTTAAAAGCAGTTTTCATAAAAGCGAAATCTTGCTTTCTACCATTTACTCGCCTTCTTCACGCTAATTTTTGGGCCTGCGCCTCGTTTTTTCACCGCATTTGGGTCATATTGTTCCTCCTCTTCGTCGTCCTTAAGGTTCTTGGACAAATCCCAAAATTCTTTCGACCCTAATCTAAAGTCGCCGTGGTTATCTGCCTTGTACCAAAATACCTGGTCGTGTAATTTATTTGATTTTGAGTTGTTATTAATAACCAAACACTCGTAATTTTCGGTACATTGATCCATCACCTGACAAAAGCTCTCAAATGTTGGGAACATTCCCGCGTAATTTTCATATATGCGTTTTCTGTTTGCGATATAATTCTCTCTAAGAATGAAAACATAATCAATATTTGTTCTCAGTGTGGGCGGAATGCCTAGAGGATATTGCATAGTTATCACCAACATCACCTTCCAATGTCTTCCGTTCATAAAGAGTAAACGCATTAGTTTATCTCGTGACCACGTATTGTCATAGAGACAATCATCCAAAATAACAAATGCTCTCGGATCAATATTACTGCGTTTATAAGTCTCCATTTCCTTTTTAATTTGTTTAAGAACTGTTCGCTGTCGTTTTAGAATATTTTCAATAATAGCCGAATTATACTCATTGTGAACAAATAACTTGGGTACCATTTTTGCGTAAAATCCGTTACCCTCTTCTGTTCCCGAAATTACCGTTCCAATTGGAATATCTTGCTGATAATATAATAAATCTCTAACCAAGAAGGATTTGCCTGTGTCTCTCTTGCCGATTAACACAACCACAGGACCCTTATTTTCATTTGGCTTAAAGCTAATATTTTTCATATCAAATTTTTTTAATTCTAACGTCATTTTAATAAATCGATAAAATAAATATATTATGCTAAACGAATTTAACAGAAGGATAACTCTTCGCCAAATTATATACTAGAAGATATCAATACAATAACCAACCACAGAACAAAAGTGTTTAGGCCATACAATGAGTTAAAAACACATATAATTTATATATTAATTAGCTAAAGTATGTTGATTAATTATCAAAAACGAAAGAACCTTGAACTTTTTAATAGTTTAGCAAAACCCGAATCGCTATTTATCTCGGATATGCAAAATTTTATACCAATTTATACGCGATTTTTCTCATTAAATGATACGAATTATAACGGCATAAACTTGAACCATGAATGGTATCTTTCCGGAGCAAATAGGTTTGAAAATGACAACAATATATACAAGTGCAAAGTTAAGAACACAAATAATAATAAACAGAAGGAAGTTATGGGATTTTTTAAAATGGCCCCTTTATTAGATCCATATAAGTATTTGATAGGCAAATATAATGTCAATGATGAAAATTTGTTTGTATTACCTCAATTAACATCAAGTGATTCAGATTGTAACGCAAAATTTGTAGACCAAAATAATTCAGCATATGTCGACGGGTTTTTCACCTTCTTAACAAGCGGATTAAAGCAAAATCACAAATTTTCACACGGCATCGATTACTACGGTTCTTTTTTAGGAATCAAGAATGATTTCGTGTTTAATGTATATGACGATATTGATTATTTAAATAATTCCGAGTTATTTAATAAGAACAAAAATGTTTTATTTAAAATCGACGATTATGACCATTTGATTCAAAATGAAAATCCAGTTTTGAAACCGATTAAAATTCACACTACAAGCGCAATGTCGCAATTATCCGCAAAATCCTTCAACAATGAAATTTTTGACAACGTGTTTGAAGAAAATACAAACGGATTGGAAAATTTAACAGAAAATACTATTAATTTATCTGATCTGGCCGATTTAGTTGACCTCACTGATGCTGATATGCTTGACAACAAAAGTAACGACCGTGTCTCGTTAAAATCAAATTCAACTTGCTCGTCAAGGTCATCATATACAAACGATAGTAGTAACGATGGAGCTATTGAAGATCAAGATACAGAACACGATAACAATGCTAGCGAGAGCAGAGAGCATGAAGAAAATAATAGCGATGATATCGATGAATGGGAAGACGATGACGAAGACGACGAATTTGATGAAGAGGAGGAGAGAATAAACGCAACTATCCCCAAATTTCCCGTTCAGGTTATAAGCATGGAGTGTTGTGAAAATACATTCGACGATTTAATTCTAAAGAATACTGAACTAGGCAACGAAGAGTGGTTTTCTGCGCTTATGCAAATAATTATGATTCTAATTACGTATCAAAAGGCATTTAATCTAACACATAATGACCTACACACGAATAATGTTATGTACAATCATACCAACAAAAAATTCATTTATTACTGCTACAAAAAGAAGCACTACAAGGTGCCAACATTTGGTCGCTTATTTAAAATTATTGATTTTGGAAGAAGCATATATAAGTTCAACGGCAAATTGTTCTGCAGCGACAGTTTCCAGACTGGCGGTGATGCGGCAACTCAGTATAACACCGAACCCTATTTGAATGATAAGAAACCGAGATTGGAACCAAATTATAGTTTCGACTTATGTCGCTTAGCATGTTCTATCTTTGATTACGTGGTTGAGGATACCGAAGAAATTCACCAATTGTCCAAGTGCGCAGACCCAGTTAAGCGATTGATTGTCGAGTGGTGTTTAGACGATAAAGGTATAAATATGTTATATAAAAACAACGGTACTGACCGATACCCCGACTTTAAATTGTATAAAATGATTGCCAGATGTGTTCATAACCACACGCCTCAAGCTCAATTAGAAAGGCCCGAATTTAATGCTTTTTCCGATTTTAAGGGCGCGGTCCCCGACGATGTAATAGATATTGACAGTATTCCGTCATATGTATAAGAATTTAGCACTTTGTAAGTTTTATATTTCGTTTTAGTTCATAATACAATAATATCATTGTATATTATGAGCTCGTTTGGTTTTATCATAACAAGACACGTTAACTCTGAACAATCAAATAAATATTGGAATCGATGCGTCAAGTTATTGCGAACGTTTTATCCACACAAGCAAATTGTTATTATTGACGACAACAGCAATTATGCTTTTGTAAAACCCGAGGCAGATTATAGAAACCTAACTATTATACAATCTGAATTCCACGGTAGAGGAGAATTACTACCCTACTACTATTATATTAAAAACAAGTTTTTTGAAAATGCGGTAATTATGCACGACAGCCTTTTTTTTCATAAAAGGGTCCCATTTGAAGCGTTCAATGGTAGACCAGTTTTACCTTTATGGTTTTTTAACCCAGATAAAGAAGATATTCACAATTCTAATAGAATTACAGATGGTCTACGCAATGCGCAACCCGTCCAAGAGTCTCTTAAACTAACCGAGTTGACAATATTTGGTCTGAATCACAATAAATGGGCGGGGTGTTTTGGTTGCCAAGCATATATAAATCACGGTTTCTTGTTACAGATAGAAAACAAATACCGGATTACATCTATGATAAACACAGTTAAAATCCGAAGGGATAGATGCTGCTTAGAGAGAATATTGGGGTGTATATTTTCTAAAGAAAACCCTAGTCTGGCAAATAAAAAGGCAGTATTTGGAAATATAATGGACGTGTATAAGAGTTACGAATACACTTTTGATCATTATATGGCCGACTTAAAAAAAGGCACTCTACCAGCATATATTGTAAAAGTTTGGACTGGCAGGTAAATTATATTATACAATAATTCGTTATCGTATAATGTCGTATATTTAGAAAATTAGTATTTATGGATATAAACTGTCCATAACAGACCTTATGAGCGCTGGATCTGTAACATTTAACTTTAATAGGCGTGGTTCCATTGTTTCTTTTTCTGCTGCGACCTGTTTGCCTCTTTGCTTCTGTAACCCTTTGTTCAATGGTAAAATAGCACGTTTGAACTTTTCTAAAAATCTGTCGCAATCAATAATCGTCGTAGTTTTATACTCTGAATCGGTTATAGGTTTGTTTTGGGTCAGCAAATTTTTAAGTTCCATGTACTTGGCATAATAGTAAACCTTTTCGTCCAATAATGCGCCCAAATTAGGACATCTAAATAATACCTTTGTATGTAATTCCGAAATTACAAAAGTATAATCAGTTGCCGTATCAAAGTGCTTCATTACATCTTCAGGTACCTTTTTAAAATCAACGTCTGAGAACTGTCTAAAATCATCTATCATCATATTTTTTCTATGGTCGTATTTTTTGGCGTCCTTAACATAACTTAACTTGAAAATGAACGGATTTGCCCGCATATTCGCCGGATTTGGTGGAAGAACGGATATGTTGTACTTTGTTTCCGGAGATTGTAAAAACCATTTTATTAGATAAGATATGTGTCCTGCTAAATTCTTTACGTTATTCTCGTCGTATGGAATATCTGTGTTAGGCATGATTAAAACATCAATATCCTCGGTTTTATACTCACCCATTTCTGATATTCCTTTTAATACTAACTGAACCGCCTTCCCTCCTTTAAATAATAGTTTGTAGTCCTGTCCAATCATTTTATAAGACACAATTCCAAAAACAAGTAAAGAAGCGCACAGTAATATATTAAAATGAGAGAAATCAATGTCTTTATCAGACATGAGTGTTCCAAAAACATCGTATGGGTCGTTTTTAAGTTGAGTATAATAAGTTGGTATTATGGTTTTAATAATTTCACATACACTCCACATTTGTGACACTTCTCTCGTTTGTTTATCAATCATTATTTCATTATCCTTACTTAACATTTCGCGCAATGTTTGTCGCAGCGCAGTCATTTCATTCTCGTTAAAAATTGGTTTCCAAAACTCAGGTTCTATATCAGGAGCATATCCTGTTTCAGGTAGTTCAGTTGGGATTGTCAATTTTACAAGAGGAATTGACTGTTGGGGCGCGTGTAATTCTTCGATTTCTTTAATTGCTTCCTCTGTATCTGCCTTCTCTACAATGGGTTCCACTAATGGAGCAGGTACCGGAATAACAGAAGTAGGTTTCGAATCCGCCTCCCACTTCTTCTTAAGTTCGAGAGAAATAAGTGACCCCTTCTGTTCTGGGGTTAAGACTGATATATCCGCACCATTATCTAACAAAAAATCAACCAATTCTTTATCTTGTAGTTTAACAGCTGTTGATAATGCGGATATTTTATTTGCGTAATCAGTAAGATTTATATTCCCTTTTTTGTTTATAAAAAGATCTGTTAAACGCGTTTTTGTAAATGAATCGTCTATATTCTCAAAAATAACAACTAGTAACGGCGCAAACGCTATTATTTCAGGGGAATTAGGGCGTTTATAAACCGGAACCCCATTATGTGTGAGTGGGATTAATGTGTTTATGCCTTGATAATTCTCTCTGATTAATTTTTTTAACGCAATTACTCCTTTCGTTTGGTCTTTTTTAAGAATTTCAAACGCCTTCATAAACTCTGATCTAAACGCATTCTTAGAATTCATTTGCTCTTTTGTAAAAATCACACCTCCTATCATTTTTTGTTTCATTGATTGCGTTGCCTTTTTACTCCCGCGTCTTCTCGTAACACGCGCTTTTTTCCCGCGAGCATTGTCTTTTCTTGTATTTTTCCGCATATGTTTTCTTGTTTTTATTTTCATTATATAATAGTATAATAAAAATTCTTTTCATCTAAAAGCCAGGGTTGTCTGTAAAGATTGGCGTTACACTTGAGTCTCCATGCGTTGCTGGCTCAATTTGATTCAGTATAAAATATCCAGAAACAACGCTAAAATATACCACAAGAGCATCTCGAATTAATAGTTTGAGTGGTTTGCTCTCTCTTTCAATAAATCTCATTTCAATAAATTTCGCAATCAAAAATACTACCGATATGACTGCCGCAATAATAAATATATTACTCATTTAAATTACTAAAGCAGATTCTAAATTACGTTTTTACGCAATTATTCCAAAATTTCAATTTCATCAATCAACAAATCAGGCAACAAGTCAATCGAAGGTTCCTCGATATTATGAATATCTAAAGCATCTAGATTAAATGGTTGCGTAGAGATTTGTAGTTTGGGAGAATCATCGTCGTCTTCTTCATCATGTTTCCTTTGCTGTGATCTAAAGCTACTGATTTCTTCTAGTCGCGGAATATTTTTAGGCGCATTGACATTTGATACAGCTCCATCTTGATTTTGAACGTAATCGATATCATTAAAACTTAAACGACTCGAAGGTGCTGGTGGCTGTTCAACCATTGCCTCAACATTCGACTCAACAGCAGCAACTTTGCCAGCTACCACCGCCTCTCTTATAGGTTCGTCGATTATTTGTTCATTTACCTCCTCAATTACATCCTCTTCAACACTCTCATCCATATAAGCCTTCAAAATTGCTTCAACCGGGATACTCTCTCTTAATGTGTTTAATATACATTCTTGCACAATGATTTCTAGTTCTCTGTGATTTTTTTGAATCTGTAAAGGAGGCAAATTTACCTCGAATAAATAAACATTCTTGTAAACTTTTCTGGCCACATTAATATATGTTTTATGTATAAATTCGTCTAGTTTGGGAATATTAATATCAATCTTCTTCTGCTTTTGTCCAACCCGCATAGAAGTTAAAATTTTAAGTTGAATAATATGAACACACGTAATCAGCTCCTCTAAATAAGAGCATCCTGACTTTTCACAAATTCGTTTTCTCTCCGTCTCGATAATTTGTGCGTTCCATTTGGGTATTCTAGATATCAGGTTCTGAAAGGTCATTAAATACTTGTTGGTCTCTCCATTGTCTTTACACAACTTTAAAGATTCGTCTAAAATAGACTTATATCCATCAACGATCAAGGGCGTCAAAATTGTTACTAAACGAGACCCCCATTCGTTTTTCGATTCGTGAAGAGCGCTTCCATTGAAATCATCCATTTACATAAAACTTATATTTTCTAAAGCCAGATCTGAACTTAAAAAAATGAAATTTAATATAAACAACATTAATAGTTTTTCATTTCTAAATTCAGTTCTCACACGACTAAAGCAGACAAGATACTCATATCTTTTATCATCGCTCAGGACCCCTTCCATAAATTTCGGGTTTTCTACTAAATTTATAATGTCTAATCCGCTATACGCTTTTTCATATAATTTAACACATAACAATATCATATCTTCGGGCTGTGCTTTCTTGTTTACATACTTTAATAGCTCCTTTTCTAAAAAATCAATACGTCGCGACTTTAAAGGCTTCGATTTAAACAGCTCGTTAAGATTATACTGATATAAATTTATAGCCTTGCCATTTATGACTGGCGATGGAACATATATTTCACAAAATCTGGATAAAATCGGTTTCATCAAATTATATTTATCTTCGGCGACAATAAAGAACCGCGTATTGTGACTGAATAACTCGATACATCTACGCAGAGCCGATTGAGCGTCCATTGTTAGTTTATCGGCATTCAACAGAACTATACTTTTGAAAACATTTCCACCATTTGAATTTATGTGTGTTTTTGCGAAAAACTTCAACTCATCGCGAATAAATTTGATACCTTTTCCATGCGAACAATTTACATACATTACAAATGCCTTTATTTTATCCCTGTCGCCGCCATAAATTTTCGATATAAATTCATTAACAATTGTGCGTTTTCCACTACCAGTCGCGCCGTGAAAAAGTAAATTCGGGATTTTATGGCTTTCAAAAAAAAACCCCAATTTATCTTTTATATTTTGATGAATTTGTAAGGACATTCAGACTTATTATATTTTGCGAAGTGTTTTTATATTTTAATACAACGTAAATGATAAAATATAAAATTGTTATTTCGGGAGGTTAAACCGAGCTGGTTAATGAATGTGTGTATGGGTTATTTTTAAAAGCAGACAATATATCAGGTTGAATACGGTCACAACTTGCGCATTCGTTGTAGTATTGTGGTGCTCGAATTGCGCCATATGTATTTACAGACGGAGGCAGCCCAGATAATCTGGAAAACGCCGGATTGACTCTTCCATCTAAACGGTCAGTGTCGCTCTTAATTGTAGTCAAATGCATCTGCTGATTAAACACTTGTGTTCCACCTTGGTTTGGTCGATTACCAATCGTAGAAGACTTTATATCGTTATTGTGCTGTCTATAAGCGGCCTCATAATTCATATCACCATAACCAGTAGCAGCACCACCAGCCGCAGTATAATATTGACAACTAGTAGAATCTCTCTGCGTCGAGTCAGGAGCCGTGTAATTATTAACATACATGCTCTCCTTTTGATTATTAATGCGGAATGTAGGTGCGTAAAGAGTTGTTTCTTTGACGGTTGTGGCGGTTGCGTCTTGAGGATTATATACATACCCCTTCGGCACAGATGACGTTGCCTCGCCGTAAATGCGAACATTATTAATGGTTTCATCTTTACGGGTTGGTTTTAAAAAGTCCATTAAAGGCGCAATCACGGCCCCAATAGCTCCACTAAAACCGCTTCTCAATGTTTCGGGCTGTCTTACAGTGCTTCGGTTGTTTTCATAATTTGTATGGCTTCGCAAAAATACATCTTTATCTGTGTGGTTACCTTGTCCGGTAGCCCTTGAATGATTTACACCACATGACATAACCTCGTGGCGTTTTGACGGCTCAAAGTTCTCTGGCGCGGTTGCCGCCTTGATATCTGTCGCCCCAGCAGGACCCATATATTCAGTTTCAATATCATTGCGTCTAACCACTCCCATCTCTTGAATAGGTCTCAGTGTTTCTCCCTTTTCTGCGCCAGTAGTTGTCAACCAACGATCCTGCGTATTGATAAAAAATGTGTCTGGTCTCTGTTTTTCCACACGACCCAACAGTTGAGTTGTTGGTGTGTTTTTTATAAAAGAATTCGCAGGCCCCTCGTGATTAACAAGCTCATATTCCAGCTTAGGGTTGGTTTCAACTCTCAATTGATCGACCGTTTTTGGTAACCATTTATCACGAGCCTCCATACCAGAATTATATCCGTTACTACCATTTATTCCGTATCCTTGGTCTAGCCCAGGACCAACCGTAATGGAGTCAAATGGCTTCACATTATTATTTTTCATTGCCGGATTTACTCTTGACTGATAGAAATCGCTCTGGTTAGGCATACCGTAAGCCCATTGCATATTAGCTTCAGGCTTAAATAATGGTGCCTGTTCTATCTTCTTAATCACCTGAGACCCTGATCCGATCATGTTATCCAACACTGATTCTGAAATATTCATATCATATGTGCGACCCTTTACCTTGCCACCATTAAACGGAATCATATTGTTATGTTTAAACTGATCCGAATTTAAATAATTGCCAGTTAGTGAATACACTTCTTGAGGGTTTTGTCCTACTGGTTTGTGATTCCTTACCTGTTTCTCATATAAATTCTGATTGAAATATTTATCAGTCGCAACATTTGGATTAGGATATTCCTGAACGGTATCTACTAACTGATTTATATTTGACACTGGAAAATTTTGAGGAGGAATATTTGTATTTGGTAAATAATTGTCTGTCCTTACACCTAAATTGCTTCTTATTCCCATATTTGTAAATTTTTCCCTTCTGCTTTGTTTTATTTCATTTTTGCTACAATTTTCGTTTGATTGATTTGATACAACATACATACCGCCTAATGCTATTAAAGGGATCGCTATTTCCATATTTATATATATAGAGTATTATATTTTATTCATATAATAATCTAAATTACTTGGGCTGACTAGTCTTAATTACCTGGTTTGGCAAGAATTCGTTTGCTGGCACGTTGTAGGGCCGCCTACATAACCGCCTCTAATTAAACTGAAGCTTGAAGGTAGGTCGTTTTTTGTTTCGTCAATAACACAAACTCTCTTTGGAGTAAAATAATCTTTCTCTAAAATTCGTGTGCTTAAATTATTCTGAAACGGCAAACACGTATTCGCTTGAGGATTTAGGGGTGGATATTGCCAATCGACTTGTTCTAAATCACGATACCACCATGCGGGATTTGTTGCCCTCGACTGTTCTGTAAACAAATTGTTACATGTTGGATACTTAATGGGCTCATTTGGAACATTATACTGTGTATAATTGTCTTTTCCTAAACAATCACGCCCGATTTGTCTATTTACACCACGTAGATCACTTTCTAAATTTATGGTGTTTGTTCTTAAATTACCTCCCCATTTTTGTATAATGATTTGAGGATCCTCCATATAGCACGGATTCGCGCCGTTGCCGGGAACATTTAAAATCCATCGTCCGGGGTCTGTGGATTGCTGTAATGATTTTTTCGTTCTACAGTCGTCATATTTAAAGCGGGTGCTGGCCATTATTATATTTATAATATATATTTATTTATTTATTTACAATTTAAAAAATTCCTCAAATAATAAGTATGGAGCTTATTTTAAACAACACCAAAACACCGACATTATGTTTAAATATGATTGTAAAAAATGAAAGCAAAATTATTACAAGATTATTCGATTCAGTTCTCTCTATTATTGATTGTTATTGCATTTGCGATACCGGTTCCACCGATAATACAGTTAATTTAATCACAGAATATTTTCATAGTAAAAATATACCAGGTAAAGTGGTGACAGAGCCATTCAAAAATTTTTGCCATAACAGGAATTTTGCTCTACAATCGTGCTTAAAAATGTCCGATTTTGTATTATTACTTGACGCTGATATGGTGCTTGAAGTCAATAATTTTAATAAAAGCGTGCTCAACCGCGCGGATAGCTTTAATATTCTTCAAGGAGACGATTCGTTTTATTATCAAAATATGAGAATTATGAAAAACAATGGATTATACAAGTATGTTGGCGTGACACACGAATATATCGACACACCAAGTAACAACCGGGTTTTAGGGTTCGAGAAAAAGGACCTGTTTATTCGGGATTTTGGAGATGGCGGATCGAAGCACGATAAATTTGAACGAGATATACGGCTGCTACTAGACGGATTAAATGAAGAACCGAATAATGTTAGATATCATTTTTATTTAGCAAATAGTTACCATGACTCCGGAAAATTCGGCGAGGCGATCAATATATATAAAAAACGAATTCAGTTTGGAGGATGGCAAGAAGAGGTGTGGTACAGTTATTATAGAATTGGTCTATGCTTTAAAAAAATGGACAAAATAAACGACGCGATACAGTATTGGCTAGAAGGTTATGAATATTATCCAGAACGCCTCGAGGGACTATATGAAATCATTAATCATTACAGATTAAATTCCAAACATAAATTGGGTGATATGATTTATCAACTAGCTAGAAAAGTGTTAGATCGTAACAATAGAAGAGAGAATTATTTATTTTTACACGACGATGTCTATACGAGTAAAATTTATTACGAATATACGGTATTCGCTGCTTACACCGGAAATAAAAACATAAATTATGAGGTTATCCAAGTGTTAAATAATTCTAAGGAAGATAGTCTTATTAATAACATGCTCCAAAATATGAAATTCTACAAGGATATTTTAATTCAACAGTCTAAGATTATCGTTGATAATTCGGTTATTGCCCCGATTAATAATGAAGATGTCAAATTATACTCCTCTTCTAGTTGTCTTGTTGCTAACACGGACAATGCCGGTGGATATAAAATGAATATCCGATATGTGAATTATTATATCAATGAAGGTGGTGGCTATTTACATTGCGATAAACATATTATAACTGTTAATAAATGTATTGAATTAGACGCTCAGCTTAAAATAGTGTCTGAAAAGTGGTTTGGGTTGACGTTTGATAATAGAAGGTATATTGGTATTGAAGATGTAAGAATATTTTTTGATGTAGAAAGCAAGAAACCGATTTTTATCGGAACCGGTTATCACGCGAACAATCAGATCGGTATTGTAGTGGGAGATTATGATTATCAAGCCGGAATATTAAGTGGAATGGAAATTACTCCCACTTTTAACAAGGCGTCTTGCGAAAAAAATTGGGTCTATGTTGACTATAAGGAATCAACTCATGTTATATACGATTGGTCTCCCTTAAAAATCTGTAAAATTAATGACGCCGATAAGTCGCTAACTTTGGTCGAAACTAGAAAAATGCCGGGTATTTTCAGCCGGACACGTGGCTCTACTTGTGGGTTTAAGTATTCCAATCAACACGGAACTAATAATAATAATAATGGAAACATAGCTATTCAAATCGTGGAGGAGGAAATCTGGTTTGTTACACACATTGTGTCTTATGAACAACCGAGACACTATTATCACGTAATCGTCGTGTTCGACGGAGATATGAATTTGTTGCGTTATTCGGCTCCTTTTAAATTTGAAGGCGAACCAATTGAATATTGTTTGAGCATTGTTGTTGAAGATGAACAGGTTCTCATGAATTATAGCACGTGGGATCGAACTACGCGAATTGGAGTTTACGATAAAAAATATATAGATTCCATCGTAAAATATACCTAGTAATTTGTAATGATGCTGTTATCATGATTACAATAATAAACGTCAAAAATGTCTTGATTTTCAGTATAAATTAAATACCATATATTTACCTCCCACATTATGGTATTTTTGTTCGTCATAATATCAATACATTTGTCTTTCATTAACTCTGAAAATTTTACTAGAGAGTTTGCGTTCCCACCAAAAACTCCGCCAGCGAAATACCACGCAATATCCTTATAAATGTCAATATTAAACCTACTATTTACATTCCATATCGCGCCAATTCTAACACCGCTGTACATTTTAGAGTTTAAAGCGCTGATCTTTTCTATAAAGGCCTCATCTGTTCCGCTAAATACGTGCCGAATACCAAAGTCAACCCATATAAAATTTTCGGTTTTAAAATAATTTAATAAAATCGCCTCCTTAACCCATTCCGTCTTATTACAGATGGTAAACATAAATTCAACTGTATCTTTTGTATGATCAGTTGAGTTTACATTAAATCTAGTTAGATTATCTATATAATTGTATAAATAGACATCTTCCTTTTTTATTTTTATTATCAATGTATTTGCTTTGTCATATTCGTCGCCGATTAAATCATACATTGGCTCATCTAGAAAAATTATTTTGGGCGCGTTAGATTTCAATAATATTTTACCAAATTTATAGTACCGAGTTAATGAATCTATATATCTTTCATTGACATTGCTCACAAATGCTGATACAAGAGTACTCATTTTTAGTTAATTATATATTTATTTTTAATATATAATTTTATTTATAAGATTACTTTGACTTTTCAAATGTATAGATATGGGCCATCACCTTTGACATTTACTGCGTCCTTATCCGGCTCGACATTAATGTCGTGTCTGTTTCCATAAACCGTCCAATGAAATTTGGAGTTTTCGCCATACACCTTAAATGCGTTGTTCTCAATTTCACTAGAATTCAATGTTACTATCTTGGTGCCATAAATGGGTGTAATTTGGATGGTAAAATCGTGTGCGAGTTTTTCTACATAATGCGGTAATTTGATTTCTACCCATTCATTGTTTATAATTTCTCCCTTGCCTCTATAATAGACTCCTGACTCAGGGCCTTCAAGACACGCGTGTACTAAATACTTGTTATCGTTTGTGGGGTGCTCTATTACAAATGTTTTGGCGTTATCATTTGAACTAGTTGTGCTTCTATAAATAGTATTGCCAGAAGTTATATCGACCATTAATAAATATAACCCGGGTGGTCCTGTCGAAGCCTCAGCACCTGTAAAAACAGACACAGGCCCGGTAGGACCAGTAGGGCCAGTATTACCAGTAGGACCTCCAGAAGGACCAGTAGGACCCATGCATCCTCGTCCGGTAGGACCCGTTACACTGTTGCCGGCAGGACCGGTATTGCCGATTGGCCCTACAGCGCCAGGTCCGGTGGGGCCTTGAGGTCCAACAGGTCCAGGTCCTCTTGAATCACAACATCTTTGGGCTCCTAAATATTGACTGTAGTTCGCATAATTTCTTGACATCTATAATATATATATTTAATAATAAAATTTATATATTATTTTAAACTATTGTAATAGTTTTAATAATCGAGCCTTGTCTACATTATTGTAATCAAATAAATATTCATTGCACCATTCTGTATTTTCATTTGTTAGAGATACATATAATTTCTCCTTTTTACAATCCTTCCCTATATGACCATTTGCTAATAGCGCCTCTTCAGGAATTACATAAAATTTACCATTTTTACAATTTAACCAATATAAATCATTGTCACCCGCTTCATAACATTTATTTTTACATTTTCCATCTACTCTACAATCATATTTTGATAAACTAAACATATACGAATTATCGTTATTATGAATTATTGTGCCCACTTTTTCTTGAACCTTTTTAGAACCAATCATAAAATCATACACTAGTCCTTCCATATCATTATTCTTAAATTTTATAAAATTTATTTTAGTTTCTCTTATATTGCGATATTCTTGTTCTTGTTTTTGAGTTTTACTTGTTGGTGTATCCAATATTGTAAATTCAAACTTATTAATTAATTTGTAATAATTTGTTAGTTTTTCAATCAAGTTTTCTTTATTTACTTCGTATTTATTATATTTTGATTTTTTTGCGATTCCAATCGTTTTCAAACCTTTAACTTCTTCGTATGGAATTAGCCACATACTTTTATCTTCATCGCAAATGCATAATAATAAACAATTGTCATATTCTCCATTATTTAATCTAAAATAATATTGTTCTCTTTCTGTTTTTTTATTAGTAGTTTTTACTTGAATTCCTAACCATAAATCTTCAATTTCTTCGAATCTTTTAATAGCAATATCAGCCTTGCAACCATCAAATGACTTAATTGTCGTAAAATGGTCTCCTATTAACTCTTTAAAATAATTAATGCCATTTAATTCTTGTAATAAATTATTTTTATTTTCACCAGTTCTCAGTTCTTTTAATTTTACACCAGTATTTTTATTAACGCATTTTGGACAATTTATGCCCTGATTTAATGTAATAAAGTTTTTATAACTTACAACATTTTCGTGTCCACAAGAAGCATTATAAATTATTTTACAATTGTTATTCTTGTAATTTTGAATAAAATCTTCTTGCTTCATTGTTACCATACAATTTTTGTCAACAAATTTTTTAACAACATCTTCATATGTTGGTATTTCTAAAGCACAATTTCTACATTTTAATCCAACTCCATTTTTAAAATCTTTAAAGATTACACAATTAGCATGACCACAAGAAGCTACATAATCTAATTTGCTAAGTTGATTCCCGTAAATTTCGCTTGTTAAGATACATTTATTTTGTGTAAATGTATCCTGAACTTGTTTATACGTGTATTTGATAGGCATAACTTAAATACACCGAACTCTTTATATTAGTTTAATATAATAATATATTATCAAATCAAATTTATTTTATAATATTTATTACTGAAAAAATCGCTTCTTACCAACTATATTTATTGGTTTGTTACGATAACACATCATAAAATATTATAGAATTACGACGAGGGAAGCGGCGCGAGGCATAATTTTATCTCCCCAAGACTTGCAACATTATACTTCACAACCAACGGCAAGTCATTTTCCAAGTACACTTCGATTTGCTGGCACAAGTTCGTGCACTTAATAAAATACCCAAGGTTTTTGAGCGAAAACTCCCCCTGAATAATCTTCGACGAGTCCTGCTTCAAAATAAACCCCATACTTCCGTCTGATTCCGCACGATGAATTTCAGCAGAAGCAAATTGTCCAGAGCATTTAAAGATCAATTCGTTACCAACAGACTTGATTTCGAGCTTATCAGAAATACAAGACAAATCGCGAATAATTTTCTGGAAATCCGCCGAAGGAAGATTAATAATGGACGAGAATTTTACGTCAGGATACTGCAGCTCCTCTGGCTCGGGCTCAATCAATCTGAGTTTCTGGGTCTTACATTGCTTAATCTCGCCATTCTCAAATTTCAAGGCCAAATGAGAAACAATACCGTCGACATAGTCTGATTTCTCGATATAAATAGTCAATGTATCATCATTATCAATCGAATTAATCAACTTGAATAGATGAAACATATTTACACCAATAATAATTTTTTCCTTCTTACATTCATAGAACTCGAAATTTTGAGCCGCTAAATAAAGGTGAGCTAAAATGGTGTGTGACTTGTCCATATTAATAATACGAATGCCATCCGGCTCAAAAGAAATATTTGTTTCTAAAAGAATGTCCTTGAGGGCCGTCATCAAGGTTCTAAACGGCGCAATCTGGACAGTTTTAATAGTTAACACATTTCCATCTGTGGGGGTTGAGGCGTGATTTTTATTGGAAAATGTAGACATTATACAATTTCTAAAGCAGAATCTTTAAATACTTATGAATTTAAAATATTTAACGCACAAATATTTTAAATGGAGAATCTATTCGATCCATTTATAGGGCCCAAACCCACTTACATTAATTTCAGATTTTAATGGTTCAACATTTACTGAAGATCGCTTGCCAATGGCTATCCAGTTAAACCTTCCATTCTCTCCGTAAACAATAAATTTGCCATTTCTGTCAACATCTGAGGCCGCAAATGTTTTCACCTTTCCATCATAAATGGCGGTTACTAAAACGCTAATATCTGTTGCCCATCCAGGCACATAAGATGGTAATTCAATTGTTACGGACTGATTGTCTATTATTTCTGAAGTTCCGCGATAATATACCCCCACCTCTGGTCCTTCTAAACAAGCGTGAACTAAATATCTATCAGTGTCTTTTGGGTGGTCTATTATAAACATTTTATCTGTAGGACCGGTAGGACCTGTAGGACCGTTATATGCTACTTGCTGAACTGTAACGATAACTGATGGTATTGCAGGAATTGTATATGCTGGAGGTCCAACCAGATTTTGTGTTCCTTGAGCTACTAAGCTCATGGCTACGTCGGCCGATTGCCAATAAATTTGAACATACTCATTAGCATTTAATGATAACATATAATTCCATGCGGGAATAAAAGCATCATCAGTTCCAACGCTTCTTATTTGTGAATTTGAATCTGCTACAGCGGTTCCATTTTTAGAAAACCATATATTAATAAAGTCTGTTCCGGTATCTGTTTTTGCAACTTGAACAGAAAATTGAATATTGTAAACCCCAGCATTCGCAACTGTTATTTGTGAATTAGAAACTATAGATACGCCATTTGAACTAGGGTCAGTATTATTTAAAGTCATAATATTTGGCAATGTAGCACCACCTATATTATTTTGACTAGCATCAGACCAAAACGACCCCCAATATCCTAATGCGCCACCTGCACCTTGAAGACCAATAGGACCAGTAGGGCCTGTTGTACCGGTTGCTCCTGTAAAAGTCGCCGTGCCCGGGATTCCTTGAGGACCAGTAGGGCCAGTAAGCCCAGTAGGACCATAAACACCCGTAGGGCCACGTTCGCCTCTCTGTCCAACAGGCCCAGCCAGACAACAAACACCTTTATTTTTTAAATAAGTATTATAGCTAGTCATATATATTATATGTTTTAAAATAATTTGTGGGCATTAACCCGTATCGCGTGCCTTTGTTGCGTTTTTCTCATATATTATGCTAAAATACCACAATTCGTAACTTAATTATCGCTGTTTAAAAAAAATTGATTTGTTTTTATTAAGTCTGAATGTAAAATATAATACAAATTGCTACAATTATGAATAATCTTGTTGGTAAGGGCGTTAGTCGAAAGACTTCGTGGAATAGTGATATTGCGACTAGAGATCACGATTCATTAACCTTTCCTGATGGAGTATATACAGGATCGTGGAATATCAACCTTGAATTTACTGGGCACGGAAATTTTGCGCTTGATAATGGTACAATATATAATGGGATATGGAATCCAATAAATCAAATTGGAATAGGAACAATAACCTTTCCCGGTGAAATAATGGAGATGCCTGAAGACGGTCGTCGTGTAAAATTATATAATGGTTCTTGGAATAATAATTTTGAATTTATTGAAGGAAAACTTGAAATTATTGAAGGAACATGTACAAATAATATTAAAACTTATAATGGGGCGTGGAATCCCGATAAATCCGGAACAGGAACATTAACAGTAACATCAAAATTATCTCGCGGTGTATATACCGGATCGTGGGATACTAATCTTGACGCTACTGGCCAAGGCACTTTTGTACTTGATAATGGCACAATTTATGACGGTGAATGGATTCCAACAAATCTACTTGGAATAGGAACAATAACCTTTCTTGATGGAACAATATATACCGGGGCGTGGAATAATAATTTTGAATTTATTGGAGAAGGGGTTTGGAGCGAGTAAGCTGATGTGAATATAATATATATTATTTAAAAACTAATTTAAAAGCTTATTCGTAAGGAACATAGAATGACAGATAAAACTACAGAACAAGAATGTTCAGAAACTGTGAAATATTTATTAGAAAAATACAAAGACAATGAATATATGATACAAAGAATATATAATCATATTGTAACATATCTACCAAACACGCTCGAAAATGAACTGAAAAACCACGAGAAGCGTGTAAATCGTAATAATTACTTAACAAATGAACAACAGGTATTTATTCAAGTGTTTCTGAGCAAGAACAAATACTTTTACTTACATACAAACAATTTTTTTTATGAATATGATGGTAACAAATATTTAATCGTCAAAGAAGATGACGTTATCCATAAGCTTCTCTCTAGTATTTCAAAGGATCGCATTCTTTTACAATGGAAACACAAGACAAAGATGAATGTTATCCGCTTAATTAAAGAGCGTAGTTTATTTAGTTCCGTTCCTGAAACAGACACCATTCAAAATGTGCTAAATGTATTATATCCTACTATTTTTGATTCAAAAAATTCCGCCAAGTATTTCCTAACCATAATTGGTGATAATATTTTGAAAAAGAATACCAATTTGATTTATCTAGTCAGCGTCAAAATGAAACAATTATTGAATGAACTCGACAACGTGGCTCTGGTATCTATTGGCAATAATAATACAGCGAATAATTTTATGACCAAGTACCATGAAAACCACACATACGAAAATTGTAGATTAATCAAGATAAACGAGAGCTTCTCAAACGAGGCGTGGAGAGAAATGTTGAAGAAAATTGGACTTGATTTACTCTGCGTGGCAGCTCATTATTCATCACGCTACGAGAATTCAGATAAATTTATTGACAATAGATCCGACGAAGAATTAAAACTATATTCCTATTATCTTAAAAATACAAATCCAAATAACATTGTAGATGAATTTTGCTGTAAATACATTGTCGATGCTGCTTCAGAATGTAGAATGGAATGGAAGAGTCTTCATTTTGTTTGGAAGCAATTCTTGTCAAACTGTAATTTGCCGAATGTCATTTATTCAAATTCGTTAAAAACACGGTTTAAAGAAAAGTATTCATATGATAACGATTCTGATTCTTTTATTGGCATAACCAGCCGGTATTTACCAGTAGAAAGTGACTTTATTAAATTCTGGGAAAATACGATAACTACACATAACCTAGATTCTGAGCTTATTTTTGACAATGAATTAGAAGTAGATGAACTAAATTCACTCTTTAAGACCTGGTCAAAAGAAAATTCAGATAAATTAATGTCAAGCGGCAATATAACCGAAGAGAGCATGTTGAAAATCCTGAAGCACTTTTTCCCTGCCATCGAGATTGTAGAGGATAAATTTGTCTTGAGCGTCACGTGTTCCATGTGGAATAAAAGTAATGATATTAATGACTCGTTTGATTTTATAAAGGAACAAATCAAATTGGACCATAAATTGGCACTGATTTCGTTTGATGACGCCTATAATTTTTACAACAAATATGCATGCGCAAAGTCGTTAAAGTTTGTTGTCAGTAAAAGATTCTTTGAAAAATATTTGTATTACAAATTCGCAGACCATATTGTATATGATAAATTTATAGAGACTGACTGGTTTACCTCCTCTTAAAATTATATTGTAACTTAAAAAATACACTATAATTTATTTATTTATGCGGCATTACCGGCCACAAATTGCAAGTCAACACCAGATGTTCCAACACCCTCGCCGTTAGCATATGCCATCGGAGAGAGGGGACCGCCGTGCGCCATACCACCTCTCATTTTGCGGCTACCCTTACGACCCTTCTTCATTGACATTCCCTTCTTGACGAAACCAAAGTGACCCTTCTTGGTCAAAAAGCCGGCCTTTACAAGACGCTTCTGCTTCTTGGCCATGGTATGCATCTTTCTAGATACGATGCGTCCGTGCTTGTTCATCATAAGATGGGTCTTGGTAAGACCACCACTGGTCTTTTTTGCTGTTCCGTGCCAAACTTGAGCGCGAGATCCGATATTTTGTTCGTGTGTCATTATAAGATTAATTGAGAAAATAAATTTATTCGGATTGAGAGAAACGCACTAAAATCTATTTGTCGGCGGTTTTCCGCTCCCACCTGGCATCCCCTCGGCTCTCCCTAAAGAATTGATATTTAAGGGTTGTCCTAAATAAGAATTACCGTATTGAATGTTTCCGCCACGCGAATAATTAATTATCTGGGATATCCGTCTGTTGTTTGAAATTTTTGTAGACGGGGAATCGGAACCAAGCACGGTTTTATTGTACTTATCAGGAATGCAGAAACACGCGATTTGTTGCGAATTTGGAAATGCCGCGTTGTAAGCGGCTACATAATTGATTGATCTTATGGAATTCGCCTTTTTTCCAGGCGTGAATTGACGTTGTGAGTGCATGCTAATATTATTATTATTGGTTATTTTATTTTATTTGAATTTACTTATATTTTTGAATACTTTTATGTATTTTTGACTCGGGTAAACTCTCAACAAGATTTACAAAAAGAATTGAGATAAATAAAAAATTGATTTTAAAAATGTAGTTAAAAATAGAATTATATAATAAGATACGATGAGCGCTACAGATTCAGACCACCTATTCTTCGATGTTCAGCAGAAGACCGATAAACAGCATATCCTTGACAATCCGGATACGTATATTGGCTCCGTTGAAAACATTGATGCCGATATGTGGATTATGAGTCAAGACGGCGAGAAAATTATAGAAAAAAATATTACCTACATTCCCGGTTTATTTAAACTGTTCGATGAAGGTATTGTAAATTGTCGTGACCATGTTGTTAGAATGCAGACCAAGGTCGATAGTAAATTGGAAAACGCGTTACCTGTTAGTCATATTGACGTGTCAATTGAAGCAGACGGCACGATTACAATGGTCAACGATGGTAATGGTATTGATGTCGCACAAAAAGACGGTATTTGGATTCCTGAACTCGTATTTGGTCACCTTCGAACTTCTACAAATTACAATAAAGACGAGAAGAAAATTGTTGGAGGTAAAAATGGTTTCGGTTTCAAGCTAGTTCTTATCTGGTCTACTTATGGACGAATTGAGACGGTTGACCATATTCGCGGTCTCAAGTATATTCAAGAGTTCAAGAATAACCTAGATGAAATCGGCAAGCCGACCGTTTCCAAGTGCAAGAACAAGCCATATACTAAGATTACATTCAAGCCGGACTATCACAGATTGGGTATTACAGGACCTTCTGCCGACGTTATTTCGCTATTAAAGAAGCGCGTTTATGATATATCTGCGATTACTGATAAAACCCTCAAGGTTAGATACAATAACAATTTGGTCCCAATTAAAAATTTTCAGCAATATATCGACATGTATATAGGTGAAAAGTCGGTTTCTCAGAGAGTTTACGAAGACAACGGCGACCGTTGGGAATATGCCGTCGCATTAACGCCTACAAATGAATTTGTTCAAGTATCATTCGTAAATGGCATTCACACCGCAAAGGGAGGAAAACACGTCGAATATATTTTGAACCAAATAACCCGAAAGTTGTGTGAATTCATAGAGAAAAAGAAAAAGGTCAAAGTAAACCCGAACACCATCAAGGAACAACTCGTTTTATTCTTGCGTTGCGATATTGAAAACCCGGCATTTGACAGCCAAACCAAGGATTATATGAATACACCTTCTGCCAAATTCGGGTCCAAATGTGACGTGTCTGATAAATTTATTGAAAAGGTTGCCAAGATGGGCGTTATGGATGCCGCCTTACAATTAACCGAAGTGAAGGAAAACAAGGCAGCAAAAAAGACGGACGGAGTTAAGAGTAAATCAGTGCGAGGTATTCCGAAGCTCACTGATGCCAATTGGGCTGGCACAGAAAAATCCAAAGATTGTGTTGTCATATTTTGCGAGGGAGATTCAGCAAAGGCAGGTATTATTTCTGGATTGTCATCTGATGACCGCAATATTATTGGAGTATATCCGATGAAGGGTAAGATTCTCAATGTAAGGGGGGAAAACGTCAAGAAAATTTCTGAAAACAAGGAAATTACTGAGATCAAGAAAATCTTGGGCCTGGAGACAGGTAAAAAATATAATACAATTGAAGATGTGTATAAACAGTTACGTTATGGCAAGGTTCTATTTATGACGGATCAGGATTTAGACGGCAGTCACATAAAGGGACTTGGCATTAATCTGTTTCAGTCTGAGTGGCCCACGCTTGCTAATATTCCGGGATTCATCGGTTTTATGAATACTCCCATCTTGAAGGCGAAAAAGGGTGCCGTTGAATTGGAGTTCTATAATGATGGCGAGTATAATGAGTGGAAGGAGGAAAACGACGTGAAGGGGTGGAAGATTAAATATTACAAGGGACTTGGTACAAGCACTGGAAAAGAATTCCGCGAATATTTTGAGAAAAGAAAGGTTGTAGGCTTTCAACATTCCGATAAGAGCGACGATGCGATTGACATGGTCTTCAATAAAAAAAGAGCAGACGACCGTAAGGACTGGCTTAAGTTATACGACAGAGATGCGTATCTTGATACAGCAAAAACAAACGTTTCATATGAAGAGTTTATTAACCGCGAACTAATTCATTTCTCAAAGTATGATTGCGATAGAAGTATTCCTAACCTGATGGATGGTCTCAAGATTAGTTTGAGAAAGATTCTCTTCTCCGCGTTCAAAAAGAATCTGACAACTGAAATCAAGGTCGCACAATTCTCAGGATATGTTTCAGAGCATTCGGGATATCATCACGGAGAGGCGAGTTTGAATGGAGCTATTGTGGGAATGGCGCAAAATTTCGTTGGTTCAAATAATATCAATCTACTTCTACCAAACGGACAGTTTGGAACCAGATTACAAGGTGGAAAGGATAGCGCATCGGAAAGATATATCTTTACACAGTTAAATAAAATCACGCGATCTATATTCCCATCCACAGACGACAACGTCTTAACATATTTAAATGACGATGGTTTGTTAGTTGAGCCCATTTATTACGCACCTATTATCCCAATGCTGTTAGTAAACGGATCTAAGGGTATCGGAACAGGCTTTAGCACTGATATTATGTGTTATAACCCATTACAAATCATAGATTATTTGAATAATAAATTGTTATCGACTGACGGCGAAATTGACTTTATCCCTTATTACGAAGGATTTACAGGTCGCATCACAAAGATTAGCGACGAAAAGTTCTTGATTAAGGGTGTATACGAGAAGTTAGGTGTTGATAAAATCAAGGTAACTGAATTGCCTGTTGGCTATTGGACAGAAGATTTCAAGGAATTAATTGAATATCTAATAGAGCCTGGTGTTGACAAAGATGGCAAGAAAATTCCTGCTACAATTAAAGATTATGAGGATATGAGCAAGGATACAAATGTCGACTTTACTATTACATTTATGAAGGGGAAATTAGACGAGCTTGAAGGCACGAGTTGCGATCACGGATGTAATGGACTAGAAAAACTGTTGAAATTGTATACTACAAACACAACGACAAATATGCACTTGTTCGACGCAAAGGATACTCTTCAAAAGTATAATAAAATATCGGAGATTATTGATGCGTATTATGACGTGCGATTAGATTTATATGGAGTTAGAAAGGCATATATGATTGATGCTTTGGAGAAAGATCTTGTTTTGTTATCAAACAAGGCCAAGTATATACAGGAGACATTGGACGGAACAATTGATTTGAGAAAAAAGAAGAAGGATTTCGTTGTTGAAATGTTACAACAAAAGGGATACGATAAACTTGAAGACGATGACGAATACAGGTATCTTGTAAAAATGCCAATGGATTCAGTCACCGAAGAGAATGTTACAAAATTGTTAAAGGACCGCAGCGATAAGTTGGCTGAGTTGGCGGTTATAAAGGCAACGTCTGTGAATCAGATGTGGAAGTCTGAGTTGGATCAGCTTAGAGATCAATATGTCGAATATAAAGAGGCTAGAGCGCGGCTTATGGCCGGGGAAGACAAGAAGAAAAAGGTGGTTGCCAAGGGCGTTGTTAAGAAGACTGTAAAAAAGGCACTAATGGTCGTAGAGAGCGTTTAAATATATAATATAAAATTTAGAATATTATATATGATGTTAAATGTTGTATATGATGTAATTTAATTAGAAAAAGTATCTTCTAAATGCGTACAATCGCCTTTATCAAAATCCGCACTATACACTACTTTATTTGGCATTGTATGGTTTGTGGTTTCATATGAAAAATTCCAATTTAAGGTGGCTTTATTTGCGCCACTCTTTATACATTCGTATATTTTTCCTTCGAATTGCGCGTAGGCACCACGATTAATAGAGAATTTCTGCGGGAAAATATTTATCGGCTCATTGCCATACCCTCCCAGACGATTTGCCATAATATGTCCCGCATCACAATTTGCCAAACCGTCATCTTCTAACATGCGAGAATAATCCTGTGTGCACTTTGTCGGCTCTGTGCCTTTATCCAATGATTCAGGCGACACTATTCCTGTGACAGATGATACCACTATGTGTGCGTTATGTTGAATGTATGTGTATTTTACGGTTGACCCGCCGTTACCCATTACCAATGTGTTTACCCCTAAGACTGGACATTGAACCGCCGTACATATACAAGTGCTATCGGCTACAGAATATGTCAAAACTGAAAATACGCAGCATAAGATACTGATTGTTGTTAAACGAAAACCACTAAACATAACAGGTGTATATCATACACAAATATAATTTTTATATAGTTTTCACCAAATATGTAGTATATAAAAATTAACTAAGATTATTTATGTTAGAACAATTAATCACATCGTTTATTGCCGAATTTCTAGAAACAAAATGTATTTTTCTTAGATTTTTATTCAACAGGCACTTCCATTATTAATCGAGTCAATACAATTGTGCCCCATTTATTTTCAGTTCCAATACAAACATTTAATAATTTTGTGTTAGTAGTGCACCTTGCCATCCCTCCGATTCCGACCAAAATGGCTTGAGAGATTTCGGGATTATTATAAATATTCGTAGATTGAGTTGACACGTCTCCATAATTCTCCGAATAGTTGCTATCAGCAAAAATATTTCCACTAACTGTAACCATTTGAACGCGAACCGGATTGTTGCTTATATCATAATGGTTTACCATACTTACAAGTGTTTTTTGGTATTCACTATTAGAAAGGCTATAGTCATCTAACAAATCCATATATTTAACATTGGTTAAATTAGTATTAAAAAAGTCAATCATAGAATGTACATACTTTCTATAGCCAATAATAAATTTGTTGTTCAAATTTAGTTGAAGTTGTTGTATCGTAGGGAATACACGTTGGTAAGGATAATTCGCAGATGAAACGTAAATATTACCTCCGTCACATAATAAATTGCCACTATCATCCGTAGACAATACTTTGCCCCCCAAATTAATTTGCTTAACAAACAGCGTACTAGAGTTGTCTACATATATAATGTTTCGTCGTATATCTCCGAATGAAGTGCCCTTATCATAGTCATTTACTGACACACCAAACCCACATTGTAAATTACCAGACGCATCCATACCATCAAGAGTTAGTTGAAGTTGTCCCAATTCTACAGTTTTATTATCTTTATCACATAATTCAAAAGATATATCTGGACCATATCGCATATGAGTTACCGTATCAGTTGTATTCTTCTTATTCTTATGAAAAGCCTCATCTAGTTTATCCGCATAACTAGCTAGTGTGGAATAGTCATAAATGTTACTTTTGCGTTTTACAGTAAAGGCAGTATAGGTTCCAAACTTAATATAATCATTATTGCTTACATCTGTCCCACTAGCATCTTCACATATTCTTTCACTAACCATAACCGGGTATGCGTCATTTTTTATATATACATTATGCTTAGGTGTATATCGATTTGTAGTCGTAGTATACACCATATCAGAATAATTTATGAAGCGATCATCAGTATTAACACCAAAAAAACGTCGATTTGAATCAATAGATACATAATTGAGTCTATCATTTTCATTACCAACCATCAATTCACCACATAATTGCGTGTCTCCATTCACATATAACGAAGGATTAATACAATCTTGAATAGAGAACTCGTTTAGAATTAATGTGATCGTTTGACCAGAAACATCTATACATTTACTAGATGCTATATGGTCAACGGATAAATCATCATATCGTAATAAAAAATAATCACCAATTTGAATATTGGTATATTTAGATGTTAGGTAATTGTACATGTTAGCGAATTTAGTTCGGTCATTAAAGCTTAAATCTGCGTAGTTAATTGTGCTCCCAAATGATATATCATCAATTGACGTATCTAAAGGTATAATGATTTTTGTTACTTTAATTTCAAATAAATTATTTATGTTAAGATCAATTTTGAATTGATTCATACGAATACTATTATATGTTTTATTCAATACATTAAGTGAGTTCAACCCCTCGAAGATGTTATAATATGGATTAATAGCTTCATTGTTTTTAATACGGATACGACGATCAATTTCAGCTAATATGTTAGGTGATCGTATACGTTGATCATATAATCGTTGTAGGTTATTATTGGAATTATATCGTATTCCATAATTTTGAATATTTGTACCGGTTAATAAAAAGTACATATTGCCATTATATTTATTTTTGAAACAAATAATTCGCAACAGTTTCCAACCAAATACAAAACTAAACAACCTAAAACACATACGACCATCGTATATGGCATCTTCATCTAATATATTCTGATATAACCCAATACTTATTTGTATTGGAACATTATTTACAGAATCATTTATATTTCCAAAAGAATACGTTTGCCACTTGGGATATAACCAATGATAAACAACTGTTATGTCAGTGGACAAGAATGTCTCTTGATTTATTCGGTAAATGCCAAAATAGTTATTAACCGTTTGTGTTACGTTAAGCTCAGTAATAATATCATTAAAAGAGGCCTCAGATGGAGCCTCGCGCAGATTACGGGCAAGTTTATTCAGAATAACATATTGTTCGGCCGCAGCATCCGTTTCAGCTATAATTTCAGATACAGTCGTATCTGTTACATGTAAAATAGACTTAGGTAATTCTGACATACCAATACCAACTTTATACAAGTTAGAAATAGTCTTTGTAACATTATCCACCTTAAAAATATTATTATCACTTGAATCATTGACATAAAAATTGCCACTAACACTATTGTCCCCGCGCACTACCACAGTTGGTCCAAGTAATGAATTTAGGTTAAACCCCGACCCTAAAATATATCTGACATTGTTGATAGTTATTAAATTGATAAATGCTACTTTTCTAAACGAAGTCCATACATAATTAACCGCAAAAATAGAGTTTTGACGGTTATTGTAAAGTTGGTATTGTTGATCGTTAATAATATTAACAAGCAAGCCAACATTACTATCACCATTCCAACAATCGCTGGCCTGTTGTCCATTCCACTGTGGATTACTTTCGTGTAATGTAAAACTATTGTCGTAACCACTAGCATCATCACGCAATGTATATAAATAAATATAACTTTCGGGAAGCAATCCGAGTCTGGATGAAAAATATTCATTATTCTTTATAGCTAATGCTATTAATGGGTTACCATTGGCATCCTTAGTTAAGTTACCACTGGCATCAACCAATCGATTAGTATTATTGCTAGTATTATTTTTAAATAATAAAGCGACATAATTCATAAATCGACATTCCCGACTAACATAATCAAATAACTTGGTGAATACAGTATAATAAGACTGGTCAACCATAATATTGGTTACATTTATATAAGTCATAACAAAGAGCATATTACTATTACTATTAATATCAGACATCGACACAATATCAGTGATTGCTCTCATAGAAACAACATACCAGTTCTTATTATCATTACATACTAACTCTATAAATGAAAAAATGTTAGAATTGTCCGATGAGCTGATAATTTCCGATTTCATTTGATTAACTTCTTTTACACGTTGTTGTAATAATTTGAAAGTGTAGTTATTTGAAAGTATAGATTTACCTATACCGACACTTGTTTGATTACCCACGACAACCTCAATACCATCGGTATGGAGTATGTTAATATCTTCAGTCTTTATAATAGCTTTAATGGGGACAGAAAATACGGTACACTGATTTCTATAGTCAAACAATTTTGTATTATCAGCAAACATTTCTGTTATTAGCGTAAAAAGAGATGAACCTACAAATGCGATAGATACATCCAAGGCATTTTTCCCTTTATATGTATCAATTAATATAGAGGAGTGCGTAGAACCATCAAGTAAATATAACCGACATTTTTCGGGTTTACCCAATTCGGTATACTTTTGCTTGATAGCAATCGCGCCCTTCTGATCGACGGTTTTATCGGCGGTACCATTCCACAATAGAAGTGGTGGGCAATTCGCATCCAAATACTTTACTATGGAAAAACCATCTGGCGTAATTAATGAGCCGCCAATTGACGTACGAGTTAAAATAAAATTAGGTGGTGTTTTCTTCAAAATATCTGTAAATGGATGTTTATCATTCAGTGCAGTCATTAAGACCATTATCGCTCCAGCTGAATATCCTATAATATGAACTCCAGTAGCACCCAAACTCTTTATATATTCAATCGCGTCAATCAGGTCGTTTGTTGCCTTGATCACAGCATTAATCCACCAGTCTAGTGTATATCCGCCCGCTGGTGGTGATTGTAGTGAATAGGCCATAGAACAGGTAATATAACCTTCCGAGTTAAACCGCGCCATTGCCCTTAGTGCGTCCTTATCTTCTTCATTACCAGAAACAAATGATCCTCCATGCACGTATAAAACAACTTCAAAAGATTTTGTCTTATGGTTCGGTATATATAAATCCATATTATGGGAACCCTTGCTGTATATTATATTATCGGTTTTTCCAACTGGAAATTGGGATAAATTTGTGTAAGACTGTATTTCCGATTTGTTAGCAATGTGTTTTATTATTACTTGTATTATGTCATAACTATTGGTTAATCCTGGGACAAAGTCATCAAACAAATCCAAAACAGTTTGTTGGGTCATGTTATCAATATCTAACAATCCATTTACTTCGTGTGATCGTTGATTAATGCCTACCTTATCATGAAATGTTGTAACCTTGCGAGTATTATCAGTTGAAATAACAGAGTCACCATTGTATCGTGTAACATTCAAATTTCCTTGAATGTCAACATCACCTGTCATTTGTACGGACGTTTCAAATAAATCGTTAATATTGATAGACTGTATTTGATAACATAAACCATCGTATCCATCGACCAGAATCATTTTAATAACACCTGTATAATAGACTGATCCAATCACATATTCGACTATGACGACTTCTCCTTCATGCAAGCAAGTATAATTACGATTAAGCCCAACGTTGATCTGGTAAATAATATTAGGCATGTCAATGTTGGAACCAGGAATATAACTATTAACAATGTATTCATCTTTCCATGAAGGGTAATCAACAGATGAAATAATCTTAAGTGTATTGAATTTATTGTCGGGACCAAACTGATAAATAGTTCCTAATTTATAATCAGTATTACTACTAGAAAATGTATTAAATGCGTCCTCGATTTTACCTAAATAGGATATATATGATGCTGGCAGATCCGAAACATTCGCGTATTTAGTTATTGACGGGGTTAAATTAAATCCAGATACTATTTTGATCCACTCCTTGCCAGTTTTGTCTAAAATATCAGGGGTATACAAAAAAAACGCAATTTTTACACCCAACTCCCAATCATACGGAATTAATACATAGAATTGCATTTTTTTCGGTGATTTGCTCCTTAATTCATTAAATCTATTATAGCCATCTGTTTCACATTTTTCGCGATACACATTCCATATGTTGTTTTGTTTATTATCCCAATTCGAATCTGGCTCAAAAAAATGTATCATTTTTACTGGTTCAGCAGAAGCAACGACAATATATCCGTTTATGCTTACAGCATTATCAGTGTATTTATTTTCAAATATAGGTCTTAATACAGAAGCATATTCGCCTGCTCCTTGGATTTCGTCTTTCTTCTCATTGATAAGATTTGTTGTAAAGTTCAATTTGTTGACACATTTAATATATTCTTTTGTGATGGTATTGACGTTATCAATAGAAAAGTTATTATCACTCGTTTTAATGTGATCTGTTAGATTTTGAAAATGAGCGCTGTTCGCGTGTGTTTCTGTTTGTACTTCTTTTATTTTGTTTCCTAGTTTACAGATATCTCTATTTATATTTGCAATATTTCTATTCTGCATTTGTAATATATGTTGTATTGGTAATCTATGGTTTTCGTGTGGACCCCTACCTACTCTGGAAGAATTATACGATGTTGGCATAATATGCGACATAATATATATACTATATATTTGATTATTTTAACTCATAATAATTTCGTTATTATTTTACTTATATTTTTTACTAAATTGCAATTGCTAGTCTTAATCTTTTATATTGTTGTTCATGACTTCGGTAACCATAGCTTCGTTATAATCATTACTGCAGCCAATAAAATCAAACATTTTTTTTATGTTCTCCTTATCAAACATTCGTTCAAAACTCGTTAAATAACACCATTCTTTGTTTTTATTTGCGAATTCGATTAATTCTCTGCTATTCTTTTGTAAGAAACCTACCGCGCTTTTATCATTATTAAACCATCCGCTTTTGCTTTGTTGACGAATATTCTCTCTAATCTGAACAATAACCCTTGTTTGGGGGAACAGTTCCTTAAAATCAGATATATATTGAATATTTCCAGAGTCATATCTTATTTCTTTAAACCCCCACACATTCGTCGTCGCACTATTTTTAAACATATTTATAATTGTCATCTGTATTAATTGCACGATTTGTTGATACTTGTAAGAATTGTACCATGCAGGTTTTATATTTTTTTCAATAATTTCGCTATACTTTGCTGGATTGAAATGACCTGGTATATACTCGACGCTTGATGTTTTGATACGTCTATAGAACTCAAGCAAGCTATTAATTGCGCCAAAATTCTCTCCACATATATTACTATTTGGGATTGTATTAATAATTCTCTGTAATGTCGTTGACCCGGAACGACCAGTGGCACATATCAATACTATTTTATCTTCTATTTTATCTGTCATATTGGTTGCGATGTTATCTCCCATAAAATATTATTTTCATAAAAAATAATACATTTAAACTTGTGTTAAAATTTAGAACCACCCCTTAAATTCTAATTGGCGATCGTTGTCATTTGCCATTACAGGATGAGCAATCGGTACGACTAATGTGCTAACATCACTTACATATTTCATATAGCCTTGGGCTTCGCCGTATACTTGTTGGATACAGTAATCCAAAACAATCTTGTTCAATGCCGAAATTTGCTCTTGGAAATTATTTGGTTGGTTCACGGCGTATTGTAAAAACACGCTCCTCATTATTATTTTTAGCGAATCGCAATCCTGGTCACCAATAACATACTGTCCATTCGATATTTTATAAATGCCCGCTCGTATTCCATTTTGTAAGATCTGAATGTTTTCTTGAGAGAAAAATGCTTGAGATAGGGTGGATGATGTCCATAGCCCCTCTGTGGCGTTCCTAAAGGTCACACATTGATTAGCAGGTATTTTATCGTACATTTGAAACAAGGCTGAAGTATTAGGTGTTTTGATATCAACTCTTCCGTTATTTACTTTATTCATTTATATTACTCCAATAAAAAAAATATATTCCTTTAATTTATATGGAAGGGTTTCAAAAGATTGTTCTATTTTCTGCTATCATAATCTTAATTATTGCGCTTGTATTTATTGGTATTTCATTGTCGTATGCCAAGGATGGACAAAAATGGCCGCCAGTTGTTCCATCTTGCCCCGATTATTGGAAATTCGAAGGCGAAGGCGATGATACCAGATGCGTAAATGTTAAAGATTTAGGAACTTGTCCTCCAATGAGCGGAAAGAAACATCTAGAAATGGACTTTAATACTCCTACATATACAGGGTCTCAAGGTGCATGTAATAAATCTACATGGGCGAATAATTGTGGAGTTACGTGGGATGGGATTACATACGGAACAACCCAACGTTGTTAAATAGATGACACACTTTCATTAAGTTTTCAAATAACAAAAAAAGCTACATAAAAACAATTATTATTTATTATATAAGATGGAGAACTTAGAAATAAATACAATTCTTAATAGGACCGAACAGGCCGAACAAGTGAAGAATATATTGCGCAACTTCGAGGCCAATAGAAATGATGTTCTTTTAAAAAGAGGTATTTATGTATTTGGCGATCCAGGAACAGGAAAAACTACATTTGTTACTAAAATCCTGAAGGAAATGAATTATGATGTTATAAAATATGATGCGGGAGATATCAGAAATACATCCGTGATTGAAGACATAACAAAGCATAACATGGCAGATAGAAATATTATGAGTTTATTCAACAAAAAGGCGCGAAGACTCGCAATTATTATGGATGAAATTGATGGTATGAATAATGGAGATAAGGGAGGTATCAACACCTTAATCAAATTAATCCGTCCTAAAAAGACTAAAAAACAAAAGTTGGAAGAAGTTACAATCAATCCGATTATATGCATAGGAAATTATAAGGTAGATAAGAAAATCAAGGAGCTTATGAAGGTCTGTAACACAATAGAGCTTAAAACACCCACACTAACACAAGTAACAAATATAGTAGCGCCTCTTTTACCTAGCATTGACCAAGACATCAAGGCAAGAATAGCCGCATTTGTTCAAGGAGACTTAAGAAAACTTCACGGCATATATACCATTTATAAAAATAAGCCCGAATTTTTTACCGAACATCTAATCGAAAATATACTACGAATCAAGTCTTACAGTGATGATACGAAAAAAATAACGAGAAATCTATTTAATAAGTATTATACAGTGGCAGAGCATAATAGCGTTATGAATGAAACGGATAGAACAAGTGTTGGACTGTTGTGGCACGAAAACCTAATTGATGTTATTGAAAAGGCGGACAAGAAGGTCTCGATACCATTTTATATTAATCAGCTAGAAAATGTCTGTTTTGCGGATTATATCGACCGAATTACATTTCAGAAACAAATTTGGCAGTTTAACGAAATGAGCTCGTTGATTAAAACACTAAAAAATAATAAAATGTATCACGACTCATTCCCACAGAAGCAGCATTATAATCCGACAGAAACACGATTTACCAAGGTTTTAACTAAGTATTCCACTGAATATAACAATTCGCTATTTATACAAAAATTATGCCAAGTATTAGGCATGGATAAGAAGGACCTGTTTGGTTTTTTTATTGATCTAAAGAATGCGGATAATGACGCCGAACTTAATCGATTGACCGAAATGTATGAAATCGGAAAGTTGGATATTAGCCGCATTTACAGGTATATTGAAAAATACATCAAGGAGAATGCCACTGGAATCACAGATAAGGATGTCGAAGAGGAAGAAGAAGATTTCGCTTTTGACGAAGAATAAAATATGCGATCGTATTATTTTACTCATTGTCGTAAGTTGTTTATTTTAGAATTATGAAAAAACATCATGAATGAGTTTCATGGTGTTTTTATTCTGTTTTATTTATTTTATTTTGGTTATTTTATTTTGGTTATTTTATTTTGGTTATTGAGTAAGTTATTTGTGTTGGTTATTTAGTTAACATAGATGAGCTGCCTTTTGAAACGCACAGCCTCTCGGGATTTCTCAGCCTCGGCCACTCTTGCGTCGCGCTTTGCCTCCCACTTCGCAATTTGATTTGGATCCAAATCGCAGCGCATATGAGACATGTAATGGCGAGGGGAACTGTAAAACATTGTAGACGAATTATTTCTACTCTTACATTCGCCCGTCGCAAGAACTACCTTAAAATAGAGGTCCTCGTCACTCGAGCCCACCATGTTACTATAATAATGTCCGGTTTCCGCATCTCTAATATGACTACCAGTATCCGCCGAAGTATACAACTCAATCTTACGCATTTTCAAACCAGGTCCTTTCCCAGAAGGTCTCCAAATTACATTATATCCACTATCCATTCTTTGTGTATCCTGTAACCGATCGTTAGGGTTAAGCACGTGCTGGTTGGCTTCGTGTGGTGACTCGTTATACTCCATTATTACTGTTATAATCAAGACATCTTTAAGTATATTTTGATTGAAAAATGATTACAATTATAGGTTTTATTGAATTATTGATGGAATTCTTAATGGTATTTACGTTTTATTGTCCTTCTTGACCCTTTCGTTTTATTAGTCCCTCCATGTTTACTTCTTGTTGATACCTTTCTTTGTCCTTGTGCTGGTGCTGGTGCTACTGCTGCTTGTGCTGGCACTACTGCTGCTTGTGCTGGCACTACTGCTACTTGTGCTGGTGCTACTGCTGCTTGTCCTCGTCCTCGTCCTTGTCCTCGTCCTTGTCCTCGACCCTGTCCTCGACCCTGTCCTTGTCCTCGTCCTCGTCCTGGTGCTGGTCCTGGTCCTGGCCCTGGTCCTGGCCCTGGTTCTGGCGCTTGTGCTACTTCTGCAGGCGCTTGTCCTTCTACTGCCGGTGCAGGTTCAAATACTTCTCGTCGTTTAGTCTCAATCGCATCGCGTATCGCTCTTTTATCGGCTTCTGAGGCTGCCGGATTTTTATACGCTTCATATCTTCCCTTTACAAATTCAACATACTCATTAAATGTTCCCACATTTACAGGTTGGGGTATTATTGGGTCATCCGACAATTGATGACACGTTTTATTGCGCATTTCGGCAAAAGGATCGCATAACGGTTTGTATAATTTTTGTACATCATCTTTCACAGTGCTTAATATTATATCCAGCTCAGGGATTCTCGCGTTTACCTCCACAGGGGGTGTATACCCGACAGTTGGTTCGAGCCCAGACAATTTTGATACAATTTTATTAAAATCAAATTCTGTATACTTAATTAATCTCATTTCGTTTATTTCATAATCCATTTTACTAGCAGTTGATTTTACATCATTAATAAAAGTGGACGTGGACCCACCCATAATCGAACCTACATATTGAACTAATTTAACCAAATAGGACGCAGTAAAGTTAACAGTTTCATAATTATATTCTTCCTCATTTTCTTCTTCTGGAATCTTATGCCAATTCGGCAATTCAACATTATGCAGGTCTTCATCCTCTTCATCTGCCCTTTTCATCTTCTCTTCTTCCTCTGCCTTTTTTCTCTGCGCTTCCTCCTCTTCGGTTTCAATTTTTTCTACATACGACGCCCTTCTAAAGTTGTCACAAAAATCCAACGTGTAAGCCGCACACTCTGTTAAATACTTGTAATTATAAATATTGTCTAACGCATTTTTTGTAACGGCATAATTATCCCTTAACCAATCAAACCCGGTACTATTAATTCCTTTTATATTGCTGTACTTACCTGACAACCACGGAGACCTAATCAGTCCTCTTTTATAAATATGCATTGCTGAACTTAATTTCGACGTGAAATTATTTAAGACAGCACCTTCTAAGTTAGTATAACCCATTAGGTCTGCGTATTGTTTGCGCAAAAAACCTTCAAACACGTCAAGTCTATCACGCGCGTTTTTATTCACGACCACAGTCACGTCCTTATCTATAGTAGTTTTACACAAAGACTCGAGTTGTCCGTAATAACCCATGGCAAGTGAATGATCGGGGGTGTAAAGATCAAATCCAGACGTTCCGTATTTTTTGCTAAAAATACCCGGTCGTTCAGGTGTAACTGATTCTGTCGCGAAATAGTCTTTCAAAAAATCTTCTTCGTCTGGTAATGTGCTTTCGATGCTGTGTCGTCTCCCTGTATTTTCATCTATAAATTTCTTCAAACACTTCTCAGAAGTTGTCAATAATTGATATACCATTTTTTCCGGTTTAACATTAAAATCTTTAGGATAACTTCGCAAGACTCTTCCACACAACTGTTCATAGTCAGCAAAATTCAATGCGGGCTCCATCAAAAAAATTGCGGGATTATATTTTCCATCGATTCCTTCAGTTTTTAATGGATGCAATAAAATACAAATTGGGTCCTGCATAATTGTGTTAAAGGTAGTCTCGCCAAAAATTTTTTTAAAATCTGCGATTGCTTCATTAATGTCGACAGTGCTGTAGTTATATACATTGTTATTTACCCAGTTGTTAAAATCAGTCTCTTCAGCAGCAGGAACCGTAAGAGTTTTGTATGTTTCCTTAAGTGACCGGTCTGTCTGGACTGAAATATCTTTGGCTATATCATGAAGACACGTATATTTAAATCCCATTTTTTTTAAATACCAAGCAAACAAATTTAAACCTAACTCATCTGACGCACTATAAACAAATGGAAGAAACGCGTGTGCGTCGTTTTGTGGTTTTATGTGAGCGTCGCCACTTAATGTAGTTTTATTCGCAGAATCATATTTACCTGTGCTAAAGTGTGGTTGTGGTTTTATTTCAATCCTGGGTCGGTTTACATCATCCGGTGTGCCAGGAAATGGTGGATATATACTTTTATCGTATATTTTTGGTTTGCCGTCTTCATTAGTTTTAACAGTACTTTCATACACCATTTGCCCCGTTTTCATCAACAATAAATTAAGTAATATTCTGTTAAACTTAGGACATTCAAAACGAATACCATCTGCCGTTATAGATTTTAGTCCACCCCGCGGAACCTTTTCAAAATTAATATTCAGTTTATAATCCTTTGTGTCAACATCGTAATAAACTACCGATTTCGAACTATCTTTTAATTCTGTTTGAGAATATGCGATATCAAAACTACAATTGCCAATAAATTTATTTTGTAATATTTCGGGACGATTGAAAAACCACGGCAAATATTCATTACTTATCTGCATATTTTTCCTATCATTAGTAAAATTTTTTATAAATACAACTTGATTGTTTAAAAATATTTGATAGGGGCTGTAAAATATATAATTGTTTTTCACAACCCTTTTTGGATACTTAAGGTTTTCACCTGTAAGAGTTAACAAATTGCCTTCATAGATTTTTTTTAGTGTGTATAAATTTGTGTTTTTAGCGCTATTATAATAAAACTCGTTAATTAATGGCATTGGCGTAGATATCGTGGAAATGATTTTCTGAGAGTTTACAACAAATTTATCAATATTTACTGAACCAAACGCGTTCCTTTCTAGCAATTGTTTATTTACATCACCTATTAATCTACTGTATCCAAGTTTTCTCGCATATATAGTTAAAGCCATTTGGTTTTTAGATGGGTTCATATTTTTTTTCACATAACTTGACAGTGTGTTAATTTTTCCAAAACAAATATCTGTATACTCGCTAAACACGCTGCCAAATTGCCAATCGGCTTCGCGTGCGTCATACATTAGTTTGGTAAATGCGCCGGCAAACGTCGCGTACAATCCATATTGAAGCATGCCGCTATTAAAAATTATTAGGCTAAAATTTTGCTTAATTGCAGCCCATACTAATTTTACAGATGCTGATGTGATTCCTACTGTTGACAGGTCCATATTTTTAAGAATCTCTGTCGCTATTTTTGTAAAATCCGAAGCATACTTAAACGTTTTACTAAAACTACTACCTTGATCAAGTACCTTTTCAATGGCGGTATAAAACAGTCTTTTTGTGTCTGATGTCGATGTAGACAAAATATTACGGAGTTGTGTTATCGGCTCATAAAAACTTCCTACTGGTAGCTCAAGACTACTTCCTGGCAGATCAAAATTAACAGCCGTATCTCTTAATGCTCTTAATGCGAATGATCCCAATATACCTGCGTTACCCGTCGCGGCAACCGCATTAAGCACATGAACCACGCGGGCATCAGGCGCGTCAGGAATAGCAGGAACATCCGGAATAGCAGTAATAGCAGGCGCAGCAGGAATAGCAGGAACCGGTGGGACGCCCAAGAACCCGGCTATATCGCCTACTTCTTCGTTCACAAACTCCAAAGTTAAGTTATTCTGTTCTAATATATTCGGGTTTTCCACGGGAATAGAATATTGTGCAAGCCCTGTGTTGAGATTATTAAGTGCATCTTCCAAAACAACTACATTACTTGTCGCAACATTGATAGGTTGTATCCCGGATTGCGTCACAGATTGCGTCACAGATTGCTTCCCAGATCCTGCTACAGACATAGCACCAAGTGCGAGTATCAACAAAGCATTTAACGCAACTCCCACTGCTGCGCCAGCACCGCCAGTGCCGCCACCATTAACTGTAGGCGTTCCTTCCAGTTCCTTAAGAGTTCCCTCCAGCTCCTTTATGTTATTCAATTCTGTTCCAAATGCTTTTATTAACATGTCATTTAGTTCATCCTTTTCTTTACTCGTGAGTTTATTAATCATGTCTGGTAATTTTTCATCTGGTAATTTTTCATCTGGTAATTTTTCATCTGGAAATTCGGCATCTATAAAATCGGACAGCACATCATATGTATCAGGAGTTGTTGTATCAGGAGTTGTTGTATCAGGAGTCGTTGTATCAGGAGTTGTATCAGATGCTATATGATCTAACAAGTCCGAACTCTCATTCCTAAGATTATCAAGATATGCGTCCATGTCTAGCTCATTTTCATCATTTAAACTTTTGTCAATAATAATAATTGTTTCAGATATATTATCCTCTTCTATAGAATCGAACACCTGTCGTAGCAATAATGTATATATAGTTGGGTCAGTTGTAAACATTTCAGTCATTAAGTGTTTGACACTTATTCGTTCAATAGCTCTTAAAACCGCGGGAGAATTAATTACTTTTATCATTGTTGAATATAATTTTGACATGTCTTTATTAGTAGCTCCAAATAACGCATCATACTGGCATTGACATATCACATCGTGTTCTGGAAATTCTGATACATCTTCCGACGTTATAGCACTGTAAGCGTTGCTCAGCTTTTTAAAATCTTCCTCATTTCCTTTTCTGTCGGGATGCATTTCGCGAGCAAGTCTTCTATATGTATTTGTAACTTGTTTCAAACTGTCTGGATTTTTTGGCCCTACAGGTGGATTTGCCTTTGCTTCCGGTAGGTCTGTAAGTTTTAAAATTTCATATGCTTCCTTTAATGTCATCTCGTCCCCCCCGACCATTTTTTTTGTTTTATTCCTCCCACCCCGTTTTTTATTTCGTTTTATTGTTTTTTTTTTATTTGATTTACCGCCAACATTCCGCGGCGTATACACAGTTTGCATTTTTGCTCGCAAATAACCAAGCCTTTCTCTAAACTTATCATAACTAAAAAAATTGTAACCCTTGACCAATTTATTTTCTAAATCTACATTCTTTTCCAACACAAGACCTTTTGAGTTCGACAATATACGCCCTGGCAATCTATCTGAAAATTTCAAACGAATAAAATTACTAAATACAAATGCTGCTCTCGCAAAGCTTGTAGCGATATCAAATCCTGTTGAGAAAACTAACTTTTGAGGAGCTATATATTTGTTATATGTTGTTAAATTACTTAAATTAAACTCTTCTGATTCGTAAACATTTGTGTCGCCTTTGGGCATTGTTATTAATCTCAACATGTTAAACATATCATTCACGCTATTTTTTAATGGAGTACCCGTCATAAAAATTACATTTTTTGCCTCTATTAATACGTTATCTGTGATATATTTTTCAATAATACTTGAATTTATATCGCACGGATTGAATGGACGGAATAATCTATGCGCTTCATCAAAAACAACAATTTTATTTTTAAATATGGCCTTTAGTTTTGACACACTTTCGTCATATTTTGCGTGAAGGTTATTAAATTCTCTATATTCCATATATTTTATTGTAAACGATGGTGAAGTTTGCCACGTTTTTGTATTATTAGAATTCAACACTTCACGCAGATATGTATATGTATTTTCATCGCATCCATCAGTCTTACGATGAATGCCCGGAATATTTTTTTCAATGTCTTCGTTAAATTGTCTAGATAGACCCGTTGGTAAAATAACCAATACCTCTCTGTTTAAACTACCATTCATCGCCTTCACATCCTCCTTCAACGCCTCCAATTCTACTTCATTCTCGTCAAGTTTACTATTTAAATTGGCTGCGATTTCTCCTCGGTTCCCTCCCGCCCCACCGGCTGCCTTGGCGGCGGAGATGTTCATTATAAGTTGCTGTTTAATATCTGAAATGTTTAATTCTATTTTAGCGATGCTTTCTTGTTTCATTTGAAGAACTGGATTATTAGCGTTAAGAGCTGTGAAATCAGCCTGAGTCAACCAGGAGAAAAGATTTATAAATAACTCTGATGAGGTAACCGTTTTACCTGATCCTACGTTATGTAATAACAACATTCCATTTCTTTTACAATATTCAGTAAACCTCAAAATACATAGATCTTGTCTAGGTTTCAGTGTATATCCTATTTTAAGTCCTGTATCTGGATTTGTTTCCTTATAACCATTTGCTTTATTCGTAAAATGGGCTCGTCTAGCTGGTTCTGGTACAACCGGGGCGCAGTTACTCATTTATATATATACATATAAATTATACTAATTTTATATGTATATTTGTTATATTAATTTTCTAAATACAAAATCAATTTGTGCGCATTTTGATTGAAAAATGATTACGACAATGAAGTTATTGTCGGCGCCTCTTGAGAAAGAGTGATACGCCGTTCCTGCATTTTTTCCTTGATTCGGTCGCTTATGAGTTGCTTCATTTTGTCCTCTAAATATGCCACCTTTTCCGTTAATTGATTGTTTTCTAATGTGAGCTGTTGAATTAAAATACCCATTTCACTAATTTTATTCTGCGCCGCTGGCAGAGAAGAGGCCTTCTGTAATTTATTCATCATTTCTGCGTGTTCAGCCTGTTTTTTCATGTGTTCATGTATCATTACTTCTCTATTCTGTTTCAGTTCCGCAATTTGCTTTATTACATCCGGCTTGTTTTCTGGATTACCTGGCTCATACGAAGCCAAATTATTAATATCATCCATAAAAAACTTCAATATATCGGCTTCTTTCACAAAATCTGCCGGAACCAATGTGGAATCATGCATGCGCGGATTAGGTCCTTGCATGAGTAATTCCCGTTTATCAAATGAATTCTGTTCGTGTGAAAATACTAAAATCGACTTCTTTGGTTCCAACTGAACAAACGGAATTGTATAATCCTTTAAAAACTTCTTCTCTTCTGCCACAGAAGATTTTTCATCAAACCGCGTGATTTTTAGCAACTCTCGTTTAAAAGCAAACGTCGCAGCTGTGGCGTGATTTGGTCCATACGGCCCAAACTGAACCATCTTATTTACGTGTTTGAAATAAATAAACATCGCGCTCGACCCGGCGCAAAGCGCTTTTGGATTTTTTTGTAAGGTTTCGACCGCGTGTTGCACTCTTTCGGGTGGATAGTAGTCGTCGTCATCCATATACACAATTATATCCCCCGTTGCCTTTTCATTCAACAAATTCCGCTTACAACCCAACGTCATCTTGTCTTCATACTTAAAATATTTAACTTGTGGAATATGGCTTACCAATTCTCCAATCTTGTCTGTTCCATCATCAATTATAATCCACTCCATTCTATCTTTTGGGTACAACTGGTGTTCGAAACATTTAATAATCATCGGTATAAATGGACGCCTATTAAAGGTTGGCGTACATATGCTCACCATTGGAATTACTTGTTGCTTTTTATTTTTTCCCATTAATCAATATTTTAATTATAGGTTTAAGTCCTATTTTTATGTAAATTAAATTTTTTCCCTATACTTCTAAGCTCGTTTTTAATATTTCCTCCTGATTGGGGTCCGCCAAAAATCCAATGATACAAAAGACCGTGTTTGTCTTTGGGTAGGTTTGATTCTGAAACACACGTCTTCTTGGCCTGTTTATAACTTGTTAGGAGAGACAAGCCTTTTTCTGTTACCGGAGTGTATATATCAATTGCTATTATTCCAAAATATATTAACAGAACGAGGATACTAGGGACTATTCCACCTACCGCTCCCAATTGTATAAAGGCAAACAAAATTACAAAAAAACTTAGGAGGCCCATCATTTGTCCCTTGTAATACTTGTATGTTTCTTTTATAATTGTGAATCCAGTCGTGGGCGCACCATTCAATTCTGATTTAAATGTGATAACGCTAAAAATACACCACCAAAACGCTAAAAATATAAAAACTGATGACAAACTCCACGCAAAAATCGTCGCCAATGTAAATAAAATAATTAGACCAAATGCTACCAAATATCTAAATGGTCCTGAAAAAAACCCGATGTTTTCCCATTTTGGCATCCCTTTACCTGTGTCATTTGTGTTTTCCTTAAAAAACCAACCCATTTCTGTAAACCATAAATAAATAAAATGTATGATATCTACAAAAATAATGAACGGCGATAATATAGAGAATATTATAGGACCCGTTAATACAAGCAGCGTTTCCGGCAACAAATTTAATTTATTCAATACATAACTAAATATAGAATAATTAAATTGTAGCGTGCTTTCTAGAATGGTAACAAAATAGTTTAGTAGAAAATATGAATCGGGATTGTTCTTATAAGAACGCAGTCCATCTAGTATACTATTTGAAGAGTTATACTCGTCGTATGGTATTTTTAATTTCATCGACATTTGAGGATCCGTATTCGTCGTAAAAATGTTCGTCAAAATTGGATCAATCTCCGGCTTGGTGTTTACATATGGATAGCATTTTTTATCGTCAGGTAAAACGTTAGATTGTGCTACTTTACATGCGTATAATATTAGACCACTGAATCCATAATAAACCGGTATGCTGAATAGAACAATTACTATGATGATAATATAAGTGGTTAATTTCGAGGTATATGATTTTTTGTCATCCGTTTCATCAGAATTTGCCATTACTTATATTACATAGACAAAAGAAAAATGAGACAAAAGAAAATAATTTGGACCCTATAAAGTTATTATTTACTAAATCACCTAATTCGAATTAATTTTAAATCTTCATAGATATTATATTACTATTATGGAATTCTTTAAAAAACAATCTGGATTTTTATTTTTGGTGTTAGCAAGTTTTATTTTACTCATATCAATATTTAAGTGGATTGATTATTTAACTGAAAATAACTTCATTATGGAATGTTTTACACCCTCGATAATTCAAGAGGATTCTGGCGGCGCAACAAGTCACACCGTAAATCTTCCTTTAACAACAACGTATAGTTGTAAAAATTTTTGCGGACCGGCTGCGCGATGTGCTATAACCGGTCAACAGTGTTCGGCAGATATTGATTGCACTGGCTGTCAGCCATACACACCGCCTTTGAAAAGTGCGCCCGATACTGTCCCGGGTAATGATGATGCCGGAAAACTTACAGTCGGTGTTACACCAAGATATTCGCCATTAACAAGTGGTTATGGAACCCGCGAAAGGGCCATTACCGCCAATATGTTCTCTAAACCAGCCATGCCCAATTTTGGCGTTAATACGTGGATGGGTGGATTTAATGAAGATCAAGCGTTGTTTGATAAGAGATATAAACAACCTGCTGTTCAATTTATGCCGAACTACCCCGAGCGTTATAGCTTAACGGGGGAATTCATCGAAGATGGTCCGTTTGCGTCTAATGCTCCCCTCCCTTAGGGAGATCAATCTTTGTCAACAATTACCTCCTTAGAAACCTTTTTAATGATTTTTTCTTCCTTTTCAAAATCATTGTCACCTCTTCCACCCATTGCTTCCATTATAATTTTATTGTATTGGTCAGAAAACCGTGAAGCACTTTTGGTACAATCTGGGTGAGCTTCTTTAAACTTTGGCAGCATTCTTGCGTTTTTATCTGCGACCTTTCTGACCATCTTGTGCATCTTCTTTTGCTCATCGTCTTTTTCCCATTTATCTTCATCTTTAATGTACATTGTTTCTCTCTTCTTGTCAGTACAATGAACCGGTCTTTGAGTAATATCAAGGTCCTTCAGATTCTTTACAATAATATTGGAAATGCCTTCTACGTAACCCAATTCTCCAACTTTTTCTAGGTCTGACAATTGTAACTTGATTGACTCAACAAAATCCGTAATATTCATGGCATCTTTGCATGTTTCATTCAAGAAGAAGTTCAGGTTGAATGCTTTGTTATGCGAATTAGTGTTTGTGTTTGTAATATTAGTTGTGCTCTGATTATAAGTATCCTTCTTTACAATTTCAAGAATTAAGTTTTTAAATTCTTGATTTTCTTTTATGAGATAGTTAATCAAATCGTCTTTATCAGTCGCATTGTTATTATTATTATTTTTTACTTCCGGTTCGTCATTTGTTTCAATTACACAACATTTTTTATTATGTCTCCATAATCCAGCTCTATCATTAAATTCTTTGTCACAATTTTGACATTGATAACTTTTACTAATTTTTACTAAAGAATCATTGTCATTCGTTGTTAAAAGACTTGTTTTGTGTTTTATGCTATTAAGATGAAGATCTAAATTATATTTTCGTGACGCAGTATAGTTACAAATTGCGCACCTGAATTTTTGACTAGTTTTTACTAAAGAATCGTTGTCAATCGTTGTCATACATTAACAATAGAAAAATATTTTAACTTCTTTTCCCAAAAAAGTATAAAATTTTATCATCACAAATTGAAAATTATATTTTCTGTGACCAGACCATAACTTTCAATTATGCAGTAAAAACATGTATTTCGCCAACACTGTTTTGGCTTTTTCGATTTTTGGACATTTATTTGTCCATTTTCATTTTCTGAAAAAACTTTCCCAGGTCAAAACTTGATATTTTCAATTCTTTAAGTATCAAATTTTATATAATATATTTATAAGGGATCCCTCTTTATAATTTCAAGAATTAAGTTTTTAAATTCCTGATTTTCTTTTATGAGATAGTTAATCAAATCGCCCTTGTCAGTCGCATTATTATTATTATTTACTTCAGGTTCATCATTTGTTTCAATCACACAACATTTTTTATTATGTCTCCATAATCCGGAGTTATCTTTATATTCCTTATGACAATTTTGACATGTATATTTGGAGCTTAAGCCGGGCTTAAAATCATTGCTAATCATTGATTTTATGTGTTTAGCACTCAAACAGTGATTATCCATATTACTCTTCTTAGACGTTCTATAGTCACACTTTTCACAAAAATAATCAGGGCTTAATTTTGGCTTAAAATCATTGCTAAACATTGCTATACATTGACAGAATATTTTAATTTTAACTTCTTTTCCCAAAAAAGTATAAAATTTTATCGTCACAAATTGAAAATTATTTTTTTGGTGGCCAGACCATAAATTTCAATTATGCAGTAAAAACATGTTATTTCGCAACACTGTTTTACCTTTTTCGATTTTTGGACATTTATTTGTCCATTTTCATTTTCTGAAAAAACTTTCCCAACGAAAAAACACGTTTTTATCTACAGGTGTAGGGATATTTTTAGACATTATTTTCTCAAAATTCCTACACAGTTGTAGGAATTTTGGCTATTTAAGGGTGTTCAATATTTATGTAGCATACAATAGACCCGCATTACCACCAACAAATATTACCATATTTACGCGCTCTTCAATTAAATACATGTTGAAATTGTAATCATAAATACGCCACGTTGGTTTGTTGATACCCACAATATCTCCCGTTGTGGGGTCGCAGATGGTTAACACCTGCGCGTATGGATCTACTGGAGGCGATATGGTTGTAAATTCAAACTGAACATTTGTAAATCTGCTCATATTCATCGCACCGGATGGCTGTATTACTCGCGGATTTGTGTCTAGGCAAAAATTATAACAATACAGACCCTGTGGCGCATTTCCAGCGGTTCTCACATACTTTTCAACAAAATTATATACACCAGCCGGCAACATATTTTCTCTATATTGCCCATCCAGGAGGATTCCGAGTGCTATTAAAATATACTGAATATTCTGCGGATTGTATTGCCCTGTTGTGTAGATATGTGTTGGCGAGCCATTAGGATTTACACCCGGACCTATACTAGGAGGACCCGGAGCTAAAGGATTTACATAGTTATAATCTCCCGCACTAGGCGCAGGTTCCACGTCCTGTGGCATATAATTATAAGGCCAGTTCGTATAATTTGACCACTGATTTCGCAAGTTTGCGTCGCTTCGCTGAAAGTAAAACATCCAGCTAATCACCATTCCCAATGAATCTATGTTAATCTTGTTCTGTCCAGTTATGTTATAAAAGGGTCTCTCGTAGACCTGCTTAAATAAATACTTCTGTTCGTTCTTAGCAAATACCTCAGATTCGTCGTTTGATAAAAAGCAATAAGTACAATTTAAATTAATATCCACGTTCCATTGTGTTCTGGTATCCACGTAAGATACTGGACCGAGAATT